>Ga0115000_10001930_pt1 | contig 18100 bp, 20 predicted proteins | sample ArcticOcean_MG_C_6_FD_89690 | JGI IMG/M metagenome (GOLD analysis project Ga0115000, IMG submission 89690) | Marine microbial communities from western Arctic Ocean - ArcticOcean_MG_CB8_128 | ecosystem: Environmental > Aquatic > Marine > Oceanic | place: Arctic Ocean: Canada Basin | collected...
TACTCAGTTTGTTAATTATTGTCGCATGGTACACTTGCGATAATTTTCAGCTTAGATATGAGTGATGTAGAAGGTTTACTTGGATTCGAAAAGGCTTTTTGGTAAGGAGCTTAAAGGTTTTTTTTCGATTCTCGTCAGTGTGGTTGCAATGAGGGTTTTGTGATGGTGCTAGCGGTTCAAAATGAGCTTAAAAAAAATAGTTCTAACGTTTCTTATGATATACATGCCGTTCTTGAAAACGGCTACGTCCAAATAGTTTCTGGTACAAATACTCGGCTTGACTTACCCAATCTTTGGTTACGTGACAATTGTCTTTGTGACGAGTGTCGTGCCGTGGAAACCGAGGAAAAATTATTTATTCTCAGTGGTGTTTCGCATGATCTTGCACCCAGTATGATCTATCTAACTGACGGAGTGCTGTTTATTGAATGGCCAGATGGGCACCAGAGTGATTATGTTCTTGCCGATATTTTGGAATTATCAAAACAACGGCATGCACCATCAATATCTTGGAAAAAAGAATTCCAACCAAAGTATGTAGACTGGTCGTGCTTCTTGGCCGATGACACGATCGCTTTAGAAGCTCTTACTGCTTTTTTGCAAACTGGTGTCATGGTTATCGATGGGGCGCCAAACCAACCTAGTTCTCTTGAATTGTTAGCCTCGCGGTTGGGTCCTATTAGAGAGGTACTCTTTGATCGTATCCATAACGTTTGTCTAGAAACTCGAGTCTATAATGTTGCGCACACTGCACTAGCGCTTCCTCCGCACAATGACTTCGCCAGTTACAGTTTTCCTCCGAGTGCACAGGCTCTGCATATGCTGGAAAATGGGGCTGAGAAAGGACGGTCCATTATTCTTGATGCATGGGCCGTGGCTGAAAAAATTAGGCAGCAAAGGCCAGAGTTTTTTGCCACCCTGTGTGATTTTGCGGTGCCCTTTCGACAATTCGATGAAGATAACGAAACTTATGCGGTGGAACCCATTATTAAATGCGATTCTGGCGGCAATATTATTAGCGTACGATTTTCTAATCAGTTAATGCAAGCGATAGATCCTATGCGAACAGGCGTGAACGATTTTTACCAGGCTTATCACTGTCTCTGCTGTCACATGACGGACTCGGACAACCACGTTAAGTTTAGGCTCGAAGGCGGTCATATATTGCTGGTGGCTGCTCATCGAGTGCTACATGCTCGAGAGGCATTTGTGCCCAGCGGCAAGCGCCATCTACAGGATGCGTATTTCGAACTCGATAATATTGCGAATAAAGTGATTACTTTAAACAAACATAAGGGCGCTCGCTATGACTGATAAGACTCGATTCACCGCAATGGAGCAGGCTAGTCGAGCGGATTATGATTTAGTGTTCGCTCATGAAGCTGATGCTATGAAGGAACAGGCTGATCGAGTGATTAGTTGGTTAAAAATGATGGAAGGAGAGTCACCCTACCAAATTAGCCGATTAGATCATTGCCTACAAACTGCAACCAGAGCAGAGCAAGACGGTGCCGATGAAGAAACGGTAGTTTGTGCGTTGTTGCATGATATAGGTGATGTCATTGCACCGGCCAATCACTCCCAAGCTGCTGCAGCGCTACTCAGGCCCTATGTGAGTGAAAAAAACTATTGGATTATACTCAATCATGGTTTGTTTCAAGGTTACTATTGGATGCACCATTATGATGAGGACCGTAATGCCAGAGACGCGCTAATTGACAGCCCTTATTACCAGGCTTGCGTAGACTTTTGCGCCAAATGGGATCAGACATCATTTGATCCGGACTTTAAAGCTAAGCCACTAGAGTATTTTGTGCCGCTGATTCACAGACTATTTGAGCGTACTCCGGGGTCGCATGTATAAGTAAAAATTATTACTCGGCACTAGGGTCATGGTGACTGAGGCGGCTATACTACCGGATGATTTTCATCTTCAAGGTGCCGCCGTTTTGCAAGAACAAGATACTCGTGTTGAATCTACGTCGATGGTCCTGAGCAATAAGGAACTATTTCAAGCGATCGCCGCTTTTCTAAAACCTTATCGCCCGCAAATAGTCATTTTTATGCTCGCACTTTTGCTAACGGCGGGCATTACGTTATCCATCGGGCATGGATTGCGCTTAATAATCGACCAAGGGTTGGTCGATACATCATTAACCAGCCTCAACACCGCCATCTCTTTTGTGATCGCTGCAGCTATTTTGATGGCTATAGGAACCTCCGTGCGCTTTTACTTAATTTCCTGGCTGGGTGAGCGGGTCAGCGCAGATATTAGAGTGGCCGTTTTTAATCATGTGGTCAGCTTGCACCCCGCATTTTTTGAGACTAATCGTAGTGGCGACATCATGTCGCGATTAACCGCTGACACAACGTTATTACAGTCAATTATTGGCTCTTCGCTATCCATAGCTCTGCGCAGTGGTATTAGCTTTTTAGGAGCCTTGGCAATGTCATTAATCACTAACATAACACTCACGCTCGTTGTTTTTGTTTCAATACCGATAGTATTGTTGCCAATTTTGTATTTTGGTAATCGAGTGCGGGCTCTGTCGCGCCTAAGCCAAGATTCTATTGCCAGCGTCGGTAGTTATGCGGGTGAAGTCATACAGCAAATTAAAACCGTCCAAAGTTTTACTCAAGAAACCCTTGAGAAGCGGGCTTTTGGTAGTGAGGTGGAGCAAGCTTTTAGCGTGGCTAAAAGGCGAATTCGCCAGCGGACAATGCTCACGGCAATGGTAATTTTGGCTGTATTTGGCGCTCTAGCTACTATGGTTTGGTTCGGCGGACGTGATGTTATTTCTGGGGAGATGAGCGGGGGTGATCTTGGCGCTTTTATCTTCTATGCCGTGCTAATGGCGATTAGTGTTGCCTCTTTGTCTGAGGTGTATGGTGAGCTTCAGCGAGCGGTGGGAGCAGCTGAACGACTGATGGAGCTGTTGCAGGCTCCGAGTAAAATTACTAGTCCTGCAATCATAAAGGCCGACGTCACTCAATTGGCACCGGCATTAAGGTTTTCTGACCTTACATTTTATTATCCCTCAAGACCCAATCAGGCGGCTTTAAATAACTTTTCACTAACAATTCCTGAAGGAAAAGTGGTCGCTTTAGTGGGTCCCTCAGGCGCAGGAAAGTCTACTTTATTTGCCTTGATACAGCGCTTCTATGACCCTCAGCAAGGAAGTGTAGACTTCGGTGGAGCGGGACTTAGTGAGTTAGATCTGACAGACCTACGCAAGCAGATCGCCGTCGTTGAACAGCAACCTACTCTCTTTACTGGTGATGTCATGTATAACATACGTTACGGTAAATCAGATGCGACTGACCAAGAGGTGTTTGCAGCGGCAAAAGCCGCGCATGCGGATGATTTTATTGGCCGGCTTCCAAATGGCTATGCCAGTGATCTCGGTGAACAGGGGGTACGCTTATCAGGTGGTCAGCGTCAGCGTATCGCAATTGCTCGAGCACTGCTCAAAGACCCAAGGATTTTGTTGCTAGATGAAGCGACTAGTGCGCTGGATAGTGAGAGCGAGAGAAAGGTGCAGCTTGCTTTAGATAAACTTATGAAGGGTCGAACCACTGTTATTATAGCGCATCGATTAGCCACCATTTTGCATGCGGATGAAATAGTGGTGATGGAGGATGGTCGTAATATAGCGGCGGGAAGTCATCAAAGTTTGTTAGACAGCAATAGTCTCTATGCTCGGCTAGCGAAACTACAGTTTGCACCAGAGGCCAGCTGACTAACCTCTGATGCTTTGCATCTTAGCGTTTGATTCGTTCGGCAGGTATCCAAGGGAACTCACACACTGTTGCCGTTAAGTGGCCGGTGGGTCCTTTAATGGTCAGTGACGTTCCTATGGCAGCTAATTCAGTAGGAACGTTAGCAAATCCAATATTGCGCTTTACCCGCGGGGAGTAAATGCAGCGTGATATATAACCGATCTTTTTCCCGTCATTGATAACACACCATCGCTGCTCTGGTGGCGCTGTAATGGCGTCGCCATCAACAAAGATACCGACTAACTTACGGGCGGGTCCGGCCTCTTTAATTTTGGCTAGCGCAGCTTTACCGACAAAATTTATCTCTTGGTCGACGTCCACTAAACGACCTAGATCAATAGTGTAGGGGCAGTCCTCACGGGTAATATCTGAGGCATATGATAGCAGGCCACCTTCGATACTTCGGGTGGTGTTGGGTGCGGCTGGGGCGATATTGAATTCTTGCCCAGCTTCTCTCACCAATTCCCAGAGTTCGTTGCCACGTTTGTGATCACGAAGATAGAGTTCGTAGCTAATTTCACCACTCCAACCAGTGCGCCCGATAATCATCGGAATACCATTAAGTGATGTTTCTACAGCGCGATAAAAGCGCAGATCATTATGAGCACCATCAAACAGCTTATCGATCAACATTGGCGCCTTGGGGCCACCAATTTGAAGGGGGGATGCATCGGGCTCAAAAACCTCAACATTAAGCGGTGAATTTACCGCTACACCCTGAATCCAAAGTAGTACATCGCTATCACCCGGCGAGATCCAAAATTGGTCATCTGCTAAGCGTAAAAGAACTGCATCATTAACGACGCCACCCTTGTGGTCAGTCAGCAAAATATACATGCATCGGCCCATCTCACATTTAGCGAGATTGCGTGGCGTCAGGCGCCTGATAAACTCATAGGCATCCGGGCCCTTAATTTCAATTTGTCGTTCTGCAGCAACATCCCACATAGTGACGTCATTGGTCAGGCTTTGATACTCTGCATCGTTACCAGCATAGGCAGTTGGCATATACATGTGGTTGTAAATCGTAAATGATTTTGCCCCATATTTTCTGGTCGAATTATAGTAGGGAGACTTACGTATACGCGCGCCAATTGAGATTGTTACTGGAGACGAAATCTGAGTCATAATGTTACCTATTAGCGCGGTCAATACCGTCAAAATGGGGTTTAAAATTTGGCGTTTTTTCAGCCGCGATTCTATCCCTTTTTTTAGACGAGATTGTCTTAATTACGACATTGAATTGCGTGAAAATACCAAGTATGAATCGTCTGTGAAAAAGAGCTTAGTTTGAAGATTAGAGGCCCTTTTTATTTCATAGATGGTACGCCTCAGAACTTCTGCTAGCCATAGGGTATAGTGATCCTTTAAAGGGCAAATTTCGTAAGGTAATAGCCAAGACAAAATCCGGCTCACTAACAATAATAAAAAGGGATGCCAATGTATCGTTTACTTTTACTCTGTCTTTTCGCACTAGGCGCGTGCACTCCTTTTGATAATAACTCTGCCCGTCCTGAGGGCGGAGCAATCAACACGTCCACTGGCGTGGTTCAAGGGCAGATAAATAGCCGCTTGGAGAATGTTGTGGTCTGGTCAGACATTCCCTTTGCCCAACCGCCTGTAGGCGACCTTCGCTGGAGAGCGCCGCGGACCTTAGTTGCTCCTGAGCAATTTATTGTTCCCAAAGAGAGTACAGGGTGTGTTCAAAAAGCCAGCAATTATGGTGGTGTGGAAGGTGAGGGAGAAGGTATTGTGGGGTCAGAGGATTGCCTTTACTTGGATATTAAAGCGCCTGCTGACTTTAAGAGTAAGAGTTATCCAGTCATGGTTTGGATTCATGGCGGTGGTAATACCACCGGGCTGAAGGACTATTATGACTTCAGTAAACTTGTTGCCTCCAGAGGCGTTGTGGTAGTCAGCACTAATTATCGACTAGGAGCACTAGGCTGGTTCTCTCATCCTGCTATTCAGGGCGCTCAGCAAGGCTTGGATAAAACCTCCAATTTTGGGACTCTCGATATTATAGAAGCATTGAAATGGGTTCAGGGTAATATCGATAGTTTTGGTGGTGATGCAACTAACGTTACCATATTTGGTGAGTCAGCCGGCGGACACAATGTATACGCGTTGTTGGCTTCACCCCTCTCAGACGGTCTGTTTCACAAGGCGATTTCTCAATCTGGCTACACCAGCAGTCATACAGTGGCAGACGCCATCAATAAAGATGCTAAAAACCCGCTCGTAGACAGAGGCTCCTGGCAGATCGTTAATGCAATGAGTAATCCTAACGAGTCTTCTGCAGAGATTAGGCGCACACTAAAAAACATCGATGCACGCGAGTTTGTTGGTCTTTATTACGAAAACGATGGTATCGATAATATGCCGTTGACAACAAGAGATGGGATCGTGATCCCTGAAGTTGGTTTGTTAGCTGCTCTGGGTGATAAAAGGTACGCTAAAAATGTCCCCGTGATGGCCGGAGTAACCAAAGATGAAGTAGCTCTCTGGCATGGACTTCACCGCTATTTTATGGCGACAGAGTATCGTTTCACCAAATTGTTACCGCCAGTAGTGACAGTGAAAAACCCTGAGCTATTTGATCTTTGGGTCCGTACGCGCTCTCATGCATGGAAGTTGCGTGGTGTTGATATCCCTTTTCAAGCGTTAGAATCGGCCGGCTACGATCAACTCTTTGCCTACCAATTTGACTGGGATCACCAAGAGAGTTCCATGTTCGCAGATTTCCCTAATATTCTTGGATCTGCCCATGGTACCGACATAGCTTTTGTTACTGGCGACTACAAGTATGGGCCTATTTCGTCTTACATCTACCCGGAGGGCTCTGCGCGAGACGAGATGGAGACTTCCATTATGGGCGCTTGGAGTAATTTCGCATTGGCGGCTACTCCTGCCTTAGATCTTGCAATTAGTTGGGATCGATTCACTACGTTAGCGCCAACATATGTCCATTTAGACAAAGATGAGTTGCTTCGTTCTGATACAGAGATACATTCCATGGGTTCTCTATTAGATACGCTGGCCGATAACAGGGTACCCACAGAGTTGGAAAAGTGCCTTATTGTCTGGGAGTCTTTGGTCAATGTAGGTGATCCTGAATTGGAGGCTATTGGAGATTGGAATAACGGCTCATGTGTTAGGTTTGATCTTTTACAAGAGCAAAAAAACATCCAAAGTCGACTAATAGCGGAATTTGGTAGCGTGAGTGTAACCGACTAACGACGACCCCATCGTCATTAGACAATGAGATAAGAATTGCGATTTTTTCAGGGCTCAAAAATACCGCGTGAAAATATGTATTATTTTTCTTCACCGCACTTGCATTGCAGTTCATCATTAATTTTCGGACATATCCAGAGGTATGGTTTTATCCTTCAAGGACTGACTGTCGGTTAAATCCATTCGTTATTGAGTTGGCGATTTTACAAAAAAGAGACTAGATTCTACTTATAACTTAAGTTCATTAGTCCTTTTAAAATCCAGAGACGCTCATGCTTAAGAACGTTGTCAGGAAAAGTCGAGATTATCAATTCCGCAGCCGAACAATAAACGTTCCAGCTGTTATCGAGCAATATCAGTCAATGGAAGATACGCCGGTCTTTATTATCACTACTGACGGGAGCTTTTACCAGCTGGATACGTTTTCCTCACCAGAATTAAAGCGTCTCGATTGCAAAGTCTAAAGTCGTTTGTGCATATTCTTCATACAACTCTAGTCGAATTTATACTCCGCTCTTGACGCTTAATATTCTATGTATTTTTCTTCTCTCGGCCGCACTATGCGTACGTCCTCAATCCGCGTTGCGGTAGGACCACTTATAGCAACCTTTGCGAGCTCTTAATAATAAAATAATCAAACTACCCTGATTAGACTTAACACTCCGGGACTAAACCGATAAACTCACATCCTAAGACTCACTAGAAAGATCAATGTTATATGAATACAGAGATTAACCAATTATCGACTCAACTCGGCGAAGCTCTTCTGTCTAAAAAAGCTATCGTTACGACAGCGGAATCCTGTACCGGCGGGGGTGTTGCTCAGGCAATCACTGATATTGCAGGTAGCTCTCAATGGTTCCACTGCGGTTACATTACCTACGCCAATCATGCAAAGCACAATGCTCTAGGCGTTTCAGTCGAACTATTGGCCGCGCAGGGGGCTGTCTGTGAAAGCGTCGTGATTGAGATGGTCAGAGGCGCTGCGCACGAGGCAAAGGCTGATTACGCTATAGCGATCAGCGGAGTTGCAGGACCTACTGGGGGTAGTTCAAATAAACCTGTTGGAACAGTCTGGTTCGCCTGTCTCGGGCCGCAAGGGATAACGACTGTGAAGCACCAATTGGCGGGTGATAGAAAGGCGGTGAGAGAGCAGTCGGTTAAGATTTCTTTACAACAACTGTTGCATCAAGTGACCGAATGAACTACTGTACACTCATACAGTAAATATTACTTAATAAACATTTTCCCAATTTATTAGTTATTGATATCGAGGTTTTTATAATGGAATCAAATAAAGCAAAAGCGCTAGAAGCAGCCTTAGGCCAAATTGAACGTCAGTTTGGTAAGGGTACCGCAATGAAGTTGGGTGATAAGCCCATTGAAAAAATCCCATCAGTGTCCACTGGTTCATTGCCGTTAGATATTGCATTGGGAATAGGTGGGCTTCCTTTTGGTCGTGTCGTAGAGATTTATGGTCCTGAATCATCCGGTAAAACCACGCTAACGCTAAGTGTTATTGCGCAGGCTCAAAAAATGGGTAAGACATGTGCCTTTATTGATGCCGAGCATGCTCTTGATCCAGCCTATGCTGGAAATCTTGGTGTAAAGACTGATGACCTAATTGTGTCGCAGCCAGATACAGGAGAGCAGGCTTTAGAAGTTACGGATATGCTAGTCCGTTCGGGTGCCGTGGACGTTGTTGTTATTGACTCGGTAGCTGCTCTAGTACCAAAAGCAGAAATCGAAGGTGAAATGGGCGATCATCATGTAGGTCTTCAAGCCCGTTTAATGTCTCAGGCTCTGAGGAAGTTGACGGGCAACATTAAGAACGCAAATTGCCTAGTAATCTTCATCAACCAAATTCGAATGAAGATCGGTGTAATGTTTGGGAGTCCAGAGACCACCAGTGGTGGAAACTCACTCAAGTTCTATTCGTCAGTTCGTCTAGATATCCGCAGGATAGGTGCTGTTAAAGAAGGTGATGAGATTATTGGTAATGAAACGCGGATTAAAGTCGTCAAGAATAAAGTAGCTCCCCCCTTTAAGCAGGCAGAGACTCAGATTCTTTACGGCACTGGCTTTAACTTTTATGGTGAACTCATTGATCTTGGTGTAAAAGCTGGCTTTGTTGACAAAGCGGGTGCCTGGTATGCGTATCAAGGTAGTAAGATTGGTCAAGGTAAAAAGAATGCAGCGGCGTTTTTAGAAGAAAACCGTGATGTTGCTGAGGGCTTGGAAAAATCAATCCGCGATTTATATCTTGTAGAGCCTGAGCCAAAAGTAAAGGTCGAGGTACAAGAATCTCCAATGGGTGAGTAGTTCGACTCATTAAGGCGGCGTCTAGTAACTTTAGGCGCCGATTAGGCTGGTGGGCAGAGTAGAGCCGGCTGCGCTGAGGGCGGGGATTCTTACGATATAAGTAGCTAAAGTAGGGCTAGCTTAGTCCTGGTGTATGAATGAGCTGAAATCGACTTGTTGACATAGGCCGTTCTCAAAGAGCCGATCAAATGGGTTTAAGTTAGAGCGAAAAATTAGCTGTCCTGAATTAAAGGAGCATGCAAAGTACCCAAGTCTAGCAATTGCTATCATTTATAGGAGGGATGTCTGACATGGTTGTTGATGCTAAAACTGTTCGGCTGAAGGCCATGGATTTGTTAGCTCGTAGGGAACACTCTGTTAAAGAGTTGGTGAGAAAATTATCTGAGCGCTATGAAGACTGGGAACTTATTTCTACTGTAGTAAGTCAACTTATTGAAGATAACCTAGTCAGCGATACTCGCTTTGCAGAAATGTACGTTCGTAGCCGCATTGGAAAACAATTTGGTCCGATAAAAATCAAAAATGATCTGCGCGAACGAGGTGTGTCTGATCACAATATAACATTGGCTATGAATGAAGCTGATCAGGATTGGCTTCAGTTGATCCAAAAACTTTCGAAAAAAAAATACGGTGAAACAGTCCCTTCTGAAGCAAAAGAAACTGCCAAGCGAATGAGATTTTTTCAGTCGCGAGGGTTTGACTCTGACTCGATCAGGTTTATCTTCAAATAGAGCCAGCCATCTCAGCTCTCATAGACATAATCGACTCATAAGCGCAAAACTTGCCTACAACCCTAATGACTGATCCTAGGCACACTAGGCTTTTCTCAGTTCATATAAACTCAAGATAAATGCTGAGTAAAAATACTAGTGAGTCGTTGAGGAACCCAGCTATTACCCTTAGCATCTGAGATAAAACCACAGTGGCCACCATATTTTTGCTTATCGATAATTAAGTTGTCGCAGTGGTCAATCTTGTCGACATCGGCAATGGGTAATATAGGATCGTCTTCTGATGCAATTAGATAAGCCTGAATGGCCAAAGTACTCAATCTACCTCCAGTTAATGCATAGGCAGAAAAGTAGCTTTGGGCGTCAAGGAATGGTGTGAATTTGGGGATAAACGTTTGATTTATATCATCAAGCGTCTTCACCTTGGCAAGATCCTCAGCAAAATTTAATTCTGGGAAATAGCTCAACTTTTTTGAAATTGATCGTGTCCAGCGTTTAAAAAAGTATTTCTCATAGATAAATAACCCCTCGTTCATTGCAGACATTGCATTATTGGGGTCAATTGGAGGACAGATCGCCACGGCTGCTTTAATACCAAGGTCTTGACCTCGATCGGCAGCTATTCTTAAAGTAAAGTTGCCGCCAAGCGAGAATCCGGCTAAAAATATATTTTTGTAGGGCCGGTCAGCGCAGAATACTTGTATTGCATCGCCCACCTCGCCGATCATTGTTGAGTTAAAGGCTTCAGGATTTAAGTGATGACTGTCTCCATGATCTCGCATATTAAGTCGCAGCACATCAAAGCCCTGCTTTAAGAGGTAATGTGCGGTTGTAACTTGATATGCAGACTGACTTGATCCTTCCCAGCCGTGGATTAGGATAACCAGCGGAGAACTCGATGTTTTTGTTGTGTTATTAATAGCCTTGTCAAACTCTGCAGTGAGCCTAATACCTTTATCGGTAGTAATAATCAGTTTTTCTGAATCAAGCGACTTACTGATTTTTTTAGCGCGTATCTTTCGAAGTCCAACGCTATTCATAATACTTTGTATGTGAGCGTTTTTTAAATAGGCTGGCGGGACGAATCTCTTGATTGTCATGTGATATATTTCTTAAAGTGATTAATGATAAAACAAATTATGGCTGGAATCATAGCGGTGACGCTACCTTAACGCTATGCTTATTAATATATAGACATTAGTAGATCGGGCTTTGGTAGAGTAATTAGCGTAGTTGGTGTGCCGAAATAACGGTTTTAGTGGGTTGAAGCTAAACCTAGATTGCTTCCATAATGGTAGTTGCCTGCTTATAGTGGACTTACAGAGTGATTCCTGAGGTTTTTTATGGTGAATAAGTTTTTATTAATTTCGTTCATATCGCTGTTATGTGCGCATACCGCTGGTTTTTCAGAAATGCCGACTGATACTAAAGTTGACGCCCAAGATCGTGTGAAAGACAGTTCAAGTGTGTTAAAGAGACTTGAGCAAATAGAGGAAGTGGATCCCAAAGGCTGGGGTATCCGCAATGGATGTATCTCTAGAACACGCATTAAAAGCATACACTTTATTGACGATCAGTCCGCCATCGTAAACATGATGGGTAAAAAGAAAATTCTCTTAACCATGCGTAGAGAATGCCGTGGTATTAAACGAGAGGGCTATATTACTCGTGTTCGAGGGAACACGTTGTGCGCTAAATTTGATCGCTTCGAAGTTATCGATAGAGGTTTATCTTGTGCGATTAAGTCTTTTGAACCTTATATTGAGCCAATCACCCAAGAAGATGGTGCTGACAGCTAAGTTGATTTGAATGAGTAAGTGAGAGGTTTGTTTACTAATATGTCTAAGTCTTATGTGTTCTCAGGTTATATTTTTCTAATGCTGGGTTGCACGTCCTGTATGGCGGAGATGGTCGCTGACGGGCGCCTGGATATTTCGCCTGCTTTAGAACAGGGAGGCTTGGCAATGGGGTCAGTTCCGTCTGGCTATAGAGTCCAATATGCAGGTAAATCTTTAAAAATTTCGCCTGACGGAACATTCATTTTTGGTCTTGGACGGGATGCTCCAAATAGAGTAACTCTGTCGGTGGTTAATAACCTTGGTATACAGGCTGAGCATCAACTTTCAGTAGCGGCTAGAGAATATAACATTCAGTCAGTGAAAGGTGTACCACAGCGAACGGTGGAACCGAGTAAGTCAGACACTGTCAGAATCAGACAGGATTCAGCATTGGTAAAAAAGGCGCGCCGAGGCAGTTCGGCTAATTTGGACTTTCTGGGCGGATTTATCAAGCCGTTAGATGGCCCCATTACAGGTGTATACGGTAGTCAAAGAATTTATAATGGCATCCCCGGGAGCCCACATTATGGTGTCGATTATGCCGCTCCAACCGGCACTCTAGTTCTAGCGCCAGCGTCCGGAAAGATCACTTTGGCACATCCTGACCTTTTTTACTCTGGTGGTACGATCATTATGGAACATGGTTTTGGGCTAACTTCATCTTTTTTACATCTTAGTGAAATTTTGGTCTCTGTTGGGCAGCGCGTGGAGCAGGGTACGGCAATTGCGAGAGTTGGCGCTACGGGCAGAGCTACAGGCCCTCATCTTGATTGGAGAATGAATTGGTTAAATGTGAGAGTCGATCCGCAACTCGTTATGCGGGCTCTACCGGTAGCCCCATAGACTCAATGGGTATTTTCAAACAGATTTCTTTCCAGCCGCCCCTAGTATGGCGGTTCCCATCTATTTTGCGTACAATGTTGTCCCGGAAAAATGGATGATATCAGTGGATAAAGAACTCTTAAGTATCCTTGTGTGCCCTGTGAGTAAAGCGCCACTTGAGTACGATAACAAGCAACAGGAATTGATTTGTAAGGCTAGTGGTCTTGCCTATCCTATTCGTGATGGAATACCAGTGATGCTTGAATCCGAAGCTCGTCGTCTACACGCCGATGAAAAACTTAAGAAACGTTCCTAAACTCTAAAAATACAGGAGGCGTTGTAAATGTCTGAGACTGCCCCGACTCTATTTACACGAATCATTAATCGTGAGATTCCAGCTGATATTATTTATGAGGATGAACTTTGTATCGTCATTCACGACATTGCCCCTCAAGCCCCTATACACGTGTTGATTATTCCAAAACAACCGATCGCGCGGCTCGCTGACGCGGCGCAGACTGATCAGTCGATATTAGGACATTTGATGTTAGTTGCCGGAGATGTTGCCAGACGATTGGACGTCGATGATGCTTTTCGACTAGTGGTAAATAATGGTGCTGATGCGGGTCAAACTGTATTTCATTTACATCTGCATATTTTGGCGGGTGTGAAGGGCAGTAAGGAATTTTTTGAAACTGATATCGGTGGATAATAGAGAATTCCAAACATTTTATTTAAGATTAATATTGATTAAAAAGTGATGATAAAAAAATGATGAAAAGCGCTGACATCAGAGACGCATTCCTTAAATATTTTGCTGAAAAGCAGCATCGTATAATGCCTAGTAGCAGTCTTGTCCCCAGCAATGACCCGACTCTTTTGTTTACCAATGCCGGAATGGTGCAGTTTAAAGACGTGCTACTTGGGGCTGACCAACGTGACTATAATCGCGCCGTCTCATCGCAACGTTGTGTGCGTGCGGGCGGCAAACATAATGATCTTGAAAACGTCGGTTATACCGCACGGCATCACACTTTCTTTGAAATGTTGGGTAACTTTAGTTTTGGTGATTATTTTAAGCGTGAGGCTATTGGCTATGCCTGGGAGTTCTTGACTACGGTATTGGAACTTCCAAAAGATCGACTTTGGGTAACGGTTCATATTAGTGATGATGAAGCGGCGGATATTTGGATTAATGAGATTGGCATTGACCCAAATCGCCTCTCGCGCTTGGATGAAGACAACTTCTGGCAAATGGGTGACACAGGTCCCTGCGGTCCCTGCACAGAGATATTCTGGGATCATGGAGATCATATACCTGGAGGCCCGCCAGGCAGCCCAGATGACGACTTAGATCGTTATATTGAGATCTGGAATTTGGTGTTTATGCAGTTTGAGCGTGATGCAGCCGGAACTATGACGCCACTCCCTAAACCCTCAATCGACACGGGGATGGGATTAGAGCGTATTGCCGCCGTTATGCAGGGCGTTCACAATAATTATGATATCGACTTATTTCAGCACTTGATCAAATCAGCTGCTACTGTTACCGGTTGTAAAGATTTAAAGGAGAACTCACTCAAGGTTATTGCTGACCACATTCGTTCATGTGCGTTCTTGATAGTGGACGGTATCGAGCCCTCAAATGAGGGACGAGGTTATGTTCTACGTAGAATTATTCGTCGGGCATTGCGGCACGGCCACAGTTTAGGCGCAAAAGGGAGTTTCTTTTTCAAACTGGTGGACTCGCTGGGTGAAGTGATGGGAGAGGCTTATCCTGAATTGCTCCAGCAGAGTGCCGAAATAAGTAGAATCATCAAAAAGGAAGAAGAACAGTTTGCGCGCACCCTAGACAAGGGGATGGGTGTACTTGAAATGGCGCTTGCCGACCTTTCGGGCTCTGAATTACCGGGTAAATTGGTATTTCAGCTTTATGATACTTATGGCTTCCCGACTGACCTGACCAATGATATAGCGCGTGAAAGAGGCTACAGCCTTGATATGGAGGGCTATGAGGCGTGTATGGAAGAGCAGCGAACTAGAGCGCGGGCATCTAGTCAATTCAGTATTGACTACACTAATACAATTCGTCTTGAAGGTAGCACAGACTTCTGCGGCTACGCAGTTACAGAGCTAAGTTCTGAAATTATTGGGTTATATAGTTCCGGAGAGGCAGTTAATAGTGTTTCTGAAGGTACTGATGTCGCACTAATTTTGGCTCAGACCGCATTTTATGCAGAATCAGGTGGCCAGATTGGCGACAAAGGGGTGCTTACCAAGGGGAAATCCCTCATCGCCATCAGTGATTGCCGTAAAGTCGGTAATCACCATCTTCATATTGGTCAGGTTGTATCAGGTCAGTTCAATATTGCAGATCAAGTCAATGGTTCGGTCGATGAAACGCAACGGCGGGAAGTCACTCTAAACCACTCTGCCACGCATTTACTCCATGAAGCGCTCCGGCAAGTGTTGGGTGAGCACGTTCATCAAAAAGGTTCGCTTGTTAACCATGAACGGCTGCGGTTCGATTTTTCTCATGGTGAAGCCGTTACTTCAGAGCAGATAAGGCGCATAGAGCATATTGTTAATGCACAAGTCCTTAAAAATACTGAAGTCACCACAGATGTCATGAGTATGGAGGAAGCTAAAGCTAAAGGTGCTATGGCTTTATTTGGTGAAAAATATGGGGATCAGGTCAGAGTGGTCAGTATCGGCGGCGACTTTTCGATTGAATTATGTGGTGGTACCCATGTGTCTCGAACAGGGGATATTGGACTTCTTCGAGTATCAGCAGAAACTAGTGTTGCTGCTGGTATAAGACGTATTGAGAGTGTTACAGGTATGGGAGCGCTAGCACTTTGTGATAAAGAACAGGATTCAATGACGGACATTGCGACGATGGTCCGCGGTGCTCGCAATGGAGTAGGTGAGAAAATACAGGGAATTCTCGATGAAAATAAGCGTCTACAAAAGGACTTGGAAAAGTTAAAGAATAAGCTCGCCAATGTCGCCGGGAGTGACCTTATGTCCAGCCTTCGTAGGGTTAGCAATATTTCGGTTTTAGCGACTATTGTTGATGGAGCTGATGCTAAAAGTTTACGTGGAGTAGCCGATCAAGTGCGTTCGAAGATGCAGTCAGGTGTGTTTTTACTTGCTGCGCTGGAGGGTGAGAAAGCGGCCCTTATTGCGGGTGTAACTTCAGATCTTACCGATAAGGTGAAGGCCGGAGATTTACTCAAGTTTGTGACAGCTCAGGTTGGCGGCAAAGGTGGTGGACGTGCCGACATGGCGCAAGGCGCCGCCGGTGATGTAACGCATCTTCCATCCGCTTTAGAGTCAGTCTATGGCTGGGTGGAAAAAAATCTTACGTAGGACTAAAGTACTTAATATTTAAGGCGAATTAGCGTTTAATTCACCACTTTTTAACTATATGGACAGGGATGATGAGTTTGATCGTGCAAAAATATGGTGGCACTTCAGTCGGCTCGGTAGAGCGGATAGAGGCCGTGGCGCAAAAAATTGCCGCGAGTTATAAAAAAGGCAACCAGCTTGTTGTGGCAGTATCAGCCATGAGCGGAGAAACTAATCGCCTAATTGGGCTGGCTAACCAAATTGATGAACAAGCAAGCCTTCGTGAACTTGATGTGCTGGTAAGTACTGGGGAACAGGTAACCATAGCGCTCTTATGTATTGCGCTTCAAAAGCAGGGCATAGATGCTCGGTCCTACACGGGTGGGCAGGTACGTATTTTAACGGATGACGCACATGGAAAGGCGCGAATTAAAGATATCGACTCTCATAGGGTTGAGTCAGATCTTTCAGCGGGTAGAGTTGTTGTAATAGCTGGTTTTCAAGGTATGGACGAAGACGGAAATATTACAACCTTAGGGCGTGGTGGGTCGGATACGACGGCGGTCGCAATGGCGGCAGCGCTGGGTGCTGACGAGTGTCAGATCTATACCGATGTCGACGGCGTATATACCACTGATCCAAGAGTTGTACATGACGCTCGTCGCCTGAATAAGATTACCTTTGAAGAAATGTTAGAGATGGCTAGTCAGGGGTCTAAGATTTTGCAGATAAGGTCAGTTGAGTTTGCTGGAAAATACAACGTTCCTCTGAGAGTGCTCTCGAGCTTCAAAGATGGTAACGGTACATTAATTTCTCTTGAGGATGATGATCAAATGGAAAAGCCGCTAGTATCAGGGATAGCGTTCAACAAGCATGAAGCTAAATTAACAATCAGGGGAATTCCAGATCAGCCTGGTGTGGCGTACAAAGTTCTCGGTGCGATAAGTGAAGCGAATATTGAAATCGATGTGATTGTTCAGAACGTAGCCAAGGATAATTCTGCGACAATAACGTTCACTGTGAATGAGAGTGATCTAAGTCAAGCTGAACGGCTTCTCAGGAATATAGCGGCTGATTTAGGGGCATTAGAAGTTGATGCCGACAAACATATTGGAAAAGTATCTATCGTTGGTGTTGGCATGCGTTCTCATGCTGGAGTTGCGGCTAAAATGTTTGAAGCACTTGCTAATGATGGCATCAACATTCAGTTGATTACTACGTCAGAAATAAAGATTACTGTCGTTATTGAAGAGAGGTATTTAGAGTTAGCCGTTCGTGCGCTTCATTCGGCGTTTGAATTAGGAAATACTGATGTTTTAAAGAGTTAATTCACAACTATATAGCGTAATCTGTTAAGTTCGCTGTCTTACAGGTTTATACAACAATATCTTACATACTCGCAGTTACGCTAATATTTACTACAATAATAATAGGGTGTTCAATATATTGAGCAACCGTAATGGAGACGTTCATGTTAATTCTCACTAGAAGAGTCGGGGAAACCTTAGTTATTGGCGACGACGTTACTGTCACAGTGTTAGGGGTGAGAGGTAATCAGGTCAGATTGGGTGTGAATGCGCCTAAAGACGTTGCTGTGCACCGAGAAGAAATTTACCAGCGTATCCAAAACGAAAAAGATGCAGAAAATTCGACAGAAAGTAGTGAAAAGGACGACATCGACGTTTGATTTTTCTGTCAGTGTGATATCATGCCGCCGCTGGTCTAGGGCGGCATAGTTGTTTCTGAAACAACCGATTTTTGATCCTATCAAGACTATCACGGAGAAGTGGCCGAGTGGCTGAAGGCGCGCCCCTGCTAAGGGTGTATACGTTAATAGCGTATCGAGGGTTCGAATCCCTCTTTCTCCGCCATACACTTTAATTAAACCTCTGTTTGTACAGGGGTTTTTTTATGCATGAGTGTAAAGTGCTGTCTGGATCACCACTTAGGTCACCACTTGGCTGAGATGAAGCCCCCACTCTCAGCAGATTGGACGTGTGCGGTGTCTCAAAACTAAAA
>Ga0115000_10001931_pt1 | contig 18090 bp, 19 predicted proteins | sample ArcticOcean_MG_C_6_FD_89690 | JGI IMG/M metagenome (GOLD analysis project Ga0115000, IMG submission 89690) | Marine microbial communities from western Arctic Ocean - ArcticOcean_MG_CB8_128 | ecosystem: Environmental > Aquatic > Marine > Oceanic | place: Arctic Ocean: Canada Basin | collected...
TCAAATTGTTAATGATCGATTCGATTTTGGTTGCGGGGACAGGATTTGAACCTGTGACCTTCGGGTTATGAGCCCGACGAGCTGCCAAACTGCTCCACCCCGCGATCGATACAACTAATATTTTGAATATTTCGTTGAACTCAGCGTCAATAACGCCGAGAGACGCGATTATAGCAGTGATATTTCTTCCATGTCAAACACTATCTAGCTATTTATTACACTTTTATTACTTTATTTTACTAATCCCTATTTAATCAACTAAAAACGAGGTTTATTTAACTAAAAAACGGTTAATTTTCTTAACAAAATTAACTGGGTCATCTAATTGAGCACCTTCTGATAGCATTGCTTGATCAAATATAACTGAAGTATATTCATCAAAATCATCTGTGCCTTCAAATGTTTCTAATTTCTCTATTAACTTATGTTCAGGGTTGATTTCTAAAATTGGCTTGTTATCAGGTGTATTTTGTCCCGCAGCCTTAAGAATTCTTTCTAAGTTTCCTGAAATATCGTTCTCACCAACCACCAAACAAGCTGGGGAATCAGTCAGTCTATGTGTGACTTTTACATCTTTTACTTTGTCGCCTAAAGAAACTTTAATTTTTTCAATTAAAGTTTTAGCTTTTTCTTCTATCTTTTTCTTTTTTCCTTTTTCACTTTCATTTTCAAGTTTACCAAGGTCTAGATCTCCTTTAGCGATTGATTGAAACTTTTTACCATTAAAATCAGTTAAATTTGAAATTAGCCATTCGTCAACACGATCGCCCAATAGCAAAACTTCAATACCTTTCTTTTTAAATATTTCTAAGTGAGGGCTGTTTTTCGCTGCCATAAATGAATCTGCAGTTATATAATAAATTGATTCCTGTTCTGATTTCATTCGCCCAATATAGCTCTCAAATGATGTACTTTGTTTATCAGAGTCATCCTGAGTTGAAGCGAACCTTAATAGTCCCGCAATTTTCTCCTTATTAGCAAAGTCTTCTGCTGGCCCTTCCTTTAGTACACGGCCAAATTCATTCCAAAATTTTTCATAATCATCAGTCTTTTTCTTTGCCATATTTTCGAGAGAAGAAAGAATCTTTTTGACAGTTCCAGAACGAATAGCCTCAACCGCTTTACTGTCTTGCAAGATTTCTCTTGAAACATTTAACGGGAGATCGCTACTATCAATAATTCCTTTAACAAAACGTAAATATTGTGGCATTAACTTTTCAGTTGCTTCCATTATAAAAATACGTTTAACATACAGCTTAACACCTTGGTTTCGATCTCTATTGTCATACAAATCAAGTGGCGCTTTACTTGGAATATATAATAATGAAATATATTCTTGATTACCCTCAACTCGGTTATGAAAATAAGTTAATGGAGGTTCAGAGTCATAAGTGAGGTTTTTATAGAACTCATTATAGTCTTCAACTTTAATATCTTTTTTGTTGCGAACCCAAATAGCTGATGCATCATTTACAGTTTCATCATCATCAGTTTTTATTGTTTCCCCATCTTTAAAGTCTGTTTTTTTCATAATTATTGGTAGGGTAATATGATCAGAGTATTTTTTTACAACTTCTCTTAAGCGCCAGTCATCTAAAAACTCTTCTTCATCTTTCTTTAAGGTCAATATAATATCTGTCCCGCGTGTCTTTTTCTTAATTGACTCGATTGTAAATTCACCATCGCCTTTTGAAACCCATCTAAAAGAGTCTTTCGAGCCAGCTTTTCTCGTTTCTAAAGTAACTTGATCTGCGATAATAAATGAAGAATAAAACCCTACACCAAATTGCCCGATTAAATTAGCATCTTTAGCTTGATCTCCGGAAAGCTTGTTTAGAAATTCCTTTGTTCCAGAGCGAGCAATAGTTCCTATATTATTAATAATGTCATCTCGATTCATACCAATACCATTATCACTGATTGTGATAGTTCTATTTTTCTTGTCATAATCAATTTTAATTGTTAACTCAGAATCATCTTCGTATAATTTATTATCATTTAATGCTTGGAATCTTAATTTATCAGCTGCATCACTGGCATTAGAAACTAATTCACGTATTGCAATTTCTTTATTGCTGTATAACGAGTGAATCATTAGCTGTAACAGTTGCTTGGCTTCTGCTTGAAAATTTAATGTTTCTTTTTGTTTTGCCATTTTAAGATTATCCTAAATTAATTAATAGATTGATGTTATCTATAGTGGGGACTAAAAAAAAATTTTCAATAGAAAATTTCAAAGCCTTGATAATACATACGATGCTGCCATAAATGCGAAACTTGCTGTTACATTTACATTTGACCCATATCCTGCACAACTTAACCCAACAAGTGGTTTATTTGATTCAGTCTTTTCTGGTTTTGTTGCAGTTTCCGATGAAAAAACTGTAGGTATTTTAAATTTACGCTTGGTTAGTTTATTTTTTTTATTAAAATACTGCCTAATTTTAGTCAATAATGGGTCGCCAAATGTTTTGGCTAGCTCATCCAATTTGATTAACTCAGGATTAACTTTACCGCCCGCGCCTCCAGTCATAATAAACGGTACTGATTGCTCTAGGCAGTACTCAGCTAATAAAATCTTTATTTTTGTCTGGTCTATTGCGTCAACTACAAAATCAAATCTCTTAGAAATCAAATCAGTTATATTATCTTCTTCTAAAAAAAAATCATGACAATTGATTTTGCATTCAGAATTAATGTCTAAAATTCTTGATTTCATTGCCTCTACTTTTGATTGACCAATCGAACTGTCCATCGCATGAATTTGTCGATTAATATTTGACTCGGCAATATGATCCATGTCAATCAATGTAATTTTTCCTACACCATTTCTTGCCATCGATTCTGCAACCCACGACCCAACTCCTCCAATACCTACAATACAGACATGGGAAGATTGAAAAATTTTAAACTTCTGCAATCCATACAATCGAATAACTCCGCCAAATCGTCTACCAGGATCTTGAGAATTAATGATCATTATTTCTCAAGAACAACAAATGCAGCAGCAATATTCTTTTCATCTGAAATTGACAAATGGCAGTGCTTTATATTGTGACTCTTAACTAGTAAAGTAAGTTCTGCCAGTGTTCTAATGTTTGGCTTTCCAAGTGTGTCATGAATAACTTCAATAGATTTAAAGTTTACTGGTGATCTCATTCCAGTTCCTAACGCCTTAGCAAAAGCTTCTTTAGCTGCGAAACGTTTTGCTAGAAAGTTTTCCTTAACTGCAGTTTTTCTATAAGTGATGAGCTCTTGAGAAGTTAATATTTTTTTTGCTAATGAAATACCATGCTTATGCAAAGCCTCCCTAATTCTCTTAACCTCAACTACATCAGCACCAATTCCATAAATCATTTGGAAATCTGCCTTGTAATTATTTTTTTCATATCTTTAATGGCTTTTTGCCAGCCAACGAAAAGAGCTTCAGCAACGATAGAATGGCCAATATTTAACTCATAAATACCATCAATCGCTACAATTTCTTGAACATTACTATAATGAAGTCCATGTCCTGCATTAACAACTAAACCAGCTTCATTTGCAAAATTTACAGCATCTCTAATAACAGATAGTTCTTTTAGCTTTTCAGCTTTGTTTTGAAGGTTTGCATAGTGCCCTGTATGAATTTCAATGGCTGGGGCATTCATCATAATTGCTTTTTCAATATGCTTTATATTAGGTGCAATAAAAAGTGAGGTCCTTATACCATCTGATGCTAGGCATTCACAAGCATCCTTAAGTAAATCATAGTTATTTACAATATCTAGCCCCCCTTCAGTTGTTCGCTCTTCTCTTCTTTCTGGAACTAAGCAAACATCTTGAGGTTTCACGTCTAATGCAATTTTAATCATCTCGCCAGTTGGGGCTAATTCTAGATTCATTTTTGTTGTTAGCAAAGGTCTAAGCTCATATAAATCTTTATCCTGCATGTGCCTTCGGTCTTCCCTTAAATGCAGAGTAATACTATCAGCGCCTGCTTTCTCAGCATCCAAAGCAGCTTTTACTACACTGGGGTAATCAGTACCCCTTGCTTCTCTGATGGTTGCTATATGATCAATATTTACACCAAGTAACATAGTATTAATTATCCTGTAAGCTTGTGAAAAGTTGTTTTGAATTTAATGGCTTATCCCCTAAATAATAACCGATTAAATAACGCATCAATTGTTTGCTTTGTAATTGAGTATTATCTTCTTTATATTCATCTTCTGCCATATCTAATAAGGTTTTCCCAAGAATCTTAACTCCCTCATTAGTTTTTGATAACTCAGATGGCCCATATTCAGCCTCATAAATATAAAACTTTTCAGAAATAATTGGCTCTCCATTTTCATCTTTCTTCAACGGAACTTCATACCCTAACTCTTGAAGTAATCTCAGCTCAAACCTTCTTAAGGCTATTTCAAGATTTTCCCCGGTAGCTAAAATCTTCATTGTATGGTGATAGAAATTAAAAAGCTTTGGATAACTATCCTCTCTGGGTAATAGTCTTATTATTAATTCATTAATATAAAAACCACAAATCAATGCATTACCATCAACCTGAAGAAATTTATCACACCACTCAATATTGTGTAAGGTTTTTATTTCGCCACGCCCAGACCATGTTGCCTGGAGTAATTGAAATGATTGAAGCATTCCTCTTAGTGAGGATCTAGGTCTCCTTGCCCCTTTAGCAACAACTGGGATTCTTCCATGACTTTCAGAGAATACTTCAGCAATAAGGCTTGTCTCTTTAAATGGGTATGTGTGCAAAATATAGACATCTTGGTTTTCTTGTTTTGAGTTTGTAGACACTATTTTACAACCCTAATGATTTTAGTGCTCTTAAATCGTCTGACCACCCTTTTTTAACTTTTACCCAAGTTTCAAGCCAGATTTTCCCACCAAAAAGCTTTTCCATATCCATCCTAGCATTTGTTGATATCTCTTTTAGCCTTATTCCTTTATTACCTATGATCATAGGTTTATGTGAATCTCTTTCAACTATAATTGCAGCAAATATTCTTCGAATATTTCCTTCATGCTCAAACTTTTCTATTTCAACAGCAACAGAATAAGGAAGCTCTTGTCCGGTAAGTCTAAAGATTTTTTCTCTAATTATTTCTGCAGCCAAAAACCTTTCGTTTTTATCTGTAATTTGATCTTCTTCGTAAATAAACTCTTGCTCAGGTAAGAAGTCTCTCGTGCACTCCAGCAACTCCTTTAAATTACTTTTCTTCTTTACACTGGTTGGAATTATTTCTTTGTAGCGACTATTCTCCTTAAAAATTTGGATTAATTCTAAGATTTTTGTCTTCTCCTTAAGGCAGTCAACTTTATTTATGACCAGTATGATTGGTGTTTCATCAGGAATCATCTGTAAAATCTTTTTATCAACATCAGTCATTTGACGCGGCTCAATCAAAAATAAAATCACATCAACTTCTTGCAAGGTCTGTTTAACTGTTTTATTTAAATTTTTATTCAGTGCATTTAAATGTTTTAATTGATATCCAGGTGTATCTACAAATATATATTGTGTTTCAAGCGTTGTATGTATACCTAATAATTGATAGCGGGTTGTTTGAGCTTTTCGAGATGTAATGCTTAATTTTGTACCTAAGAAATAGTTCAACAATGTTGATTTTCCGACGTTCGGTTGACCTACTATTGCAATTGTTCCACATCTTTTTTTCATAGGTTAGTGTTGTTCTTTATTTTTTTTATTGACGATTCTGCAGCGCTCTGTTCTGCAACTTTTCGACTTGGGCCCTCACCTTCAATACTTAACCCTAATTTTGGAATTGAACAACTGACCTTAAAATGCTGGTTATGTGCCTCACCCTCAATTGCAACGACAGTATATTCTGGTAAGGAAATTTTTTTCGCTTGTAGCAATTCTTGTAATACTGATTTTGAATCTTTTTGGATATTATCAGGATTGATAGCATTAATTCTCTCTTGGTACCATTCCGTAATTAATTTATTTGCATTAATTATTCCACCGTCAATAAATACAGCTCCTATAATAGCTTCAACTGAATCCGCTAAAATAGAGGGTCTTCTCCATCCAGAGCTTTTTAATTCTCCTTCCCCAAGAATTAAGTAGTCGCCTAAATTTAAAGCAATGCCAATTTCACTTAAGGTAGCAGACTTAACTAATTGAGAGCGTAAACGACTTAAGTCTCCTTCAGATAATAAATTAAATTCCTTGAATAATAGTTCAGCAATTATAAAATTTAGAATACTATCTCCAAGAAATTCTAACCTCTCATTATTATTACCTTGAAAACTTCTGTGAGTTAAGGCTAATTCTAACAAGCCTTTATCGTTAAAATTATAATTTAAAATCTTTTCTAGTTGTATAGTATGTCTGCTATCCATTTCTACTTTATCCAGGTCCCTATTCGATTAAATTGAGAAAAGTTAAGCCAAATAAAAAATGCTTTTCCTACTAGTAACTCATCTGGTACAAATCCCCATACACGACTGTCTGAGGAATTATCACGATTATCCCCCATAGCAAAATAGTTACCCTCAGGAACATTAAATTTATAATCCTCACTCGGTATATCATGAACTATTAAAGAATATTTAGAGGTACCAATTGTTTCAAAAAATTTTTTAACTTCAACCACTTCGTTATTATTGAAGGCGTAGGTATAATTTTCTTGAAGAATTTTTTCTACATGTACCCCGTTAATAAAAAGCTCTTTATTTTCATATCTTATCTCATCACCAGGCAAACCAATTACTCTTTTAATGTAATCAATTGATGGGTCTTTTGGGTAATGAAAAACAAATACGTCACCTCGGTCTGGCTTTCCAACTTCTAGCAATGTTTTGTTCCATACCGGGAGGCGTATACCATAAGTAAATTTGTTAACAACTATAAAGTCTCCTGCGATTAAGGTCGGCATCATTGATCCCGAAGGAATTTTAAAAGGCTCAACAATAAAAGAACGTATAACAAACACTATAAGCAAAACAGGAAAAAAACTTCGCCCATACTCAACAATCAATGATGGTTTTTGTTCTTGAGGTCGAATTCTTTTAAGAATTACAATATCGAGCAAATATATAAGTCCAGTTATTATAGTTGCAGCCATTAATAATTTTACAAATATCATTTTTCATCAACCTTTAAGATTGCAAGGAAGGCTTCCTGAGGAATTTCTACATTACCAATCTGCTTCATTCTTTTTTTACCTCTTTTTTGTTTCTCTAGTAATTTTCTTTTTCTAGATACATCACCACCATAACATTTCGCCAAAACATTTTTACGCATTGCTTTCACAGTTTCTCTAGCGATAATATTTGCACCGATTGCAGACTGAATAGCAACATCAAACATTTGCCGAGGTATAAGCTGCCTCATCTTTGATGTTAACTCTCTACCCCTATAAATACTGTTAGCTCGGTGAACGATTAAAGAAAGTGCATCAACCCTTTCCCCATTCACCATAATATCTAATTTTACCAAATCTGAAGGGCGGAATTCTAAGAATTCATAATCCATTGATGCATAACCTTTAGATATTGATTTAAGTTTGTCAAAAAAATCAAGCACAACTTCACTTAATGGAATTTCACAAGTAATCATGACCTGCCTACCTAAATACTGCATATTCTTTTGAATTCCTCTTTTCTCATTCGTTAAAGTCATAACTGGCCCAACGTAATCATTAGGCAAAAGAATTTTTAAATTTATAATTGGCTCTCTAATTTCCTCTATTACAGATAAATCTGGAAGTCTTGATGGGTTTTCAATCATTTTAGTTTCACCATCTTTGAGAAGTAATTCATAAATAACAGTTGGTGCAGTTGTAATCAGATCCATTTCGTATTCACGTTCAAGCCGCTCTTGAATAATATCCATATGAAGTAATCCAAGAAAACCACATCTAAAACCATAACCTAAAGCGGTTGAGTTTTCTGGTTCAAAATGTAATGAGGCATCATTTAGCCTCAGCTTTTCAAGTGCCGTCCTTAGAGCTTCGAATTGGTTTGATTCAATTGGGTAGAGTCCTGCAAACACTTGGGGTTTTACTTCTTTAAAGTCTGGAAATGCTTCAATTGCTTTATTATTTGATAGTGTAATTGTGTCTCCGACTTTGGCATTGTCTAATTCTTTTATTCCACATATAACAAATCCGACTTCGCCTGCGCTCAATAATTTTTTATTTAAAGCTTTTGGTGTAAATATACCAACTTGTTCACAAATAAATTCTGCAGCTGTTGCCATAAGATGAATCTTATCTTTTGGTTGTAATTGGCCATCAACTACCCTTACTAGCATAACAACACCAACATAGTTATCAAACCAAGCATCAATAATAATTGCTTTTAATGGCTTATCAATTGAACCAATTGGGTGAGGTACTATTTCAATAATAGCCTCTAATATTTCTTCAATCCCAACGCCAGTTTTTGCTGAACAAAGAATTGCATTCTGGGCTTCAATGCCAATAACATCTTCAATTTCTTTCCTAACTCTATCAGGATCGGCTGATGGTAAATCAATTTTGTTTAATACGGGAAAAACTTCTAAATTTTGATCGAGAGCAGTGTAACAATTTGCTACTGTCTGAGCTTCAACCCCTTGAGAGGAATCTACAACTAGAATAGCCCCCTCACATGCAGCAAGAGAACGGCTGACCTCATAGGAAAAATCTACATGGCCAGGTGTATCTATTAAGTTAAGTGTGTATATATTTTTATCTTTGGACTGATAGCTTAAGGTCACAGTTTGAGCTTTAATAGTAATACCCCTTTCACGCTCAATATCCATTGAATCTAAGACCTGCTCCTCCATTTCACGGTCAGCAAGGCCGCCACAATACTGAATAATTCGGTCAGCTAAAGTAGATTTACCATGGTCAATGTGAGCAATAATAGAAAAGTTTCTTATTTTTTTCATAGAAATCGTTTATTTAAAAAAATAAAGGCGCAATACGCGCCTTTATTAATATGTAATTTTACCCTATTGAATATAGTTTTCAGAAAATTTTATTTGTTTACTTTTACTGGAACAAAAAGAGTGTCTCCATTTCGATAAAGTAATATAGCAATTACTTTTCCATCGGGTATTTTTCTTAAATCGTTATTAAACGATTGAGTTGATTTTACAGGTGTATTATTAACAACAAGGATAATATCTCCCTTCATAATTCCTGCAGTCAATGAGCTCCCTTTAACATCTTTAACTATCAGACCATTTCTTCCACCAATTTTTTTCTTTTGTTGTGCTGATAAGTTTTGTAAAGCTAACCCAATACGATTAAATTTATTCAGCTGCTTTTCAGGTTTTGAGTTAGCATTTTTTGCTTGGGATGGAATTACGCCAACTTTGATTTTAAGTGTAAGAACCCTACCCTTCCTTAGAATCTCAACTGGAACTATTGCTTTAGGCCTTGTAAGCCCTACAAATCTTGGCAAATCAGATGATTTTTTAATAATGTTTTTATTAAATTTTAATATTACATCGCCAGGAAGTAGTCCGCCTAGAGCTGCTGGAGACTTTTTCTCAACCCCTGCAACAAGAGAGCCTTGTGTATCACTCATTCCAAAAGACTCAGATAATTCTTTTGTAACTTCTTGAATTATAATCCCAAGCCATCCACGAATAACCTTTCCATCTGTTTTTAATTGCTCAGCAACATTTATAGCTACATCTATAGGAATAGCAAAAGATAGACCCATAGAGCCCCCAGTTTTACTATAAATCTGGGAGTTTATTCCAATTACATGCCCCTTGGTGTCAAAAAGAGGGCCTCCTGAGTTTCCAGGGTTAATTGCAACATCTGTTTGAATAAATGGAACAAAATTTTCTTGCGGAAGAGCTCGGTTAATCGCGCTAATAATCCCAACTGTCATAGTATTTTCTAAACCAAACGGGGACCCAATTGCCGCAACCCACTGCCCAACTTTGATAAGTTCAGAGTTACCAAAAGTGACTTTAGGTAAGTTATTAGCCTTAATTTTTAACAAGGCAACATCTGTTCTTCTATCAATTCCGACAACCTCAGCATTAAATTCTCGCTTATCAGCAAGCTTAACTACTACAGTCTCGGCTTGAAAAACCACGTGGGCATTAGTAATTATGTACCCATCACTTTCAATAATAAAACCTGAGCCCGTTCCAGAGGCCGGTCTTTTTTTTCGGCCGCCTTCTGGTGGTGTCATCCCAGGAAACCCAGGGATTCCAAATCTCTTAAAAAACTCTTGTAACTCTTGCTCTTCTCTACTTAAGCTTATATTTTGGTTTGTTTGACTTTCATTAATCACGCTGATATTTACAACAGTTTTTCCTTGCTCTTCGGCGATTACAGAAAAATCAGGTAAATCAAAAGCATTTGAACTATTAAAAAATAGTACTAATACAAAAAATAAATTGAAGCCTAAATATTTCATATTTTCTAAATCCTCTTTAAATTTAATCTATCTTTGCTAAAATTGCTTCGCTAAATAACTTATTATGATTTTGAGCTGTTATAAATTTTAAAATAATTACCCCTAAGAAAAGCCCTAAAACTCCCCCAAAAAAAGTAACTAAATCAGTAGGGGTCTGAAAGAAATTTTCAAATGTAATCATTCCTCCAAATAAAAAAAACAAAGGAACCCCATAAAGCAATAAAGATGCTTTTAGTAAATAATTTTCTTCAATTACTAATTTTACTTTTTCGCCAACTTTTGCATTAATTTTATTTTTAATTTTAATCTTTTTTTTCTGAAATGAAAAAATCCTACCCCAAATGCTATTTCCACACCCTTGGGTTTTGCCACACAAGCCACAGGGTTTTGTCCGAATGATATCAACTTCTGCAAATTCTCCATTCCTACCAATCACTACTGCTTCTTCTTCTATCATATCTTCAAAATTCTATAGACTCACTAAACTTATTACAAGTAGTTATTGGTACTGAGCCAACAGCCATAATTTGATAGCCATCCTGATAGCGAGCACAAATATTATTAGTTCCTACTTTTACATGGCCTATTTTCGGTTTTTGTCCGCGTGAAATTGGCTTAATAAATAGAGATAGGTAAGATAGTCCATCTGAAAAAACTAATTGATGACTAAGGATATTTAAACCAGGCATACGTTTAGTTATGAAAGCAACTTCTTTAAAGCCAGGAGGAAATTTTTTTATATCCCAAAACCTGTTTATAACAATCCCTTGACCAACTATTTTATCGTCAAATATATAATTTTTGGACGGATCCACATTCGGCTTAAACCAATCTAGATTTTTATTTTTAACCATATTTATTTGAGTGAAAGACGCTTGTTCAATTATATTTTTAGCTTTATCAAATACAACCATTTTTAACGGTAAAAAATTTTTCTTATCTAGCCAAAAGTAATGAAAGTATCTAAAGTCATCAACTGGCGATAGGACTACCAGTTGTGAAAGTCTTCCAGCAATTCGCTCAGTTTTCCCTATACTTAGACGATAAAAATTTCTTAATGCATTGGTATCGCTAGGAAAGATAGCTGGAAATAATCTTTGTTGTTTTCTCTTTTGAATAATTACATCATTTTCAATGGTGTTATAGACATATGTAGTTTTACCTTGAGATAAAACTTCTCCAGGCGAGCCATCTAGAACATTTATTCTTACAAATTCTTGCTCACTATTTGTTGAATGTGTAATCTCTATTGATTTGATTTCTTTATTATGTTGACTGCGAAAAACCCCTTTGTAACTTAAAAGTTTAGTTGCTTTTGCGGCTTTATCAATAATTAACCAGGGGTCATCGCTACTATGGCTTACAGAAGAAAAAAATAGAAAAAAAACAATTAGCAACTTATAAATCATACTTTATTTTCTATAGCTTGCTTGGATAAAAAGGTTCGCGTTTGTTGAGGCATTTGCATAGTGATCATTAATTAAATCCACTGGTATATCTGACTCCGCGAGAACTGCAGAATCGGTAGCTTTAAATTCATCAAGATTTAAAGCAGTTAAGCCAACAACAAATAATGCTGCAAAGGATGCAGCTATCGGCCAATGTTGAAGCTTAATAACAGTAGGCTCATTTTTATGGTTACCAAATCCACCTAATTGGGTTGGCTCTTTCTCAATAGCATCAATAATATTTTTTGTTAAATTATGTGACCCAAGATGATTATTTTGAATAACATCACGAATCAATTGGTAATGTGTCCAATGAGTATTTTTCTTTTGTTTGCTTGATTGATCTAGCAGCCTATCAATTTCATTGCCGCTTAACTCGTTATCAAAAAGAGATGAAAGTTTTTCGTTCATATTATTTTTCCTTCTTTATTTACCAACGTTTGTTTGTAGTTTCTATTAATGGTTTTAATTTTTCAGCAATAGCCTCTCGCGCCCTAAAAATTCTTGACCTAACAGTTCCAATAGGACAATTCATTAACTCAGAAATTTCTTCGTAACTTAATCCATCCATTTCCCTTAGAGAGATGGCTTCTTTTAATTCGATTGGTAATGCTTCGATTGTCTGATTAACCGCAGTTATTATTTCACTGCTCATCATTGTGCTCTCTGGGGTCTCATGATGCCTTAAGTCTGGGGCGTCTTCGAAATTTTCAATATCTTCGATTTCGAAATCATTCATAGCTTTTGGTCTTTTTCCAAGCTTGACTAAATGATTTTTAGCTGTGTTTATACCTATTCGATAAAGCCATGTATAAAAAGCGCTATCGCCACGAAAATTATTAATGGCGCGATAAGCTTTAATAAAAGAATCTTGAACAATATCCTCAATCTCAGATTGGTCTCTGACCATTCTTGACAATAGACGTGTCAGTCTGCGTTGATATTTCTCAACTAACATACTAAAAGCTTTTTTGTCACCTCTTTGTGTCTTCTCAACTAGCTTTTGGTCAATTGCTCTTTCAGGGTTAACTGGTCGAGATTCCATTAATTTTCCCTCAACATTAATAGTTTTTTTAATATTGTACACATGACTCTCTGTCGGTAGTGCATTTAATGTATTCATTTTATAATCGCTTTTTAAATAAAATTAATATTTTTATAACAATATGGTTACAATAGCGAGACCACCAGAATATATTTTAAGTTCCTTAAATTTATAAGATTTATGTTTAATTTTGATGTTTTAATAATTGGTAGCGGCTTAGCCGGATTAAGTACCGCGGTTAAGTTAGCTACCCATAAAAAAGTTGCGATTATCAGCAAGCGTAAGCTTGATGATAGCTCTAGCCATTGGGCTCAGGGTGGTATTGCTGCAGTAATCTCAGATGATGACTCCCCGGAGTCACATATTAATGATACTAAAATAGCTGGTGCCGGCTTGTGCGACCCCGATGTCACAAAATTTGTTGTAGAGAATGGACAAAAATCACTTAGTTGGCTCACTAAAACTGGAGTTAATTTCACAACAGATAGTAACAGTAAAAAATTACATCTAACTCAGGAAGGTGGTCATTCTCACCGGCGCATTGCGCATGTAGCAGATACCACTGGGAGAGCAATACAAGATAAGCTTATTAAAACTGCTTTAGAGCATCCAAATATATATATTTTTGAAGATCACATTGCAGTTGACTTGATAACATCGAGTAAGATAAATATCAACACTAGTCCAAATGTTTGTTTAGGGGCATATATCCTTGAAAATAAAACGAATCAAATTTTTACAATAAAATCAAATAATACTATTTTAGCTACAGGTGGCGCGAGCAAGGTTTACTTATACACAACCAACCCAGATGTAAGCACTGGAGATGGTCATGCAATGGGATGGAGAGCTGGGTGCCGAGTTGCAAATATGGAATTTGTTCAGTTCCACCCAACATGTTTATATCATTCTAAAGACACATCATTTCTTATTTCAGAAGCTTTAAGAGGTGAAGGTGGAAGGTTAACACTGCCAAATGGTGAAGAGTTTATGAAACACTATGATGAGCGAGGAGATTTAGCCCCAAGAGATATAGTTGCTCGTGCTATTGATTTTGAAATGAAGAAAAGAGGATTGGATTGTGTTTACCTTGATATCTCAAGTAAAAAGAAAGCATTTATACAAAAACGTTTCCCAATGATTTATGAGCGCTGTATTAGTTTAGGGATTGATATAACTAAAGAGCCGATTCCAGTTGTGCCGGCAGCACACTACAACTGCGGAGGATTGATTATTGACCAAAAAGGCAGAACAGACATAAAGCAATTGTATGCAATTGGTGAAGTTGCTCATACTGGACTTCATGGTGCTAACCGCCTTGCCAGTAATTCACTTTTAGAGTGTTTGGTTTATTCTGATGTAGTTTCAGAAAATATCTTAAAAGATGATTTTCAACATCAATATAATTTGCCTAAGTGGGATGAAAGTAGAGTGACCGATGCCGATGAAGAAATATTAATTACACACACATGGAATGAGTTAAGAAGATTTATGTGGAATTACGTTGGAATTGTTAGAACAAACAAAAGACTATCTAGGGCTCTTCATCGAATCAATATGTTGAGAGATGAGGTAGATGAATTTTATTCGAATTTCAAAATTTCTGCTAACCTAATCGAGCTTAGAAATCTACTCCAAGTATCTGAATTAATTGTAATTTCAGCCATTAATAGAAAAGAAAGTAGGGGATTGCACTATAGCCGAGATTATCCAAAAACATTAAAAGATGGTAAAGCCAGCACTTTAACCCCAAAAAACTATATGAAAAATAAGTAATTGAATGTCTACTTGTATAAGATTGAACTGATTCAATAAGTTAGAATGATAATTTTATAAATTTTATAAGGCTCCAATATGCAAATAGCTATGAACACTGTTGTAACTATAACCTACGAACTCAAGGATGCTGATGGAAAAATTCTTGAATCCAGCAAAGATACGGTAGCTTATCTTCATGGCGGATATGACAATATTTTTCCAAAAGTTGAAGAGGCTATGCACGGCAAAAAAACTGGTGATACTTTAGAATTAGGGCTTGAGCCATCAGATGCATTTGGAGAATACGACGCTGAATTAGTACAAATTGAACCAAAAAGTGCATTTCCTGAAGCCGAATTAAAAATAGGAATGCAATTTGAGGGGGATGATAGCTCAGGAGAGGTTATTGTTTATACAGTGACTGATATTACAGACGACAAAGTGGTGGTAGATGGAAATCATCCATGGGCTGGCCAGAAAGTAATTTTTAAAGCTGAAGTTAAAGATGTTCGATTAGCAAATGATGAAGAAGTTGGGCACAAGCATGTTCATGGGGCAGGTGGTCATCATCATTAGGTTAAATCATTAGTGATATGAGACTGTATTATTTTGATTAGTGGGTCATATATTTTAGGGTTAGTGGCTACAATATTTCCAGATTCTATCCATCCAGGTTTCTCAGAAAAATCACTAACAATCCCGCCTGCTTCAGCAACTATTAACCCCCCAGCAGCAATATCCCATTTTGATAGATTGATTTCAAAAAAACCATCGAACCACCCAGCTGCTACATAAGCTAAATCAAGAGCAGCTGAACCAGGGCGACGAATTCCAGACGTACCACGAACTACCTCTTCAAAAATTTTAAGGTAAACAGGTAGGTGTTTAAAATCTCTAAAAGGAAATCCTGTGCCTAAAATAGAATCTTTTAGTTTTGCTTTATTTGAAACACGTATACGTCTTTGATTTAGATAAGCGCCCTGCCCTTTTGTGGCCGTAAATAAATCATTTCTATTTGGATCATAAACTACAGCCTGGGTAATTTCACCTTTTTGCTCGAGAGCAATAGAAATACAATATTGCGGAAACCCATGTAAAAAATTAGTCGTTCCATCTAAAGGATCAATAATCCAAATATCATCTGCCTCATGCGAGAGACCAGATTCTTCTCCTAAAAAAGCATGGTTTGGATAAGCTACTTTTAAAACCCTTATGATTTCTTTTTCAGAAGCTAGATCTACCTCGCTAACGAAATCATTGTATCCTTTATCACTAACAGTTAAAGACCCTATGTCCTCTGATGCTCTAGTAATAATTGAGCCAGCTCTTCGAGCAGCTTTAATTGCGATGTTTAAAGTTGGGTGCATAAGGTACCTAAAAAAATTAATTGGAATATTTTTGCTTGAGCTTGCTAAAATATCAGTTTACAGAGAAATTAGATGACGACCAAATCAAATATTTTAAAACAGTTTAGAATTGTGCTGTGTGCAACTAGTCACGCAGGAAATATAGGTTCCGTTGCTAGGGCTATGAAAACAATGGGATTCTCAGAATTATATCTTGTTTCCCCAAAAGATTTTCCAAGTGATCATGCGAATGCCCTGTCCTGCGGTGCAGAAGACATTTTGCAAAAAGCCAATGTAGTAACTTCATTAGAAATTGCCTTAAAAAATATTAACCATGTTGTTGGTTTTACAGCTCGCAAAAGGGAATTAACTCAGCCACATGAAAATGTTCGCGCACTATCTGAAAAGCTTATTCATGAAGCTAGTAATAATAAAATTGCTATAATTTTCGGGAATGAAACAAATGGCCTCTCCAATTTAGAATTACAGCAATGTCAGATACTTGGGTTTATTGATGCAAATTCTAAATATTCTTCACTCAACCTTGCACACTCTGTTCAGATAGTCTGTCATGAAATAAGAATGATGAGTAATCTTCCTAACAAAAACAACATACTTAAAAAAATACCAAAAAAATATGTTTCGCATCAATTGCAAACCGGTTTCTACGACCATCTTGAAGAAATCTTAAATGAAATTGGATTTTTAAAGAAAATACAAGCAGAACGCCTTATGATGAGGTTAAGATTATTATTTAATCGGACTCAAATGGAAAAAGAAGAGATAAATATACTTCGCGGTATATTGTCCGAAATTCAAAAAAAAATAAAATAAATTTGAATTCGACTTTAATAACTATGTATGGACTTTCATGAGATAATGTTGAATTGCTAATGTTTTTAATGAAAATAATATGTTTAAAAAAATAAAAGAAGATTTATCTATTGTTTTTGAAAGAGATCCGGCAGCTCGGTCTTATTTAGAAATCCTAACAACTTACCCGGGGGTTCATGCAATACTTTTTCATAGAATTGCGCACAGAGTTTGGAAAATAAAACTTTTCTGGCTTGGGCGGATGATTTCCCATATCTCAAGACTACTAACAGGAATTGAAATCCACCCAGGTGCTTTAATAGGTTCTCGATTATTTATTGACCATGGAATGGGAGTTGTAATTGGCGAGACAAGTATAATTGGAGATAACTGCACAATTTACCATGGAGTTACATTAGGTGGAACATCATGGAAGCAAGGTAAACGTCACCCTACACTTGAGAATAAAGTGGTAGTTGGTGCAGGTGCAAAAATTCTTGGTCCTATTACAATTGGTACTGGAGCAAAAATTGGATCTAATGCTGTTGTTGTAAAAGACATACCAAAAAATGTTGTCGCTGTAGGTATACCGGCTAGAATAGTTCAAGATACAGAGAATAAAGCTAATTCATTTCGTCCATATGCCGTCGGAAAAGATGAAACAGATCCAATGGTAAAATCAATTCAGTCTCTTATCAAAAAAGTTAATAAGCAAGAAAAAATGATTGCTGACCTTGAAAATACAATCGCAGACATCTCAAAAAAATAAATATATCTAATACTTGATAAAAATAGTCAAGTATTATAAAATATATTCTATGAAACTAACTACAAAAGGTAGATTCGCTGTTACAGCAATGCTGGATTTAGCACTTAATGAATCAGATAGCCCAGTAACCCTTGCTGAGATTAGTAAACGGCAATCTATATCACTTTCTTATCTTGAGCAATTATTCAGCCGCATGCGGCGAGTTGGATTGGTGAGCAGTGTTCGAGGTCCTGGTGGTGGGTATAGAACTGCAATCGACTATAAGACCTTGACAGTAAAAGATATTATTACATCAGTAGATGAGCAGATAGATGCAACAAAATGTGGTGGAAATGAAAACTGTCACGAAGGTGGGCGCTGTATTACTCACAACTTGTGGGCATCTCTTAATCACAAGATTTTAGACTATTTAGAAAGCCTTACTTTAGCTCAGCTAATTGATGAGCAAAAAAACAAAGTGGGTGAACAATCTATTTATTTTGCCCCAAAAAAAATTAACATAGATAAAAGTGA
>Ga0115000_10001934_pt1 | contig 18074 bp, 19 predicted proteins | sample ArcticOcean_MG_C_6_FD_89690 | JGI IMG/M metagenome (GOLD analysis project Ga0115000, IMG submission 89690) | Marine microbial communities from western Arctic Ocean - ArcticOcean_MG_CB8_128 | ecosystem: Environmental > Aquatic > Marine > Oceanic | place: Arctic Ocean: Canada Basin | collected...
GAAAAGATTGTTAAATTGCATAAAAAAGACACTCCTATCTTTCAGGAATTTAATGTTACCAAACAAATAAAAGGTGCATTTGGAAAAAATGTAACTATGAAAAAAGGAGTTTATCTCGTAATTGAACATACTGAAGCGCTACATGTAATTGATGTAAATAGTGGTAAAAAAGTAGATTCTAAAAAAGATCAAGAAGCAAATGCTTTAGCGGTTAACCTAGAAGCTGCACATGAAGTAGCAAGACAATTACGCCTTAGAGATATGGGCGGTATTATTGTTGTTGATTTTATTGACATGAAGCAAGAGAAGAACAGAAAACTCCTGACAGAAACAATGAAAAAAGCAATGAGTACGGATAAAGCAAAACACCATGTTCTGCCCCCTACTCGCTTTGGTTTAATACAAATAACAAGGCAAAGAGTTCGCCCAGAAATGACTATTGATACGCAAGAAAACTGCCCAATGTGCTCAGGGAATGGGAAGATAGATTCTAGCTTATTGTTAATTGACCAAATTGAAACTAAACTGCAAAACCTTACAGAAACTAGCAAGGGAGATATTCATATTTCAACACATCCTTTTGTAGCCAGTTATATCAACAAAAAAGAAGGATGGTTCTCATCAGCAATTAGCAAGCAATGGTCAACTAAATTTGATAGAACAATTACAATTACTGCTGACGAACGCCTACACCTATTACAATATACTGTAGTAAAATAAGTTAATTTTTTTCAGCTGATATAATTCGTTTATAGCATATAACCAAAGGGATTAGCGTTAAGAACATCAGCCCCACCCCTATAAAATAACCATATCTAATATTGTCATCAATATTAAAAAATGGCAATGCAAAAGCACCTATCATCAGCATTCTTACAATAATGTTTAAGGAGCTAAAAACAGAATTAACTCTCCCAATTAAGTTATTCGGAACATGCTTGAAAATATAAGTTGTTCTTAAAATACGAACACCCGCATTGGCAATTCCAAGAATAAGATTTCCTGCAAAAAACACCCAAAGCAACTTATATACTGCCATTCCATAAAAAGCAAAGGAAACAACCACTAGTAAGGTAATAATAGAAGCTACAGTGTTTATTTTCCTAAATACTCTCAAAATTAGGACTCCCGAACAAATTGCCCCCATTGAATAATAGATTTCAGCAGAAGCATAAACATTACCATCCATCTGCAAAAACCTATACACATAAGAAGGAAGGATAACATGAACCTCTACCAAAGTAAAAGCAAAAAGCATATAAGAAAGAAAACCAAAAACAAGAATTATTGGATTATCTTTTAAGTATTGAATCCCTCCTTGTAAGCGAGAAAATAAATTTCCTTTATGAATTTGTTCCTTTACGATAGGCTTGTATTTCATCAACAAGAAAATAAAGATTACAGCTACATAAGTTAATGCGTCCATTAAAAATACCTCATATATTTCCCAAGCCTTAATATCCAATGGCAAGTGAATACTAAGCCCTGCAATTTCCAACACATTATTCTGTGTACCAGTTAACAATAATGCTGCAAAAGCCCCTGCCAATACTGAAGTAGTTTGCCCCTGGACTTCTATATAAGAATTCAATTTTCCATAATTTTTGGGCTCAGTAATTTCCTGTCCAAAAGCATACAGATTAGGATAGTGCACATTATAATTAAAAATGGTAATACCGAAAACTAAGAGGACTAAAAAATCGGGCAAATAAGTCATCTGAAAACCATACAAAGCGATAGTTCCAATAGACACTCCACACACAATATTAATGATTATAAAGAGTTTTTTTCTAGAGTAACGGTCAATTAATGCTCCCGCATACAAGCCCCAAAATAAAGTAAGAAATGTAATCAAGATATAAGCAGACGCAAACAGTTCAGGACGCTCAACAATTTTAACAAAATACCAAGGAATAGCTACCATACTAATCCCTTGAGCTAAACCAGAAATAATATTCGCTAAGAATAAAAGAGTAATTGCTTGTTTGTTTTGCATGGCTGCAAAAGTAGTATTTATATTCAATTTTAGTACTTTTGAAAAATGCACAATAAAAGAGTTTATAATGTAAGTATTGCGATTGAACGCATTAAAAACTATTGTGCTTTACAAGACAGGTGTCAATGGGATGTACTCGAGAAAATGAGAGAATGGGGTTTACAACAAGCTACAAAAGATCATATCCTAGAAATACTTATTAATGAGAAATTTGTAGATGAAGAGCGCTTTGCAAGTTCTTTTTGCAGAGGAAAATTCAGAATAAAAAACTGGGGGAAGCGTAAGATAATCAATGAACTCAAGCGAAAACAGATTTCAATAATTTGCATAGATATTGGATTACAAGAAATTGATGATAATGACTATAATCAAGTTTTGGGGAAATTGTTCCATCAGAAGAATGCTACACTAAAAGACAAAAATCATTTTACTCGAAAAACAAAAATTGCTAACTTTTTGACACAAAGAGGATTTGAAAGTAATTTGGTATGGGATAAAATAAGAGAATTAAGCGATAAATAATTACTTTTGACCAATGGTAAGTCAAGAACAAATAAAAGCACTCACTTCACGAAAAGACGAACTCTATAAGTTTATAAGAGTACAGGAGAAGCAAGAACAAGCAGATGCTTTTGAGAATGAAACCCAGCAAAATGGCTTTTGGGATAACCCTAAAGAAGCACAGCTTCTTTTAAAAAAACTAAGTACACTGAAAAGTTGGCTTACTTCCTATAATGATGTCGTTAATAATATTGATGAATTATCTGTTTTATTAGAACTTGAAGCAAGTGAAGAAGAACTTGACATTCAACTTAAGGAAACTGAAAAGTCAGTTGAGGAATTAGAGTTCAAAAATATGTTGAGTGCTGAAGAGGATGGCCTGTCAGCAGTAATGACGATAAACCCAGGGGCTGGAGGTACTGAAGGACAAGATTGGGCAGAAATGCTTATGCGTATGTATCTAATGTGGGGAGAGAAAAATAAATACAAAGTAAAAACACTCGACCTACAAAAAGCAGAACCCGTAGGTATAAAATCAGTTACTATTGAAATAGAAGGTGAGTTTGCTTTTGGACATTTGAAAGGAGAAAATGGTGTACACAGATTAGTCAGAATTTCACCATTCGATTCTAATGCAAAACGACACACTACCTTTGCATCTGTTTTTATATACCCTCTTGCTGATGATAGTATTGAGATTGTAATTGACCCATCAGAAATAAGTTGGGATACCTTTAGAGCAAGTGGTGCTGGAGGACAAGGAGTAAATAAAACCGAATCGGCAGTAAGGCTGAAACATAGCCCAACAGGAATTACAATTGAAAATTCTGAATCCCGGTCACAATTAGAAAATAAGGCTAAAGCAATACAATTACTAAAATCTCAACTTTATGAGTTAGAGATAAGAAAGAAACAGGAAGAAAGAAACAAATTAGAAGGGTCGAAAAAGAAAATGGAATGGGGATCCCAAATCAGAAGTTATGTTTTACATCCTTATAAAATGGTGAAAGATTTGAGAACTAATTTTGAATCCTCCAACCCAGATAAAGTATTAGATGGAGATTTGAATGGCTTTATAAAATCGTACTTAATGGAATTCGGACAGAAATAAAAAACCATGAAAATATACCACAACCCTAAGTGCAGTAAAAGCAGACAAACACTTGCAATAATTGAAGGGGAAACTTCATCATTTGAAATTATTGAATACTTGAAAAATCCGCTTTCAGAAGAGGAAATAATAGTACTTTTATCAAAATTAAATATAAAACCAGTTGAGCTTGTAAGGACACAAGAAACAATTTGGAAAGAAAATTACAAAGGAAAAGAATTAACAAAAACTGAAATAATAAATGCTATGGTTGAAAACCCTAAACTTATTAAACGCCCAATTGTTGTAAAAAACAATAAAGCAATAATAGGAAGGCCGCCAGAAAATGTATTAAGCTTGTTTGCTTAAACAGGAATTTGATCTTCTTCTAATTTTCCTTCTTTAGCCCAAACAAAAATAAAGTAAGGAATAACGCTAGCAAGGAAGATAATACACCAAAATGCCATTAGGAAAACAAAAACAAATATTAAAAAGCCTAGAAATTTCATAAATCATTAATTTTGCACAAAGAAACAACAACAAATAAAACTATCAAAACATTTTAAGATGAAATATAGAATAGAAAAAGACACAATGGGAGAGGTTCAAGTTCCTGCAGACAAATACTGGGGAGCCCAAACTGAAAGAAGTAGAAACAACTTTAAAATTGGAGCAGCAGCAAGCATGCCTTTAGAAGTTGTATATGGCTTTGCTTACCTTAAAAAAGCAGCAGCACATACCAATTGTGAGTTAGGTGTTCTTTCTGAAGAAAAAAGAGATTTAATCTCGAAAGTATGTGATGAAATACTGGAAGGAAAACATGACAATCAGTTTCCTTTAGTTATTTGGCAAACAGGAAGTGGCACACAAAGCAATATGAATACCAATGAGGTGATTGCCAATCGTGCTCATGTAATAAATGGAGGTACTTTGGAGGATGAAACCAAAGCTATTCACCCAAATGATGATGTAAATAAATCGCAAAGCTCAAATGATACTTTCCCAACAGGAATGCATATTGCAGCTTATAAAACAGTTATAGAAAATACAATTCCAGGCATAGAACAATTGCGTGATACTTTAGAAGCAAAATCAGTTGCGTTTAGTAAAGTGGTAAAAATTGGGCGTACGCATCTTATGGACGCTACTCCGCTTACTTTAGGACAAGAATTTTCTGGCTATGTTTCACAATTGAACCATGGATTAAGAGCATTGGATAATACTTTAGACCACTTATCAGAACTGGCATTAGGAGGAACAGCTGTTGGCACAGGAATTAATACTCCTGCCGGATATTCCGAACTAGTAGCGCAATATATAGCTGATTTCACAGAATTACCTTTTATAACTGCTGATAATAAATTTGAAGCTTTGGCCGCTCATGATGCAATAGTAGAAAGCCATGGTGCTCTTAAGCAATTAGCCGTTTCCTTAAATAAGATAGCCAATGACATAAGAATGTTGGCGTCAGGACCAAGAAGTGGAATTGGAGAGATTATTATTCCATCTAATGAGCCAGGTTCATCCATCATGCCAGGAAAAGTAAACCCTACACAATGTGAAGCCATCACTATGGTTTGCGCACAAATAATGGGGAATGATGTAGCTATAACAGTTGGTGGCATGCAAGGACATTATGAATTGAATGTATTCAAACCTCTAATAGCTGCAAACTTTTTACAATCCGCCAGATTATTTGGAGATGCTTGTGTTTCTTTTGATGAAAATTGTGCAGTAGGAATTGAACCAAACTATGAGAACCTAAAAAAGAATTTAGATAATTCCTTAATGTTGGTTACGGCACTTAATACTAAAATTGGTTACGAAAAATCGGCTAAGATTGCAAAGACAGCTCACCAAAACGGAACAACCTTAAAAGAAGAAGCTGTTAATTTAGGCTACCTAACAGCTGAAGAATTTGACGCTTGGGTACGCCCAGAAGATATGTGTGGAAATTTAAAATAAAAAAACCAAGAATTTAATTTCTTGGTTTCTTTAATTTAATAAATACCGGATTTATTTGCAATCCCAATAAACACTAAACCCAGCACCTGTAACAGGAGCTACCTCTTCAATTGCCTCTAAATCATCTCCACAATATTCTTCTGAAGTATAGCCTTGAGTTAAGTAATCTTCACAATTCATTCCAAAATTAATCTGACAATCTGAATTAGTTAATGGATAAGCTGAGGTTAGATCAACTTTGATTTCACAATCTTTACATTTTTTACATGATGTAAACCCCATGGCTAAAACAACAGCTAAAATTGGTAAAATTTTCATTTTAATATATTTTAAATTTGCTTACTCTAAAATGGTTTTCAGCTTCCCCAATAATTATTATTTTTTAATACCCAAAAATATAACCTATACCAATTTGAATAGATCTATTTTTCTTGGTTTGAGCCTGCTTAACATCAGAAAAAGCTAATCCATACCTTAGATCTACACATAATAAATCATTAAGCTCATAAGTAGCCCCTATATTTGCTCCAAACTCTGTTTTATTGTACTTGTCCCAATCTTTTATAGATTCAGCATTATCAGTGCCACTAATTGCATATGCAAAATACGGCCCTAGAACTAATGCTAATTCATCATTAATATGGAAATTGCCATTGACAGCAATATCAACATAATTCATCTTAATCTCATTAGCAGAATCAATAGCTCCTTTCTGATGCAAAATAACCTCTGGAGAGTATCTTATATTTCCATCACCTAATTTCATAAATGATCCAAAATAGAAACCTGTTCGTGAATCTACATCTTTAACATCAGAACCTGAGAAAGTTGTAATTGCAGCACCTCCTTTTAAACCAAATGATTGTGCTGAGATATTTGAGACAAAAACAAAAGAAATTACTATTATAATATATTTTTTCATCTTATATTTATATTAATCCATATTAGTCCAGTTGATATTGGTTGGCTGTTGGTTTTTACCCCAAGCAACACCTACATCACGAACTGCTTTAATAGCTTCTTTCTGTAGAGCAACTTGGTCTTTTTGTACTTTTAAAACAAAATCCCACTCTCTATCTTCATCAGCTTTTAATTTTGATTTTATTTGATTCCCTAATGCTGTAGCCTCGCTATTACACTTAGAATCAGATGCAATTTCACCTAACCAACGTCCAGCTTCTCTTGCATTTTGTGAAGCCCAAGCTCCCTTAGCTTTCCCTAATGCAATAGCACACCTATGATCCTCTATCTCTTTTAAAAGAGCTTGAGCATCAGCATAACAACTTACATCAGGTAAAATTCCGGATAAATAACTAGCAGCTAAATCATAATTATCTTTTGCTTTAGCTGCTCTTGCATCTGCAATATTCTGCATACATTCATTTTCCATTTTTTGCTTAAAGATAGAAACAGCAACATCTTGTGCTTTCATATAACAATCTTTACATATATCAGGTATTGATGTTGTGGTATAGATAGCTTCATCAAATTCTTTTCTTCCAGCTAATGATTCAGCATCCTTTAAGATGAAATCACATTTTGAGTTATAATATTCAACAATCTTATCTTTTCCCTCTTGAATAAAAGTTTTAACCTCTGGTCTTTTATAATTAAGTGTTTTAAGAGCACTCATATATGCTTTTGTTGGATTTTTCCCAACTCCTTTTAAAGATATAGTAGCTGAAGAGAAAATAGATTGAGTCATATTATCAGCTATGTATAAAGTTACATCCAAATTGTAAGCGTGCATTGGAGGAGCTGTAGCTGTAATATCCTGAGTTACTATTGAAATATGCGGGTACATTATAAATCTGTTTCCAGCGCTAGCCATACCATTTTTTGAAGTGATTTGTCCCATTTTATTCAATAGAGTTCTTTCTGCTGAAGCAGGCATATCTGGTATGTACCCGACAACAGGGCAGATTGCAATTCTTCCAACATCATCAGTCTTCCCTAAGTTGTTTTGAGCACTAATCCCTAAGTTAATACAGATTATAGTTGAGATTAATAGTTTTATTTTTTTCATAATTATTTTTTATTTATGACCTATCCATAAAGTAACTGTTCCTAAACCCTCATTTTCTGCTTTAGCTTCCAGCCCTATTTCTTTTAGTTTATTGCGTAAATCTTTTCCTAATCTTCTCACATCATAAGCTCTTTCTTTGCCTTTAGAGGTTACGTAAAATATAGGAATTCTAACCTGTTCAAAAAGCATCATATTTTCTGTAGCATCAGTGAGATTAAATACTCCATTTACAGTCAAGTCTGACATCCAGTCTTCTATTAGTATACCTAACTCATCATCACCATAATCTTCAGTTTCCAAATCTTCTCCCCAATCATCCCATACTTTTATACGAACAACAACTTCTCTTCCATTTACAAACATATCATCAAAATATGTCATAAGTGTTGAATTGAAATTATCAATATGTGCCAAGACAGCTTCTTGCATGAGCTCTGGAGTGCTTGCTGTTGAAGGCTCTCCATTTCCAGTAGCAGTTGCTATCTCTTTATCTGTAAAAGCATCTAGACCTTGTAAAGTAAATTGAATTGATTTCATTCCTCTTCCATTTACTATGTAGGTTATCTGCATCCAAATATCTGCTTTTGCAACTTTTTTTAATTCATCAGTAGGACTTGAGCTAACACCCCCTCCAGTTTTTGATGACTGTCGCATATTATCATCAGCAGCTTGTTTTTCTAAGGTTTTTAATGCACTCTCTAAGTTTTTTAATGGGAAACCTCTTTCTGCCATCATTCCATTTATCTGAGAGATTACCTGTAGTAAAGTCGGGTCAGATTGTAGAGCTCTTTTATAATCAGGAATCCGTGTTATTGTTCCTTGATTATTAAACTCCTGCATAAATCCATTTTCCCCACACCAAACATCACTGGGGACTACCATAATTGTTGGTTTTTTTGCTTTTTGAGCAAATGTTGCGACACTAAATAGTGCTATAAATATAGCTAAAGTAATTTTTTTCATTCTTTATTGTTTTAATATATTATCTGTAATTAATTTTTGTCTTATAGCTTCAATCTTTACACGTACTTTAATTCCATAAGAGGTTTGTTTTCTTGATTTCTTTTGTGTTTTTGGAGATTTCTCAATAGATATATAATCCTTATATTCTTTATTAAAAAAAGCATAGGTATAATTTCTATACTTAGTAGAGGCATTAACCTCTATAATCAAAGGCCTTAGCTTACAGCCTTTGTTAACACCTTTAAATAAAATATCATTTAGTACATTTCGTTTTGCCTGATCAATCGCTTCTGACTTACTACTACCTTTACCCCAAGCTTGTAAAACAAAGCTTCCGTCAAGTTTATCTTCTAGGCATTCTGTTTCTCCATTATAATAACTTGCAGTTTTCTTTTGCTTATTATTAAACACTTGTCCAAAAACTGGTGCTGAAATAAAAACCACCAATAAAGTTATAGTAAAATTATTTATTATTCTTTTCATAATTCAAATTTTAAAATCCAGATGATAATCCTTTTATAATACCAGCCGCTTCAAGGTCTTTTCTTAATAATGACACGTTAACAGATACATTTACTCCAACCTTAAATTCCTTTTTACTGATTTTAGTAATGTCTCCAGCTTCAGTAGCACCATCTGTAGATGCTACAACAAATTTAGAGTATTTTCCTCCATTAGCAAAAAAATCTTTAAAGAAATCAGATTTTTCTTGTTCTAAGTTTTGGTTTCTGGCAAGGGCAGGCTTGTTGATACATCCTCCCCCAGCTATTCCTTTAAAAATAATACCATGAACTGCATTTCTTTTAGCTGCTTCAATAGCAATATGAGGCTTTTTTGAATATGAGAAAACTTTAATTGCATAAGTTCCTTGTTTGCCCTCTCCAATACATTCTATTTCATATCTGAAATTATGAGTATCTTTTTTTGATTTTTTTCTTTTATTTAGTTGAGCGCTACCAATTGTAGATGATAGAACAAATATTAATAGTAAAGAAATTTTTATTATTTTTTGCATATTCTAATTTATTTTAATTGTTTAATTAACATTCCTTTATAAAAAGTATTTTTACAACCTTTAAATCCTGTTGCAATAATTACCTCCTTTTTACCTTTTTTAGTTGGTGGACTTGCTGCATAAAATTGATTATCCCATAGTTTTTTCTTATCAACTTTAATAGTCCCTTTGTTTTTATAAATTGTTAAACCATCTTTGTCAACCATTTGCTCAAGAACTTCAAATTTTTCACCACCCTCTAAACCTTCCTTCATTCCAATTTTTGCAGTACAATCTTTTTTGCTAGCTGTAATTAATGGCATTTTAGGCTTAAATACATCATATTCCTTTTGAAGCTTTGCATAAACCTTATTCATAGTTCTTTTAGTTGCCTCGTCAATAATTTGTTTTTTGCTAAGATCTTCAGATGTTAAGTTTAATACTCGTATTGTTTGCTTTTCCATTCCAACCAATTTCAATTGGAATAAATCTGTGTTGTTAAAATTCTTAATATTTTCTACTCTTTCAGTTGCACTTAGGCTAGCATTAAATGCACTGTCAGTAAAAAATTCATTAAAAAATGCTCTTTGTACTGATTCAGACCAATCTAACTTATATAATATTGCTTGTGTTCCAACTGTGTATCCTTTTCTGGCTTTCTCATATAATTTTTTAGCTTTTTTGGCAGCTGCATTTTTAATAGCTAGTTCAATTTTAGATTCGGTTGGTAAAGCTTCAATAATGGCACTGGCTATTCCATAAGCAATTGCTGCTGCAATTTCATTTTCGATAAATCTAAATTTATTAATAATAATAAAAGTTTTATCTATTAGTTCTATACCAGCATCTCGTAATTGAGCATCTACAGTTTTAGACATTCTGCCAGCTACATTTACATCCATCTGAGTTGCATCATATTTTCCTCTATCAGCGATAAGATCAAGGTTCATAACACCATCTTTTTGCATATTAAACCATTTAGCAACCATCTGATTTGCAACTTTATTGTCATTAAAGTATTTTTCAATTGTTTTATCAGCACCCTTCAGACTTTTTATGAGTTTTCTCTTTTTCTTTTCTTCAGCAGAAAGTTTTTTTCCTGATTCTTTATCAGCTACTTTTTCTTCTTTCAATTCTTTCTTAGCTTCTTCAGCATCATCATTTAGGAAGTTTGGAATAGTGATTGTTTTAATTTTATGATCATTATACTTATCAGGAAAAGGATAATTGTTAAATGTATTAATTATAATTCCTTTTTCAGGCAATTTAGCGTCTTCAATCATCATTAAATGTAGAGAACTTCTTCTGTACTTCACGTCTTCTTGCGCATAGATACCTGTACTGCAAAAAATACAGACTATTAATAATAGTTTTTTCATCATTGTATTGGTTAGTTGCCTACTCTAAATTGGTTTTCGGCTGCCCCATTAATTTCCAGATAAACATACAACAAAAAAAACATAAATCCTCTACGTATAATACGTAGAAGAAATTTTACTAGAAAAACATGCAATAAATTGATATAGTGTGTGTTATGCAATTATTTCAATAATAATAATAAAATAATTTATTTATTTTTCTAAAAAAATTAGCGTTTTTTATAGAACAAATAAAGGATTATATCAAGATAGCTCTAACCATTCCAAAGTGCAAATAACCTGCATTTTCTCAAATTTCCGAGAATGGCAATTAAAAAAAGAGCAATAAAACAGATAATTCAATATCAAGTCAGGTTAAGACAGAATTTAAATTACAACTTGCTAAACCTTTAGAGAAGATGAAAAATAAAATAAGAATTAATTAGTTTTATATTTATTTCCTATGCTTAATATCAGCGACAAATTGTTTTATTTGTTGTTCATCTTCTTTTTTACAAACAAGAAGTGTCCCTTCACTTTCCACAACAATATAACCACTTAACCCTTGCAGAACTACTAATTTATCCTTTGGTACATTCACAATATTGTTTGACGAGTTGTATAACATCACTTTATTTCCTTGAATAGCATTTTGATGCTCATCCAATTCCAAATGCGTGTACAAAGAACCCCAAGTACCTAAATCGCTCCAACCAAAGTCAGCAGGATACACATACACTTTATCCGATTTTTCCATAACCCCATAATCTATAGAGATATTTTTACAACCAGGGAAAACTCGGTCAATATACTCTTCTTCTTCTTCAGTGTTATAGAATGATTTTCCTTCTTCAAAAACAGCATACATATCATGTAAATATTTACGGTACGCCAGAGTAATTGACTTAGCGCTCCACACAAACATGCCTGAATTCCAAAGAAAATCGCCACTATCAATAAAGTTAAGTGCCAATTCCTGATTTGGTTTTTCTGTGAACGTTTTTACCTTTCTTACCTTTTTATTTTTTACTAACCCCTGATCAGTAAACTGAATATAGCCATAGCCAGTATCTGGTCGACTAGCTGTAATTCCAATAGTTAACAACACATCATTAGTAGCACTAATTTCCAAACAATCGTTCATCACGCGCACAAACTCATCCTCCTTAGTAATGATGTGATCAGAAGCGGCAATAACCATATTTGCGTCAGGATTTTCACTTTGTATTTTAAATGCGGCATAGGCCACACAAGGTGCGGTATTACGCATTGCAGGCTCACATAGTATATTTTTTTCTACAACATCAGCAAGTTGTTCCAAACATAAATTCTTGTAATTTTTATTGGTAACAATAAGGATGTTTTCAGCAGGACATATTTTTTGCAATCGCCTAAATGTTTGCTGAATAAGGGTTTCTCCTGTCCCTAATATATCAAGGAATTGCTTAGGTAAACTAGCTTTACTCATTGGCCAAAAACGAGAACCTATCCCGCCAGCCATAATTACTGCATAATTGTTTTTATTCATATTATTTGCTAAAATATTATTTGCTAAAATACAACAAAAAACTATCCATTTTATTGCATCTTACTTACTTCTGCTAAAGGATGGAACAAATATACCTTATTAGTGGAGCATTCTACACACCTGTAGCGTTTTCTTAATTTTTTTCCCTTTAGAAATTCTTTCCCATTGGAGATGCTAAACTTATCCCCTTCCAAAATATCAGTAATAGTTAGCCCTTTTTGTTTATCATAATTTCTTAATATAGACGAAAGCCTGACATCCGTCAAAGTAGATGCCTTAGGATTTAATAAATGTAAACTCAATACTTTTGCAATATCATCAGGGAAAATCGGCAGGAAATTCAACAACATGGCTTTAAAGGTTGTTTTCCATTCCTGACCATGTGGTAATACTTTGTTTTTATACTTAGCATACACAAAAGCATGAGCCAATTCATGAGTCAATGTAATCAGGAAGGAATAAGGATTTAAGTTATTATTAACGCTTATCAGAAGTTTACTTTGCTGTACTTTAAAATCTCCTAGCTTTGTTTTCCTAGCGTTAGAAATTGTTAATTCAACACCCAATTCATCTAACCAGCTTTGCAAGGTCAGCCTACTTTCTTTAGGTACAAATGAGTAAAAGGGATGCATTAACTCAATAACTGATATGCAATAAAGCTAGAAAGGTATGCCAATACTCCCATATACAAAAACTGAATTACAGGCCATTTCCAATGTTCTGTTTCGCGATAAACAATAGCTAATGTACTCATACACTGCATGGCAAAAGCATAAAACAACATTAATGAAATCCCAACTGCTGGGGTAAAAAACACTTCTCCTGTATCTTGATTTTTTACATTTTTCAAACGCTCTTGTATAGATTGTATATTGTCATCACCAACACTATATATAGTTGACATAGTTCCCACAAAAACTTCACGTGCAGCAAAGGATGTAATTAGAGATATTCCTATTTTCCAATCAAACCCTAAAGGTTTAATAGCTGGCTCAATAGTTTTTCCAATAATTCCTGCATAGGACGCTTCTAATTTATCGGCTGCAATATACATCTCTGCATCTACTTTTCCAGCCCACTGCTGTTCAATTTTCTCAAATTTCTTTCCTGGAGCAAATGATGATAAAAACCATAATACAATTGAAACAGCAATAATCACTTTACCAGCATCAAATAAAAATATCTTTACTTTTTCGACAATTGTATAGATTACCGTTTTCCAATCTGGAATTTTATAGGAAGGCATTTCCATAATATAGTAGGAACGCTCTTTAGATTTTATGATAAATTTCATAAGATAAGCCACTCCAATTGCTGACACAAATCCAATCAGATAAAAAATCATCAACACTAAACCTTGTAAATTAAATCCTAGAAAATCCTCAGCAGGAATTATCATAGAAATAATAAGCGTATAAACAGGCAACCTTGCCGAACAAGACATTAATGGCGTTACCATAATGGTAATCAATCGCTCTTTCCATGAAGAAATAGTACGAGCAGACATAATAGCGGGAACAGCACAAGCTGCTCCACTTAACAATGGGATAATTGATCTTCCATTCAAGCCCACTCCTCTAAGCAATTTATCAGTAATAAAACTTACGCGAGCCATATAACCTGTATCTTCCAGAAAGGCAATAAAAGCAAATAAGAAAGCAATTTGTGGTACGAATATAACAATACCTCCAAGTCCTGCCAAAATTCCATTCACCACCAAATCATTCAACATTCCTTTTGACATAGCATTGGCCGTCCAAATGGATAAATCAGTGAACAACCCATCAATTAATTCCATAGGATAAGCTGACCAAGAAAAAACAGCTTGAAACAATAAAAATAAAATAGATAGAAAAACAACATAACCCAAAACAGGGTGAATTAATAAATCATCTACCCTTTTAGTAAACTGATATCTCCCAACTGGAGTCCCTTTTTTAACAGTGGACTGAACAACCTTATCAATTACTTTATATCTTTTTACAGTTTCTTTTGCTTGTGCTCTTTCAGGAATAATCTCGTACTTTTTGCACAATTGATTCAAAGCACATCTATTGATTACCTCACCACTTAACTTTTGTTTACATAAGGCCAAAAAAGAAGCGTAATTATTTTCTACCCCTCTAATTTCATTCGCCTTTTCAATTACTCCCTTAAAAATTTTACTTACATCTAAAAAGGATCTCTTTGGCTTTTGGCCTATTGCATTTACAATCGCTTCTTTTAAACTCTCAATTCCTTTTCCCTTTCTGGCATTTATTGCTACTACCGGAATTCCTATTTCTTCCGACAACAAATCTACATTTACAAGTATCCCTTTTTTGGTAGCAATATCAACCATGTTTAAGGCCAATACTACATTCATGTTTAAGTCAACTACTTGAGTAAGCAAAAATAAGGAACGTCTTAAATTGGTAGCATCTGCAATAATTACGGTAATATCAGGATAATCATCATCCGTATTATTACAGAGCACTTGTTGTGCTACCTCCTCATCCATTGATTTTGGAAATAAAGAATAAGTCCCTGGCAAATCAATTATCTCAGCAGTAACATTAGTCGATAAGGTTGATTTCCCTGTTTTCTTTTCAACTGTAATTCCTGGATAATTTCCTACTTTTTGTTTCAAGCCGGTAAAAGCATTAAACAGAGTAGTCTTCCCTGAGTTAGGGTTTCCAGCTAAAGCGATTTTAATCTGCCTTTTACTCATTCTTTCATAATTTTACATCAATCTTCATAGCATCTTCTTTCCTAATACTCAGCACATAAGAGGAAACCAAAATAGCGACAGGACCTCCAAAAGGAGCTATCCTTACAACTTCAATTTTTTCGCCTGGAGTACAACCCATCTCTAATAGTTTTTGTTCCAAATCACTATCAGAAATTGACCGCATTTCTCCCTTAGTACCTATTGCTAAATTAGCTAATTTTTGCATGGGGGCAAATGTAGCTATTTAGAATTAATCTAAAGTTAAACTACAGCAAAATATTATTTAGACTAACTTTGGATAGAAGAAAAATTAGGGCAAGTATTACAACCGTTTTTCTTACTAACTCCGCAAGCAGTAAGAAAAAACAAAACGAGAATAAATAAAAGGTAGTATTTTTGTATTTTCATAAGTATGTGCAAATCTAAATAAATTACTTAATTTCCGCCAATATGATAAAACTACTTCACCACCTAGGACTCTACTTCAGTATGATGAAGAAAGTCATAAGCAAACCAGAAAAATGGAGTGTTTTCAGAAAACAACTTGTATTAGAGATGGAAAAAGTTGGTATAAACTCAGTAAGCTTAGTAATAATTCTTTCTTTTTTTGTTGGAGCAGTTGTAAGCATACAGACTGCTTTTAACATGGACAGCCCTCTCTTACCATCCTATTTAGTTGGCTTAGCAAGCCGTGATTCCTTAATCTTAGAGTTCTCCCCAACAATGATTTCACTTATCTTAGCAGGAAAGGTAGGCTCAAGCATAGCGTCAGAAATTGGGAGCATGCGTGTTAGCGAACAGATTGATGCTCTTGAAATAATGGGAATTAATTCTGCTTCCTTCCTTATCTTACCCAAAATAATTGCTACTATTTTCTTTTTCCCATTCTTAATAATAATGAGCATGGGTATTGGGATGATAGGTGCATGGGCAGGAGGATTATCTGCAGATGTAACTACTGCAGATTTTATGTATGGATTAAAATATGAGTTCAACTCATTTTACATCACCTATGCAATGATAAAAACTATCTTTTTTGCATTTATTATATCTTCTGTTTCTGCTTATTTTGGCTACCATACTAAAGGAGGGGCAATAGCCGTAGGAAAGGCAGGTACTAGCGCTGTGGTAACAAGCAGTATACTTATACTCTTATTCAATTACATATTAACAAACCTTATCCTATCATGATAGAAATGCAAAATATTGAAAAACATTTTGAGGACAATCATGTGCTAAAAAATATATCCTTTCTGTTTGAAAAAGGAAAAACGAACTTAATAATTGGGGAAAGTGGTTCAGGAAAAACAACCCTCATTAAAATATTAATTGGCCTCCATAAAATAGATAGCGGAACAGTTCTGTTTGATGGAATAGATTTTAATACCATAAAAACAAAACAGCAAAGAATACTAAGGCAAGAAATAGGAATGTTATTTCAGGGAGGTGCACTTTACGACTATATGAGTGTAGAAGAAAACATAATGTTTCCACTAAATATGTTTACCGAAAAAACAGAAGCAGAAAAATTAGAACGCGTAAACTTTTGTCTTAAAAGAGTTAATTTGGAAGGGATAAACAATTTAATGCCATCTGAAATAAGTGGAGGAATGACAAAAAGAGTTGCCATTGCCCGAGCAATAGTAATGCAACCAAAATATTTATTGTGTGACGAACCTAACTCAGGGCTTGACCCAAAAACGGCTATCATTATTGATAATTTAATTCAAGAAATTACTAAAGAATATAACATTACAACTATTGTAAACACCCATGACATGAATTCAGTAATGGAAATAGGTGAAAATATTGCCTTTATTAATAAAGGAGAAATATGGTGGAAAGGAAACAAAGATGGACTACTTAATTCTGACAATAAAGAACTAAATAATTTTGTTTTTGCATCCAAACTTTTTAAACGATTAAAAAACTAAGATGAAGAATGTAAGAGCCAAAAAACACTTAGGACAGCATTTTTTAAATAACGAGAGGATAGCGTTTGACATTACTGACCTATTGAGTGATGACGCAAAAAATGTAGTAGAAATAGGTCCAGGAATGGGAGTACTTACTCAGTTTTTAGTAAAAAAGGACTTTATAACTGAAGCAGTAGAAATTGATACAGAAAGTGTTTTTTACCTCAAATTAAACTACCCAAAACTAAGTGTACATGAAGGCGATTTTTTGCAACTTAATTTAAAAGAACAATACCCCTACAATTTTTCATTAATTGGGAATTTTCCTTACAATATATCTTCCCAAATACTATTTAAAGCCTTTGAAAACAGAGACCAAATTCCTGAAGTAGTTGGAATGTTTCAAAAAGAAGTTGCAGAAAGAATCGCTTGTAAGAAAGGAAAAAAGAGAGGAATTTTATCTGTTTTCCTGGAAGCCTTTTATGATATTGAATACTGCTTTACAGTAAATGAAGATGTATTTACGCCACCTCCAAAAGTAAAATCTGGCGTTATAAAGCTCGTAAGAAATAATCGAAAAGAACTTTCTGTTGATGAGAAAAAATTTAAACGAGTAGTAAAAGCTGGGTTTAACCAAAGAAGAAAAACCTTAAGGAATGCTTTAAAACCCTTGACTTTAATAAATGAAAGTGAAATAGCAGATTTACTGCCTTTAAGAGCTGAGCAATTATCAGTTGACGATTTTATAAAACTATGTAATCATGTCGGATAGAATAGAAATAAATAGTGCCTATATTGAGCAAATAACAACCTTAATTGAAAGCAATAACTCAGCAAAATTAAGTGTAATTCTTTCCGATTTGCACATTGCTGATATTGCGGAAATTATTGAAGATATAGCCATAGATGATGCTCATTTTTTATTCGACCTAATTGAAGAAGAAAAATCAGCTGCAGTACTAGTAGAACTTGAAGATGATACTAGGGAAGATCTTTTATCCGACTTAACTGCAAAGGAAATTGCTGA
>Ga0115000_10001936_pt1 | contig 18074 bp, 10 predicted proteins | sample ArcticOcean_MG_C_6_FD_89690 | JGI IMG/M metagenome (GOLD analysis project Ga0115000, IMG submission 89690) | Marine microbial communities from western Arctic Ocean - ArcticOcean_MG_CB8_128 | ecosystem: Environmental > Aquatic > Marine > Oceanic | place: Arctic Ocean: Canada Basin | collected...
AAGGGCGCTTCGTTCAACCAGGTAGTGCAGACAACTGAGACTCAGCGCCCCTTCTTAGATTACCCCAGACTCGAAATGAACCCAACTTTACTCCAAACGATCAACCCAGTCTCAGTCGTCTGACTTTGGCGTTAGCGATTAAGAATAAATATATTAGAAGCTGGGATTTCAGAACCCAAGGAAACAGTATCCTCAAACTGACGGATGGACTTCTTCAGTTCATATTCGCAAAAAGCTTGGACACCTTGCTGAAATAACGCCAAACGCCACTAAACGCTCATGAGCATTCAAAAAAATTCTACTCGAGCCACCCGTCGCTCCACCATCACCTGGATGCTCACCGCGTCTTCAACGATTCCTTTTTTAAACGCAGACACGTCTCCCGAGGAATTCAGTGCCTCCGACCCTAAGCTCAACACGCCGAGAAAGGATCTCTGGGACCGCACTTTAAACAAATCCCAATTCCCTCTCGTCGCCACTCTCGCCGATATCATTCTCCCCAGTAGCGATGGAAAACCAAGCGCTAGCGATCTCCACATCCCCGATTTCATCGACGAGTGGATCAGCGCCCCCTATGCTCTGCAGCAAAAAGACCGCTTAATCATTCTCGCAGGTCTAAAGTGGATCAAGAAAGAATCCCGGAAACGCTTCAAGAAAGGCTTCACCAAGCTGAGCGAGATTCACCAAGCCGCCATCTGTATCGACATCGGCAATCCGATCACCGCCAACCCAATCTACGAATCAGCGGCGGCCTTCTTTCTCCTTTTCCGAAAACTCACTTTTGGAGCCTACTTCACTACTGAAGTCGGGAAAAAAGAAATTGGAGAAACCCCGCTTTCGACTTTAGAGCTGCCTGCTCCAAGAGAACCTGCCGTTCCTAGGAAACGGACTCGTGTCGAAAAGCGTGAACCCAGCGAAAGGCCGAATCAAGAGCGGAAGCCCAATTTCAAGCCGCGTGCCCAACGCAGCAACACCGGAAGAAAGTAAGCAAACAGACTGAGATGATCTAAACTTAGTATTTTCCATTGTTATCCTAGCCTCTAAAATGACGAACCCAGTCCGAGGCGGAATAAAAAGATCAATTCGAGTATATCTATAATTTTGAGAAGCATTCCATTCGGCTAACAATAAAGGGCGAATGCTCAGCAAGCTGAGAAGCGCCCTTTATTGTTCGAAGCGTTTTCGATAAGGTTGAGCAACTAGCAACGTTTTCGGAATCGGGAACTCGTCGCAGTGAGCTAAAAGGTACGCTCTACCGAAAGTTGACGATTAATCCGATTCTCATGTGTTACAGGATCGAAGGGCAAAAGATCTACGTCGTCCACGTTGTACGGAGGGAGCTGGAATTTAAAATGAAGCGTATTCAATAAAATGATAAGTAATTCGAATCTGGTAGAGTTTACGTACCGTTCTTGCAAGGATCCGAGTCTTTAGTATTGTCCTCCCATTACCCTGATATGTGTATTCAAATCGCAACTAAACAAGATTGGCCCGATCTTATTCGGATCTATAACGAGGCGGTTGATACGAGGGTGTCGACGGCGGATACTGAATATGTCACGATCGAGTCTCGAAAGTCATGGTTGGTTGAACACCAAGATGAGCGTTTTCCAATTTTTGTGAAGAATGTGAATGACGATGTGGTTGGTTGGTGCAGCATTAGCGCTTACCGCTCCGGTCGGCCAGCTGTGGCTGGGTCATGCGAAATTAGTTATTATGTTTCGGCAAAACATCGCGGCCAAGGTGTTGCGTCTGAGTTGATCGAGCATGCTTTGGCAAAATGTCCGGCTTTAGGGATACGGATTTTGTTTGGGATCTTGTTAGAATCGAATGCTCCGAGTATCCATCTGCTTACAAAGTATGGTTTCAAGGAGTGGGGAAGGTTGCCAGAAGTTGCTGAGATCGATGGGAAGCGTTTTGATCATGTTTACCTGGGCCTGCAGCTAGAGGGGTGATTTGCGTTCTAAATTAACAGGATACGCTTCGCTGGATGATGCCTCCTTTGTCGGCAGCATGATGATTCTCATGTGTAATCCATCATGCTACCCGCATGGGCGGGTCATGATGTAACCCTGACTTGTCGGAGGCGTATCCTGCTAATAACTTTTAGAACCATTAGCGGTACCCAACTATTTGTATTTTGTGGGTTGTCAGTTTCATCGCTCCATTCGAAGTATCTCTAGTCGATGACTGTGCGGCGGAGCGGGACGCTCTCGCCCTACCTTTGGGTTGGGAGCTTCGGGAGTGCCTGTTTTCAGGGTTGAGTTCGAGTTGGATTGAGGGTGTATTCGCTGGATGGAGTTGGGGAGTCTGGTTAGTTTGTTCAGTTACCCTGGACGGTGTTTATGACTTTGGAAGAATCGTATCGTATATTGGGGCTTCAGGAGGGGGCTTCCGAGGAAGACCGTCATCGAGTGTATCGAGAGTTGCGCGAACGGCTTAATGTAAAGCGTGATAAGGCCCCGACGTCGGGGCTAGAGCTGAAGTACGCCGAAGCGTTGAAGCGGATCGATCAGGCGATCGAGGTTGTCGAATCGACTATCGATGCGGAGGAATTGCCCGTTTTTGCGGAAGAGGCTTCGGCAGTCATGTTCGATATTCCCGAAGCTGAACCAAAAACGTCGGCAGTAGTAGAGTCAGAGCTGGAGTCTCCCTTGCTTCCCGAAGAGCCACTGGAATCGCTTGCCCCGCAATCGAATCGTAAATCGTTTCCACGTGTTCTGGGAGCGATTCTTGTGATTGCCGTTTTGGTTATCGGAGCTTGGTTTTGGCGGAACGAGCTTGTGGAGCGGGACCGGGTTCGGGCAGAGACAGAGACGGTTCGAATAGCGGAAGTCAAACGGTTGGCGGAGGAGGCCTCATTGCAGGGGATTGCGAAAAACGAGCAGTTGCTCGCTGAATTGGAGGTCAAACGGGCACCGCTTAAGAAGAGTTTGGCGGCGATTGAGAAACGGATGGAATTGGCGGAAACTCAGTTGCGCGATTTGGAGGGAGCTGAGCGCGTGGCGAACGAGAATGGCGACGCTAATGAAAAAGCCGTGTCTGAATTCCGTAGGGAGCATTTTGAGGAATTCGTCGTGTGGCTCAGATCTTATCATGAGGAGCTTCCTATTGTTGAGGAAATATCAAAGGCGGATGCCTTGCAGACCGAGGGAAAACTGGAGGAAGCCATAGCTGCGATCGGAAGCGAAGCGCTTGATGCATCTAAAATCGAAGCGGAAATTACACGCGTTGAAATGGAACGTTTTTCCAAGCCGGTTGAGCGGTTCGCTGCCGAACGCGCATATGATCAGGCGGGTAAGGAATCTGATTTGGTATTGGTTCAACGCGATTTTCAAGGGGCGGTTAATTTGATCGAACCTTTTTCGAAAAGTCCGTCGGTCGGAGAGAAGGCGAAAACGAGATTGGGGATTATTTACCGATTGAAAGCGAAGGATGCTTTCGAACGCGCTCAAGACGCGGCAGATCTCGGGGAGTTCGCTTCGGCGAGGTTGATCCTGGAGACTTTGGATGGTGATCCGGAGCTTGCGGAGCAGTCGGAAGCTCAGCTAAAATTGATCGAGGCATTGAATTCTGAATACGCTTTAGAGCAGGCGGTCGCTGCGGCCGATCAAGCATTGGACGAAGATGACTTCGAGCGAGCTCGAGAGGTGTTGAGCTATCTCGCAGATGATGCTTATGTTGGCGTACGGGTTAAAGATGGCCTGGTTCGAATTGACGAAATCGAGGATGTTTGGAGGCGGAATTTGATCGCTATTCGAACGGACGATGAGCTTGAGGAGCCTTCGATTGACTCGGAGTCGGTTACGCCGGACACACTCCCAAAGTTAATTCGAAAAGTTGATCCGGTTTATCCGGATCGTTTACGCCAAGCCGGAGTAAAGGGTTTCGTGGATATTGTTTGGATTGTCGGAGTAGACGGGAAGCCGAGCGCTATGGATGTTGTAGATTCGAGTCATTCGGATTTTGAAATTCCTGCGGTTGACGCGTTGAAAAAATGGAAATTCAAGCCAGCTAAAAGGAATGGCGTTCCGGTGGCGTTGAAAGTCCGTCAGAAAATAGAGTTTAATTCGAAGTGATTTGCGGGGCTTGGATCTGTGGGTTATGGAATGGCTGAGGTAGCGGCCGATCTCCTTCCTCTATCCCGTAAATACCCTATCAATTCTCGCTTTACTTCTTGATCGGGGGCTTTCAGCGTTGGTTTCGACCGGGAAACGCGCGATGCGTCCAATTCTGGTATACGAATAGTAATTACGAATAATGAAGATGAAACAATTTTGGATGGCGGTGATTGGATTGATCGCGATGATGACGCCCGTTGTGGCAGGTTCTTTAGTTTACGAAGGCAGTAAGGGAATAGGCAAGGGTAAGCATATCGTTTTCATTGCAAACGATCATGAATACCGCTCGGAGGAATCTTGTCCTGCGATTGCTAAGATTTTGGCTAAGCGCCATGGTTTTCGTTGCACGGTATTGTTTGGCTTGGACGAAAACGGAGCGATTAAAGGCGGAGGGCGTGATACTCCTGGAATGGACGTTTTGAAGGATGCTGATCTGCTATTCTTTTTCACTCGCTTCATGAATTTGAAGGACGAACAAGTGGATCATTTGGTCGATTATTTCGAGCGTGGCGGTCCAGTCGTGGGACTGCGTACGTCGACGCACGGCTTCAACGGTCAGAAGGGCAAGTGGGAGAAGCTTAATTTCAACTATACGGGAGAGGACTATTTTGGTGGCCTGGGCGAGCAGATCTTTGGCAATACCTGGCACAGGGAGCGTGGGCAATCGCACTACGGTTCTAACCATGTGATGGGAAGTCGGATCACTCCAGTTGCGAGCGCGGCGGGTCATCCAATATTGAAGGGCGTGAAGCAGATTCACGCATACTCCGGCGCTTACAAGTCTCAGCCGCCGGCCGGTTCGGTGCCGCTTCTCGAGGTACAGGTGCTTAATACCTTTCATGCGAGCGACGACATCAATAGGGAAAAGCCTATCGTGAATGCGGGTTGGGCTCGGGATTCGTATGTCGCTCCGTCCGGAGCCAAGAAAAAGGCTCGTGTCGTTTATGCTTCTTATGGAGCGTCTGAAGATTTGCTCAGCGAGGATGGTCGTAGATTTCTGGTAAACGCGAGCTTGTGGGCTGGCGGATGGGAAAAGAAGATCAAAGCGAATCTCGATGTAGACCTCGTGGGTGGATATGTTCCGACTCCTTATAATAACGGGATTTCAATCGCTGGCGTTAAGCCGGAAGAATTGGCTGACTGGAATAGTAAGGTAATGCCGGGCGATGCTCAGTTCGGAAATTTAGATAACCCGGAAATGGTCAAAAAATACGGTAGGGTAATCAAGAATCGCCCAGAGCTACGTGCTCGAATTGCTGCCGATCATCCGGAATTTTTCGTTTCAGGGGGACCTCTGGAAGGGTTTTTAGGAAATTGAATATCGTAGGGTCGGCCATTGCGCCACGCCCCGAAATAAGGGTGATCTCTAACTACGCGGCACGGCGCAAGCACCGGCCCTACATCGAGTTTAGCGAACGGAGACGAATTCTTTGTTAGGGGCCGAAACTGTCGTTACGTTTTTGATAGCATCCTGTTTGATCGGGATTGCTCCGGGATCGGATAATTTATTCGTGCTGACGCAGTCGATCCTGCATGGGAGGAAGGCTGGCGTTTGGGTAACGCTTGGTTTGTGCACGGGTTTGTTCGTTCATACGACGGCCGTAGTCTTGGGAGTGGCGGCGATCGTGCAGGCATCGGCTATAGCGTTTTCGGTTCTGAAGTTCGCTGGGGCGACGTATTTGGTCTATCTCGCTTGGAAGGCATTCACGTCTGCGCCGCAAGCGTTGACGGAGAGCGATGGAGGAAACGCGATGGATGCTCTGAGACTGTATCGTCGCGGTATCATTATGAACATTACAAACCCGAAGGTATCGATGTTCTTTCTCGCGTTTCTCCCTCAGTTCGTCGATCCGACCAAGGGATCGCCAGCCATGCAGACGTTTTCGCTTGGCGGTTTGTTTATGCTAATGACACTCGTCGTGTTTGGAGGGGTCGCCGCTATGGCTGGACAGTTGGGGCGCGTGCTCAAGCGCTCGCCACGAGCGCAGGTAATCATGAACCGCTTGGCGGGCGTTGTGTTTTTGGGATTGGCAGTGAAAATCGCGACCAGCGGCGTGAAGTAATAAGGGGACGATGACGTTGCGCTTTGATTGATGGCAATCTTGCGGTAGCCTCGTAAATGGTAGCGGCCGATCTCCGAGCGGCCATTATTGTCAAGGCAACCACTGATAAATCGGGAAAAATACCCGAACGATTGCAACGTTCAATGGCCGCTCGGAGATCGGTCGCTACCTTGAGAGCGCCGCGTGTTTGCTCACCGAATCATCTCTAGTAATTGCTTCTTCAATACTCCGTCGGGTTTTCCTAGTTCGTAGACTATGTCGAAATGGTTGAGGTTTGAGAGGAGGGAGTATTGGGAGTCGTTGCCGTTTGCCGTCATGCGTTCGCTGATAGTTTGGGATTGACGGATAAACTCGTCGGTTTCGTCACCGCCTACGGCGAAGCGTAAGGGGATGTTGGTGGAGAAGGCTTCGTTGAGGATCGGACTAAGGCGGGTCACGGTCGAATCGTCGAAATTTAAGGTTTCGTTTAGAAAGGAGTTTCGAACCGGGTCGAGGTCGAAGAGTCCGCTTAGGCTGAGAACGCCTTTGATGGATGAAAGGAGCGGATCGTTTTTCTCTTGGAGAAGCATCGCGGTCATGAGGGCGAGGTGACCGCCGGCGGAATGTCCTGTTACGTATAGATCGTTGGGGTTTCCGTTGATCGCGGTCGCGTGCTCGCGAATTGAACGCAGGGCTCTGGTGACATCATCGAGGATTTCTTCGAGTCTGGCTTCGGGGGCGAGGCGATAGTTTACCGAGCATACGGCACAGTTCGAATCAATGAAGGATGGGGCGACGAAACTATAGCTTTTCTTATCGAAAGCACGCCAGTAGCCGCCGTGGATGAAAATGACGATGGGTGCGTTTCCCTGTTTTGCTGGGAAATAGTCGACTGCTTGAAGCGGGTGATTCCCGTAGGAAATATCAAGCTGGCAAGGCAGGGCTTCGATGGCTTCTGCGCTGAGCGAGTCGTTTTTGTCGAAATACTCTTGGAAATCGGCGTGGCGCGATCGTAGATCGAATTGGTCGTCGAAGGCGTGGGATGAGTTCGTTTGGGGCACAGTTGGGATAATGCCTGATGAATCTGGTAGGTAAATGGAAAATTGGTCTGTTAGATGAATTCGGGCACGGTGAAGTTTGTGATTTATTCTGAATGCCGAAGGTAGGGTTGCTTGGCCCAAAGCAACCGTGAAAGTAGCGTAGACCGTTGCGGTTGCCTAGGGACAGGCAACCCTAGCATGCAATAGAATAAATAGGGCGGGACAATTGTCCGATATGGCGGGGAATGGAGTTATTCTTAGCGATTGCAGTTTTTGGATTTTTGACTCCTGGTTTCATTATGATGCGCGTTTCTTCCGTATACCCTCGAATCGTTTTGGCGGCGGCTATTTTGGCCCTTGCTGTTGGATTGACCGATACCGCCTGGGCACAGGCGAGCGGTTCTAAACCGAATATCATCTTCGTTTTTACAGATGACATGGGATATGGCGATTTGGGCGTGTTGCATCAGAATCAACGCACGGGGAAGAAGCACGCTACTCCGAATATCGACCGTTTTGCTGCTGAGGGAATTCAATTGCGGCGTCACTACTGCCCGGCTCCGGTTTGCGCTCCCTCTCGGGCTTCGCTTCTGAGAGGGTTGCATCAAGGTCATACTGAAGTGCGCAATAGCGACTTCGATAAAGAGCTTCCGGATAACCATACTTTGGGTACGGTGATGCAGGGGGCAGGTTATCGGACCTTGCATGTGGGCAAGTACGGTCTTCAGGGAATCGGCGAAACGAAGAAATCTTTCAATACTCCCGACGAGTGGCCGGCTTATCCAACCAAGCGTGGTTTTGACGAATATCTTGGTTATATTCGGCACGTGGATGGACACGTACACTATCCGAATAACGATTGGCCAATGGGGAATAGCCCGACTCACCAGACCGGCAAAGAAGTTTGGCACAATGAGGAGGAGATCTCGGCCGGACTAGACAAGTGCTACACAACCGATCTGTTTACTGCCTACGCTAAAAAATGGATCGTCGACCACACTCAATCCAAAGCCGATCAACCATTTTTCATCTATCTCGCCTACGATACGCCGCACGCGGCCTTGCAGGTGCCTACGCAAGCGTTTCCTGAAGGGGGAGGTTTGGAAGGGGGTCTTCAGTGGTTGGACAAGCCGGGTCATATGATCAACACGGCGAGTGGTGAAATCGATTCTTGGATACACCCTGAATACCGCAACCCGGATTGGAGCAATGTCGAACAGCGCTTCGCGACCATGGTGCGTCGAATCGATAGCGCAGTGGGGGATTTGATTCAGTTGCTAAAGGACTTGCAAATCGACGAGGAGACAATGGTCGTTTTCACCAACGATAACGGTCCTTTGGCGGTTAGTTACATCGCTGGAACGCCGTTCACTCCGGTACACTTTCAATCGTACGGTCCTTTTGACGGAGAGAAACGCGATGTATGGGAAGGTGGAATTCGCATGCCGGCTCTCGCTCGCTGGCCAGGCGGTATCCCTGCGGGTCAGGTGGACCATACGCCTTCGCAGTTTCACGATTGGATGACGACTTTTGCCGACCTCGGTGGGGTGCCTTTGCCGGCGCTTTCCGATGGCGTTTCGCTATTGCCGGCTTTGACGGGGGAAGGGACTCAAAAGGAGAGTACGGTTTACGTGGAGTTTCTCCATGGTGGACGGACCCCGAATTATCCTGATTTCGATTCAAGCCATCAGAACCGACCTCGTAAGGAAATGCAGGCTTTGTTCCTCGAGGGGTTCAAGGGAGTACGTGTCGATATCAAGGGTCACTCGGACGATTTCGAAATTTACGATGTGAAGACGGATTTGAAGGAAGTGAATAATCTAGCCGGTACGAGCGCGTTCTTCGATGGTTTGCAGCAGCGGTTGAAGGATCGGTCGCTTCAATTGCGTAGACCGAATTCGGATAATCCGCGCCCCTATGACGGCGAATTGGTACCGGCGGTATCCGTGGCCTCGACTCGTCCGGGAGCGCGTTGGTTGGGATACAAAGGAGAATTTCCGTGGGTTCCTAAATTCTGGGATGAATCGCCTCAGCAGATGGGGGGAGTGACTCAATTGAGAGGGAACCTAGGGCCTGAAAGTGGAGCGGTTGTCTTCACGGGTTATCTTAATGTTCCAAGTGATGGGGAATATGTTTTCTCGCTGACGGCCGATTCGGGCGCAATTATGCGTATTCATGATGCGAATATTATCGATGCGGATTTCGGATACGAAGGCGGAACGGAAATAACCGCCAGCGTGAAACTCGAAGCAGGATTGCATCCTTTCAGTTTGAACTATTTGAAGGATGCCGACAACGCTTCGTCTCTTGACGTACAGTGGAGTGGCCCCTCATTGAGCAAACGGATTATCGCGATCGATTATCTTTCTCATTAGTTTTTTAAGCCCGTCAAACCTCCTAACGAATTATGAATTTCCTCAAGCAATTTTCCGCCATTTTGTTATCCACAGCTCTCTTAAGCACGGCCGCTTTCGCCGCTTCGGAAAAGCCGAACATCCTTTTCATCTTCTTGGATGATTTCGGTTGGAAAGACACGTCCTACATGGGCTCGGATTTCTACGAGTCGCCGAACATCGACAAGCTTGCTTCGGAAGGGATGGTTTTTACCAACGCCTATTCGGCTTCGGCCAACTGCGCTCCAGCACGCGCGTGCATGCTTTCGGGGCAATACACGCCGCGACATGAAATGTACAATGTGGGAACGGAACTTCGCGGAAATCCAAAGCATAGTCGTTTGAAGCACATTCCCGGAGTTGATACGCTTGATACCAGTATCAGAACTTGGGCTCAGCAAATCCAGGCGTCCGGTTACAAGACTGCGATGATGGGCAAATGGCATTTGAGTGACGATCCGATTCCCTATGGCTTCGACATCAATATTGGCGGCACGCATTCCGGTTCGCCGCCGCGCGGTTACTACCCGCCGCACCCGAATATCCCAAGTTTGCAAGGCTTGCCTGAGGATTCTTACCTGACGGATTATCTCAGCGATCAGGCGGACGCATTTATCCGTTCTAATAAAGGCAATCCTTGGATGCTTTATCTGACTCATTTTGCAGTGCATACCCCGTTGGATGCCAAGAAGGAACTGGTCGCCAAGTACGAGGCCAAGGCCAAGGGAGAGCTGCACGATCACGTGGAGATGGCGACGATGATTCAATCGGTCGATGATGGCATCGGTAAGATTCAGGCGACCTTGGACGAGCTCGGATTGACCGATAACACGATTGTTATCTTTTTCTCCGACAATGGAGGTTACGGTCCCGCGACGGATATGGATCCCCTTAAAGGATATAAAGGCACGTATTACGAAGGCGGCATCCGCGTTCCATTTTTCGTGAAATGGCCAGGGGTAGTCGCTCCGGGTCAAGAAAGCTCCGAGCCGATCATCGGCGTCGATGTTTACCCAACGCTGTGCGAGATGACAGGGGCTGCTTTGCCAAGTGGGCAAAGTTTGGATGGTGTCAGTTTGGTTTCGCTTTTCAAAGGCGAAACCCAAAATTTGGGCAATCGGGCTCTTTATTGGCATTTTCCTGCCTACCTTCAGTCATATGCGGTTACGGATGAACAGCGCGACATTCTCTTTCGCAGTCGTCCGTGCAGCATTATTCGCGTTGGTGATTGGAAGCTACATCAATACTTCGAAGACGGAGGTTTGGAACTGTACAATCTACGCGACGATATTGGCGAAACGCGCAACCTTGCCAAGAGCATGAATGAGAAGACTTCGGAATTACTGGCTCGTTTGGAAGGCTGGCGCGAGGGAACCGGCGCTCCTGTCCCGACTGAGCGGAATCCGCGTTTCGATGCCGCTGCCGAAGCCGAAGCCCTTAAAGCTAGGGTTAAGGTGCGGAAGTAGGGGTGTCTAAGAGGCTCCACGCCGAAGTTTCGGCGTAGCTACGTCGCAAGGCGGCGTGGTTTTGGCGAATTTGCCTTTTAAAGGCCTACATTTGACTTGCCGTAAAAGAGAGAACCGGGCCGAGTCAACAGCTTGTTTGGGTTTTTATTCCCAGGTTGTTCTTCGACTTATTCACAATCGTGCATTTGGGGTTGTCAGGGCTCCTTTAGACCGTTCATTTTCTGCCCCCTACATGTATCTGAGCTCTCTCACAGCAAACGGTTTTAAAAGCTTCGCGGACCTTACCCATCTGAAATTCGAGCCTGGCGTCACCGCGGTCGTCGGCCCCAATGGTTGTGGCAAGAGCAATATTGCCGACGCGATTCGGTGGGTTCTCGGCGAACAAAGCGCTAAAGCGCTGCGTGGCGGCAAAATGCAAGACGTCATCTTCGAAGGCACTGACAGGCGAAAGCCAGTCAATATTTGCGAGGTATCGATTATCCTCACCGACTGCGAAAAGGAACTAGGACAGGATTTCAATGAAGTCGAACTGGCGCGCCGCGTCCATCGCGATGGCGGCAGCAACTATTTCTTGAACGGCAACGCTTGTCGCCTGAAGGATATTCAGCGCTTGTTCATGGACACGGGTGTGGGGCGCACGTCCTATTCGATTATGGCTCAGGGGCAGATAGACCAGATCTTGTCATCTAAACCAGAGGAGCGTCGCTCGGTTTTCGAGGAAGCAGCGGGGATTTCGAAGTATAAGGCTCATCGCAAAGAGGCTTTGAACAAGCTTGGTCACGTTGAGACCAACCTGGATCGCGTAACTGATGTTATCGCGGAAATCAGTCGTCAAATTGGCAGTCTCAAGCGTCAGGCGACCAAGGCGATTCGTTATAAGAAACTGAGCCACAAGCTACGTCACTTAGACGTCAGCTACAGCGCTTATCAACATGGCACGCTCAGCAATTCCCTCGGTCACATCGACAAAAGCGCTGGATCTCTTCAGGGAGAGGTTGATGCGTTGCAGGTGGAATTGGAGAAAAAGGAAGCGCGCTTGATCGTCCATAAGGAAGATCGCCAATCCTTGATCCAGAAGATTCAGGATTCTCAGCAAGCGGTATTCGATCTGCGCAGCATGCAGGAGCAGACGACGAATCAGACGCAATTGGCTCAGATTCGGATTAACTCAATGGGCGAGCGGATCGAACAGGCTTGCGAGGAAATCGGGTCTTACGAAGGCCAGATCGGAGAATTCGCGGCTCGCTTGGATGAGCATTCTCAGGACAAGCAAATGCATTTGGACGTCCTTGGAAATTCGGATGAGATTTTCCAAGAGCGAAATCGGGAACTCGCCGAGATTGAGGATCAGTTGGCTGCTTCGGAAGTCGAAATTCAGGAGCTTAAGTTTCAAGCCCAGCAAGCGGAAAACACGCTTCACCAAAGTCGCGAGCAAATGTCTTTGCTAGAAGTCGAAGCGGGCACGAGCTCGAATCGATTGATGCGCCTTGAAGAGGAGCTCGCTGAGCAATCGGACGGACAAGCGGAAGCCCAGCAAGCGTTCGAGACTTTCAGTACGGGCGTTAACGGAACGCTGCAGCGACAAGCGGAATTGGAAGCGGCTTTGGAAAAGGCGCGGGAGGACGTTTCCGAGAAGAGAGACGCATTTCGTGCGACTCAAGTTCGTATCCAGGAATTGGATCGTACGGTTACGCAAAAGACGGCTCGCATAAAATTGCTTCAACAACTCCAGGAAAAACTGGAGGGTTATGGCGAAGGAGCGAAGGCTCTGCTTAAAGGACGCATGCAAGGTGATCTGAGCGGACGTGAATTTTCGCCGCTCGCATCGAATTTGTTGGTTAAGGATGGGTATGGCTCGGCGATGGAAGCATTGCTCGGTTCCGCAGTCGAAGCGGTTTCGGTAGGCGATGCCGATACGGTGATCGAAGTATTTCGTCAGCTTGAGGATCGCGAAGTTGGCCGCGTTTGCGTTAAGCTAAACAACGTTGGCGGTAGTTCGAATGAATCAAACGATTTGCCGGATTGGCTAAAGCCGGCATTGGAGTTTATCGAACTCGGCGAAGATGACGATGCCCTGAAATCGGTTTTGTCCGCGAGCTATGTCGTAGAAGACGTTGCTCAATTCCTCAAATGGTGGGAAGGGCAAGCGGACTTCAAGTTCCTTCAAGTAGCTTCGCGCAAAGGCGAATCGGTCGATAGTCGCGGTTTAGCGACGGGTGGGTACAAGAAGGGCAAGAATTCCAGTATTCTCCAACGCGAGATCGAACTTCGCCAGACGAGCAAAGAACTCGAGGCGGATCAAAAGACTTTGCAAGCCGCTCGCGACGAAGCGGAGAAGATTAACAAACAGCTTGAAGCGTCGGAAGACGCAGTCGAAAGGCATCGCCGCGAAATCGGCGAAACGCGTCAAGAGCTTTCCCGCTTGCAGGCCGAGGCCCGCAATGCGCAAAAAATGGTCCAAGACCAGAAGCTGAAAGCGGAGCGGTTGGAGCGCGAGCGCGAGTCGCTTGAGGAAACGCGTTCGCGAGCGACGGAGAAATTGGACGCGGTGCGTTCGACTTCCGCCGGCGCTCAGGAAAGACTAGAATCGGCTCGGGAGCAGTTGGAGTCGGTAGAGTCTGGGATCAGTTCAATTCGGGCGAGTCGTGACGAGAAGCGCGAAGGATTATCGCAGGCGAAATTCGATTTACAGGAAAAGAAGCAAAAGCTCGATATGCTTGAACAAGGCTTGGTCGAGATTGAGCAACGCCGTTCCGAGCTGACCCGTTTGACCGAGTCGAAGACAAACGATATCGAGCAATGGGAGACGCAAATCGTCGAGCAGCAAGAAGGAATTGAAAATGAGAAGGTTCGTAGTGAATCCGTGGATGCGGAGCTGAAAGAAGCGAAAGCTCTTGTTGAGAAAACGCGTGAATCTCTAGCCTCGATCGAAGGAAAAGTTGAACTTCTGGAGAGGGAGCAAGCCGCTGCTCGCGAGAAGGTTGAATCGCTTCGTTCAAATTTGAATAATCAGAACGTCCAGATCGCCGAGAAACGTTCTCGCCTGGGGTTCGTACAAGAGGAAATCGAACGCGAATATGGAATCGATCTAAGCTCAGTCGATTGGAAATTCGAAATGTGGAAAGCTCGCCAACCGGTCGAGGATTTGCCGAAGCTTGATCTGGATACGGAAACGTTAGATTCGGATTCGGATGAGTCCGAGGAAGACGCGTCGGGGGAATCCGAAGAAGCCGTTGCCGATACGCCAGCCGAAGGCCCCGAGGAATCAATCGAAGAAGTTGCTGTAGAGAGTGCTGATAAATCGCCTGAGGACGAATCCGAAGAGCAGGAGCTCACTCCAGAACACGCCGCTCCGAAAGGACCAAGCGAAGAAGAGTTGGAAGAATTGGAAGCGACCAATTGGAGTAAAATCAAGGCCGAAATCCAAGCGCTTCGCAAACGTGTGCAGAGCATGGGCGCGGTTAATACCGATGCGATCGAAGAGTATGGCGAGTTGCGTGAGCGTCACTTGTTCTTGAAAACTCAATACGATGATTTGACGTCTTCGCGCGACAAGCTCGTCGCGGCCATCGACGAGATTAATATCAAGTCTCGCGAGCAGTTTTCGGCGACCTTCGATCAGATTCGAGCAAACTTTAAGCAGACCTTCGACACTCTCTTCAGTGGCGGTAAAGCGGACCTGCAGCTCATCGAAACCGACGACGTTCTTGAGAGCGGCATCGATATCGTGGCTCAACCTCCAGGCACCCGCCTGAAGAATATTTCGCTGCTTTCCGGGGGACAACGGACGATGACTGCGGTGGGATTGCTCTTTGCGATCTACATGGTCAAACCAAGTCCGTTCTGCCTGCTGGACGAATTGGATGCGCCTTTGGACGAGTCAAACATCGGACGTTTCACGACGCTGCTAAAGCAATTCACGAAGCAGTCCCAGTTCATTATTATCACTCACAACAAGCGCACGATCCAAGCGGCTCAGGCGATTTACGGAGTGACAATGGAAGAAAAGGGCGTTTCGAAGGTGGTTTCCATGAAATTCAATTCCGAACACGAAGGCCAGGACATCGTAAGCCTCCATCTCGAAAAACCAGCGGCATTGGCGTAAGGAAACCAGTAGCTCAGCGCTTTAGCAACGGTGTCTCATGCAAGCTCAATTTCTAGTTTTTCAATTAGTGATTGAAGGTGTATGAGCAGCTTTCGCATAAGCGCGACAAAGCAGACTTTGTAGGGCTTTTTTTGCCTGCAATCCTCTTAGGTCCTCGTCGCGGGTTTTACCGCTGCGAGGGCAGGCTTTCTTTTAGGGCCTTCCAGCGGCGCGGCTTTCACCATTCTCCCTTGAAGCGTCCTCTGTAGTACATGACGTGGCTTTCATTTTCATACACTGTCAGTTGTGGCGATTATTGTCGTTCCTGACAACTGCCCCCATGTCATCTACATAGAATTCGGAAATAGTTTACAGTTGGACTATCGTGGAAACTTGGCCTATTTCGGCGAACTTTAGGTAGTAGGGCCAATTATTCGGCATGCGCTCCCATTTTCGCCTCGCCATTGGGGAACGGGCTCTTTCTCTCGGTGTTTTAGTTACTGTTATGTTTGGGTCGTTTTCATTGGTTTCGTTTCGCAATAAGTTTCTTTTCGCAGGGATTGCAGTGTCGTGGGTAATGGCGGGCAATCTTTGGGCGCAGGAGTCGGTATTGACAGATCGGCTGCCTGAGCGGTCCATGGCCGGTCTGCAGGCGCTGCTTGAGACGGCGATGACGAAATCTTCGAGTATTCAAATTCGAGATTTGGTTGAAGAGAATTACGAGGGCCGCGGGTTGGTTTCGAAATCGGGGAAGCAGATGAAACTGGGCAGTTCCTTGAGCTATCGGAAAGAACAAGATCTCGAGGATGAGGAATCTGAAGTTCGCGATCGGGTATATTATTCTTTGACGCTGTCGAAGGCTCTTTACCACTGGGGAGCCCTGGAGGCGAACAAGGACAAGGGCGAGCTGAGTTTGCGGATGGAGGAACTGAAGACTTTCGAGGCTTATCGGAAATTGGCTTTAGATGTGCGGAAACGGTATTTGAACATTTTGATTGCTCGGAAAGATATTGAATTGAGCGAAAAGATTTTGGAGCTGTATCGGAATCGGCTTGAACAGGCGGAAGAGCGTTTTAAATCGGGCACGGCATCGACTGTTCAGGTGCATGCTTTGACTTTGAGTGTGAACAAATCCGAATTGGATGTTTTGCGGAAGGAGAATGGATTCCAGGATCAGGTTGATTATCTGGCTCGTTTAGTTGGGATGGAGAGTTCGGAAATAGAGCGAAATTTTGTGGGTGGGATTCCTAAACGCGATAGCCTTGAGGGAGAGGAGATCCGGAGTTTAGAGAATCATTTCGATGGGGGCGTTGACCGGAGCTCTTCAATAGAGCAATCATCGAAAGCAGTTGAGTATTATGAGAAGGACTTGCTTATCGCTAATCAGCGACGCAAGCCGAAGATTGGAATGTCAATTGGGCTGACTCAGTACGACCTGGATAGTCGCGGCGCGCGCCGACCTGAAGAAATCGTTTTTGGGGGAGTATCTATTTCCTGGAGTATTTTCGATGGCGCTGCAACGCGTGGCTACAAGCAGTCTGCAATTGCCCAACTCGAAGAAATGAATGCGCGATTCGAGGATGCGAAGTCGACTTATCGTTTCAATTTGGAAAGAGCTCAAAGGCTATTGGATTTGAATGCTCGTGTCTTGAAGCGAGACGAAACGGCACTGGAGCTGTCGGAGAGGCACGTTGCAGAAGCGACAAAGGATTTCGAAGAAGGACTTGTTACGCTTGACGTTCTGGGTAGCACGCAAAGGAGTTTCATGACTCAGGATTTGCAGACAAACCGTTCGCGAGCAGCCTATTTGAACTCTCTAGCGGAAATGGCGTCGCTACTCGGGTTTGATCCTTTTGCTCAAAAATTCATCGCATCGCGTACCGAGTAGTTGTCTGTTCCATTGTAATTGATATGAAAATTGGTTTGGTATTCAAAATTTTGATTCCGATCGCCCTTGTCTTGGCTGCAGGGGTCTATATTTTAAATGAATCGGTTCCTACTGCATTGGTTGTAAAGGCCGAGCGGCGTTTAGCTGTTAATGCGGTTCCTGGTTCGGTCAGCGTGCTTGCTGAAAAAGAGATGTTTATCAAAGGCGAACATAGCGGTCGCATCGCTGTTTCGAAAATCGAGAAAGGGGGGGTAGTCTCGTTTGACGACGTCTTGATGGAACTTGATACGGGCGACTTGGATTTGTTGATCGAGAAAGCGGATAACGATATTGCGAGCGCGAATCGGCGTATTGAAATAGGGTCGGCTTTGCAGATAGATTTGGACGTAAAACGGGATTTTTTAAGCGATGTCGAATACCGCTTTTCGAGAGGTGGACTTCGCGAAATCGACGTTACGAATGCAAAGCGAGCGGTCAAGAAAGTCGAAGACGATATTGCTCGTAGCGATTTGCAAAACGAATCTTTGTTGCTGGATCTCGAGAATAGGTTGAAGAGCTTGAACCGCCAGAAGGAGCAAATGACTATCAAGTCGCCGATCGATGGAATTGTGACTGAAATCGATGCTCACGAAGGCGACCTGATTGCAGGCGGAAGTACGCTAGCGAAAGTGGTTTCGCTCACGCGTATGGTCGAGGTTAAGGTGAGCGAGGAATATTTCGTTGGCTTGAGAGTAGGGATGCCGGCTCGGCTCGCTTTTTTGGGAATCGAGAATGAACGTTTCGACGCGAAGATCGAACGCGTGATTCCGGTGGCAGACGCGCAGACGCAGCGTTTCGCCGTGTTGCTGGATGTCGATATCGCAGAGGATCGTCTTGACTCGGGACTGACGGGCGATGCGACGATTACGCTGGATGAGCATGAGAACGCTTTGCAGATACCTCGTCAGGCGCTGGTTAATAACGCCGTGTTAGTTGTCGAAAACGAAATAGTATCGAGAAAGCCGGTACGCGTAGGCTTCAAGAGCGTAACCATGTTAGAG
>Ga0115000_10001939_pt1 | contig 18064 bp, 12 predicted proteins | sample ArcticOcean_MG_C_6_FD_89690 | JGI IMG/M metagenome (GOLD analysis project Ga0115000, IMG submission 89690) | Marine microbial communities from western Arctic Ocean - ArcticOcean_MG_CB8_128 | ecosystem: Environmental > Aquatic > Marine > Oceanic | place: Arctic Ocean: Canada Basin | collected...
GCTTTTACGCTCACATTTATTTATATCGGTTTCATATAACATACCTACATAACGCTTCTTTGATAACAATATGAATGGCATAAATGTTTTTTCATATTCAAGATCATGTGGATATTTTAGAAATTTTGACGCCAATCCGCCTGCTTCTTGCGCCAGTTCAATAGTAATTTGTAATGCGTCTTTACCTACTATTTTGTTATTGTCAAGATCTGTGGGATTAAATTTAAAGAACACTGAATCAGTATCTCCATAAACATATTCCGCGTCAACTCTAACATCTCCTTTACTCGTACTACAGACTTTATCTTTATAAACCGATTCCACGATGTTTTTAGCATATATCAATAACTTTCTACCGGTTGCCGTTGTTGATGCTGCTACGTCTTTTTCATAAAACGTACTTGTCTTAGCACCACATTGACCATATAATGAATTTGCTGTAAGTTTAATAGACAACTGACGCTTATCATAAATATTTGCCATAAACTCATTTGGAGCGGTTTTGATAAGTTTTTTGGTTGCTTTTCGCGCAGCCAACAATTCGTCTAATACAGAGGGCATAACAGCATACCCATCTGGAAATTGTGCAAAACGACAAATTTTATATCCCTTTTTAATTTTAATTTCCGCACCCTTTGGTGTCTTTCTTATCTTTTCATATGTATCATATGTTATATCTACATACTTATAGTTTTTTAAATTATCGTATATATAATTACCACTACAATCCTTAACTCCCGTATCAAACATTAATTCACCTTCCAAATTATATTCTTTTGTCCAAACTTTACTATCATGTGAAATATTCTCACTTATCATAGACGAAGGATACAGCGAACTGTAATCACAAACCGCCACCGGATCATCGTCTGTGTAAATATTACATTTTGGTTCTAACACAATTGCTCCTTCATAACCGTCGTCATCAGAACATTTTTCCAATACTGGAATAACTACTTCTTTATCGCGACATTTTTTAGCTATAAAACTAGTTAGTTTTATTCCTTGCCCTCTTAAAACTAAATAACTCATTGGAACGCTACAAATATTCGCCATTTCTATAAATCCTGTTATAACATCTATTTTGCTTAATAGGTTTTGCACCAAATTACAATCCTGAATACAATATTTAGCCACAATTGCACGCTCTTCAGGACCTTTATTTGTTAAATTAAAGATGTCCTGCGGACTGACATCGTCTTTTGACAAGCACCATTTAACTTGTTTCCTCATGTTTGGTTCTATTATTGTATTTATTTCAAAAGTTCCAGCATTTGAATCTAAATTGCTTATTGAAAATTTACGACCTTCCAAATACATATCGCTTGAATGCCCAATTTCTTCAAAAACAACATAATTATTGTTTTCCAAACCATGTAAATTTTTACTATGAATTACGGTTTTATTATCCTTGTATTCAATAGATTTTACAATATCCCCAATGAAATATCCCGAGACAAAATCTAATTTATAAGAATCCATATTATAGTCCCTTCTGAATAAATTGTATAGATCTATTTGTAGACGCCCCGTCATATCAAAATACTTTAAATTATGTTCGCCACTCGCAAGAAACGTAGTTGTTTCTTGTATTTTCCAGTTTATTTGCGGTCGCCAACCAGATGGGTTGGGCGGTATACCAGCAGAATCATTAATATTACGTGTCAATTTTAGGAATTTTTCCACACATCCATTGCCATGTTCAAGTGCTCTGTCGAACAAAAACGAATAATCAAATCCAAAAATATTATACCCAATAATAATATCCGGATCTTCGCGTTGTATTAGTTTTTGCCATGCAAGCAATACATGCTTTTCTTTTTTATAACATTCTATTTCAGCACCTTCAATGTCACTACATGTATCCAACGCAATACAATGATTTAAATAAGGTTTATCATCACCATATTTAATAAATGTTGATCCAATAAATGTAACCTTATCTCCTTCAAGCGAAGGAAGTTCACTGTTAAATGCACGTTTAATTATCTCAACCTTACGTTCACGAACATAATTATCAAGTAAATTTTCTATAATTGTTTTGTTATTGTTACATTTTCGTGCTCGTGTCTTTTTCATCTCATCCTGATTCTCTTCATCATCCTCCACCTCTTCCTCTTCTAACAATTCTTCGTTGTCTAATTTAAATTGTGATATATTCTTATCTAAAATAACGGTTATTATGCCATCTAATTCAGTTTCGGTTGGCATTATTTTAGGATAAACATTATCTACATCCTTCATGTCGTCGTATCCAAACATAGTTTTTATAAATCTTGATATCAGCATTTTAAGAATATTACTTTTTGTAATGTCTGATTTATCGAATAGTTCCATAAAATTGTAAGCATTCTTCTTATATTTTTTTATCGCCAATGGAAAATCACCATGACTACTACTCGCTTCTATATCAAAACTACATATTTTATAGGGCACCATAGTCTCTTTTTCAGTAAGAGACACAATTTTTAAAAACGGAACCGAAAACTCATAATTGCAATTGGTCTGTTTATTGTTGCACTTTTCAACGTTTTTTGAATCTACTTGAATCCATCCAGATGGATTTATATTCATTCTATGAAAGAATTTTAAAATAGGCACTATATTTGATTCATACAAATATAAACTTGGTTCATTTTTCTTATATTTAAATCCACCAGGCTTCAAACACCAAGCACCACGCGATTTGTCAAATCTATTTTCTTTTTCTTTATCCTCATGATACCACATATTCTTCACTTTGTTATAACATCTCATATTATGAAATCGTATTAACATAAATTTATGATATTTCTGTGCGTCAAAACCATACAATTTCTTTTTTGTTATAAATAATGTCGCTGATATACTGTCCTCGTAATACTCGCCTATATGCATCTTTAAATAATTAGCGAATTCGTTTACGTTTTTCCTATTCCAATTTTTTGGTGTTTTTATATAAAAGAATGGTTTAAAATCATCTACAAAAATAGAGAACGTTTCGCCCTTCTCATTTATACCAAACATCTGTATCCTGAATGTCAGATTACATTTACCAAATTGTTGTTTTTCAGTGCTGATTTCAGACGTTTTAAAATCTATTAATTTTACGTCGTGTAACATTAGTATAATTATATCTTATAAAAATATAGTTATATTCAATTTTAATTGTAATTACCATATAACGAATATGATATAATCAAAGTATCGTTGGATATATCAACGTTAAATGAGTTATCAATCATTGCTTCCTCTAACCCACCACGTAAAGCTGTCAATAAGCGTTCTGAATTATCCTGTTCTCTTATATCGTGTCTACACAGAGGGCACGTCACGCTATTGTTAAAATGTCTTCTTAAACCTACCTCTGAAAATATATGACCACAATGATTAATTTTCATAACACGTGTATCGTCTGTAAAGTTATTTAATGTTATTAAACAATTGGTATTTTGTTCTCTTTCCTCCTGAGACAATTCTGAATAGTTTGATGTTGTAGTTGCAGCATTTATCCGATTAATTGTCGGTGTTACTCTAACAGGTGAAAAAAATGTTGGTATAGTATTCGGCGGTAAATTGTTTAATCCATCACCATTAAATTCGCCAATATTAAATTGGCGAATAGGTCTATTCTGATTTGTATATCTACGATTTCTGGTATTTCTATTACGCATTTCTATCTCTGTTGATATAAAATTGTTCATGTTACGATCGGTATCACATGTATTCTCTAATATGTAACGATAAAGTCTTTGATTTTCTCTAGAATAATTAATATAATTCATTAATAAATTAGTATTAGTATTCATATTCGTATTCATATTCGTATTCATATTCGTATTCATATTCGTATTCATATTCGTATTCATATTATAATATAACAAATATGTTTAAATATTAATATTTCTGTATAAATAATGGACGATAGATACGCTGATAAAGGACTGTCAGGTCTTCAAAATTTAGGAAATACGTGTTTTATTAATTCTGCAATGCAATGTTTATTTAATATTAACGAACTATTTATGTTATTTGATAACGAAACTCTTTTAAAAAAATTAAATAATAAACCCGAAAGTATATTATTGATTGAAGCTTATAGTTTAAGAAAAATTATTTTTAACAAAAATTGTTCTATATGTCCAGGGAGATTTATTAATGCTGTAAGGAAAATATCACATGTTAAAGACAAAGACATATTTACAGGTGTAGCACAAAATGACTTGCCTGAATTTCTTCTATTTATTATTGATTGTTTTCATACCGCATTAGCAAGAGAGGTTAATATGGTCATAGATGGTGCTGCTATAAATGAAACGGATAAAATTGCTAAAACTTGCTACGAAATGATGAAAACAATGTATAAAAAAGAATTTTCTGAAATATTAACATACTTTTATGGAATACATGTATCCAATATTGTTTCTCTAGGTGGAGATGAAGTACTAAGTTCTACACCCGAACCTTTTATGAATATTAGTCTATCTATACCAAATGTTGATAGTCCTACCTTATATAATTGTTTTGATAATTATTTAGAAGAAGAAATATTGGAAGGTGATAACGCATGGTATAATGAAAAAAAAAATGTAAAAGAAAATGTAATAAAAAAATTAAGAATTTGGAGTCTACCTAAAATAATGATTATAGATATTAAACGTTTTACACAAACATTAAACAAAGATAATACATACATTGATTTTCCAATTGATAATCTAGATATGACATCATATATTGAAGGATACAACCCTGATTCATATGTTTATGATTTAATAAGTGTTTGTAATCATATTGGTGGAACTGAAGGTGGTCATTACAATGCTTATATTAAAAATCAAAATGGTAAATGGTACTTATATGATGATATAGATGTTGATGAAGTAAAAGATAAAAATATGCTAGTAACATCAAAAGCATACTGTCTTTTTTATAGAAAAAAAACTTAATACTATATATAGAATGACCGATTATATGAAAAGTTTTAATAGTTATTTTAGTAATTTACCTGGTTTAAATTACGCGAAAGATACCATACCGCTAGATTTATCGATAATAAAATCTAACAAAGTAAAGGTCAACTATTCAACCTATATAATAGCGTTTATATCTATAATCGTTTTATTTGTCTTTTTTAGTATTTTTAATACATCCATATACAAATCATCATCATCATCAGATAATGGGACAAACACTCTATATAAATTGATTGAAATAGTAATAATAGCTTTCACTCTTGTCATAACATTGTTAATTATAATTAACTATATGCTCGGTGTTAATATTAGTGCTAAACTAACAGGTATTGAAAATGCGGATCCTGAAATTGATATAATAATTGAAAATGAAAGAAACATATTACCTAATATAATTAAAAAAAGGAAAGAAGTATTTCATTTACCTGATAATATATACACGTATGAAGATGCTAAATCCATTTGCAAGGCTTATGACGCAGATTTAGCGACAATTAAAAATATAGACGAGGCGTATAAAAGCGGTGCCGAATGGTGTAGTTACGGATGGTCCGAAAAGCAACTGGCGTTATTTCCAACACAATATTCTACATGGAATAAACTACAAAAAACGGGGAAACATAAAAATAGTTGCGGAAGACCTGGTATTAATGGCGGGTTCGTCGCCAATGAAGGTATTAAATATGGCGCTAACTGTTATGGGCACAAACCAACCATTAATGGATTAAATATAGATTATATGAATAATTTAACATTGCATCCTGAAAATACAGAGGATAAATTAACCAATCAAAAAATACAATATTATAAAAATAACATTAACAATATAACCATATCACCATTCAATTCTAGTTCTTGGAATCAATAGGTTACATGTAGAAATTTTTATAATATTCATCGTTTTCTTCTTTCTTTATTAGTTTTTGTACTATATCAGTTGTTACAGTAAATGGAAATGAAACACTAAGTGATATATCCTCCTCAAATAAATTGGTTTCAGGTTTCATCAATCTATATAGATTGATTTTTGTGTAAATAATTTCAATACATCTTTTAAGATTTCTTACACCTTTTTCTTTGTTTGTATAATTATCCATAATATATTTAAGTGTCTCATCCGGAATAATAATATCTTCTTTATTAAAATTAACATTACTTGTCACTTTAGGAATAAGGTAATTTTTTGATATGATAGTCTTTTGTTTACTGTCATATCCGTTTGTTTGAATGCGATACATTCTATCTTTTAAAATTGGATTAATCTTATCCTCGTCGTTATAACTAAATATAAACAATACTTTACTTAGATCAAAGTCAATTTCTGAAAAGTACTTATCATGAAACCCGCTGTTCTGTGTGGTATCTGTCAAATGTGTCAAGATACCAATAATCTCTTCTCCTTTAGGAGTATCACTAACCTTATCAAGTTCGTCAAAATAAATAACTGGATTCATGCATTTACTCTTAATTAGAATATCAACTATTTTACCCCATGTTGAACCTTCATATGTATACGAATGTCCCTCTAGAAAACTACTATCTGTGGCACCACCTAAGGCAATGAATTCAAATGGTCTATTTAGAATATTACTAATTCCTTCTTTTACAAGAGTCGTTTTTCCAGTACCCATTGGACCTTTAATAGCTATAGCAGTTCCTACCGATGCAGGATTTGCTATAAGTTGACCAATAAACTGCATAATCTGCATCTTGGCATCGTTTAGACCATATGCAGCTGCGTCAAGATTACCTTTCGCTTTTTCCATAAATTCATGACATTTTTCTGTTCCATCCGAAATATTTATCGGCAAATTACAATATTTATTAAAAGGAATTTGCATAAATGTATCCACCCAGTTCTTCACTTTATTATACTCTCCCTCCCCTGGAGCCATATACCTTAGTGTATTTATTTTACGCAATGCAATCGACTTATACAAATCTGGCATATCTGATTCAAGCAACGAAATACGATAAGGTTTTGTTGAACATGATATTCTGCTTACCGTCCTCAGTTGTTTAATGATATTTGTCTGATCTTCTACGCTCATTTTTTTAAAATATTTAAAATCATTTAATACATCTTTACTCTTTACCAATTTATTAAATGTTTTGTAATTTTTATTTTTTACTTTACTTTCTTTCTTTATTTCTTTCTTTTTAAGACAATTAATGTCTTCATTGATATATTCCTCATAATCCTTCAATACACTACTTAGTTTCCCCTTTTTTTTATTTGATTTAATAACATCTCTAATATTTGTCAGGAATTCAAGATCATCTATGTTTTTTTCTTTATTGCTGTTTTTACCTTTATTTTTATCCTCATTTTCATCTTCTTCATTTTCATCTTCTTCATTTTCATCTTCTTCATTTTCATCTTCTTCATTTTCATATTCTTCGTCTTCATCTTCTTCGTCTTCATCTTCTTCGTCTTCGTCTTCGTCTTCATCTTCGTCTTCTTTTCCTCCTCCAATTGTGAAAATAATATTAAAATGATCGCCTTTTTTTTTTATAATATCCTCTAGATCTTCATCGTCATCAGTTTCCAAATCTTCGTCCTCTTCGTCCTCTTCGTCCTCTTCGTCTTGTTCATCATCATTTTCAAAATATTCATCATCTTCATCATATTCGTCATCTTCGTCATCTTTATGACGTTTTCTTTTACTTTTTTTATAATTTTTAATTTTATCTTTAATATATTTAGAAGGAAACATTTTAGACAATAGTTTGCGATATTCTTTCATATCTACTTCTTCATCTGACGTGTCTCCTTCTCCATCTTCGGGATCAGAATCAGTATCTTTTGAACTTTTTTTTAGTTTAGTTTTTTCATCCTTTTTCTTATTTCTAAGATTGTATTTTGAGTTTGAACCCTTTTTAATATCTTTGTTGGTGGTCATATTTATTTACTTCTGAAAAATATTTATATTATTTTGTTTCAATTTATATTTGAATATAATATAAATTGAAACTATCTAAATATTATTGTATAAATATAAGGAGGTCATGAATAAAAAACCCGAATGTTCTAAAATTATTGGTATTCAGTTTAGTATTCTATCAGCAGAAGAAATTAGAAAACTATCAGTAGCAAATATTACATCACGTGATACATTTGTAAATGGAAAACCAGTAATAAATGGATTATTTGACCCAAGAATGGGTGTTTTAGAACCTGGTTTTATATGTCCTACTGACGGACATAATTATATTAATACACCCGGATATTTTGGTAATATTGAGTTAGCAAAACCAGTATATTATATACAATACTTAACCACAATTCTAAAAGTATTGAGATGTGTATGTATTAAATGTAGCAAATTGTTAATTAGTAAAGAACTAAATAAAGTTTTGCTCAATCATAGTAGCGAAAAAAGATGGAATGCTGTATTTGCCGCAGCAAATAAGGTAAAACGATGTGGCGATTGCACAAGCGATGGTTGTGGATGCCGGCAACCAGTTAAAATTAAAAAAGAAGGACTATCAACCATTTTGGCAGAATGGGAAACTATGGAAGGAATGGAAAGTCAAGATTCAGAGAACCTATCAATGAAACTTACACCTGAGATGGTAATAAAAATATTTAGGAGAATATCGGATGAAGATGTAAATTTTATGGGTTTCAGTTCAGTGTTTTCAAGACCTGATTGGATGATCTGTCAAACACTTGCTGTTCCACCACCTTCGGTAAGACCATCGGTAAAACATGATGCACAACAAAGAAGTGAGGATGACTTAAGTCATATTCTAGTAAATATTATAAAAGCAAATAAAACACTTGAAGAAAAAATTAAACAAAATGCTGCTGCGACTGTTATTGATGACTGGGCAATGGTTCTACAATATTATGTTGCAACAATGGTAGATAATAAGATTCCTGGCGTAGCATCTGTTGCACAACGTTCAGGACGGCAACTTAAAGCCATTAAAGAGCGTCTTAGTGGAAAACAAGGCCGTGTAAGAGGCAATTTAATGGGAAAACGTGTTGATTTTAGTGCTCGTTCTGTCATTACACCTGACCCTAATTTATCTATTAAAGAATTGGGTATTCCTCTTAAAGTTGCAAAGAATATTACAAAACCAGTATATGTTAACGATAAAAATAAAGGTTTCTTATTAAAACTTGTACAAAATGGTCCTGACGTTTACCCAGGTGCTAAAATATTAGAAAAGAAAAATGGCGATAATATTTCTTTAAGATACATAGACAGAAATTCAATTAAACTACAAAATGGAGATATTGTTCATAGACATATGATGGATGGTGATGCCATCCTATTTAACAGACAACCTACCCTTCATAGAATGAGTATGATGTGTCACATCGCTAAAGTCTTACCAAAAGGCGATACTTTCCGGATGAATGTTGGTTGTACAAAACCGTATAATGCTGATTTTGATGGCGATGAAATGAATCTGCATATGCCACAAGATGTAGAATCAGAAACAGAACTACGGAATCTTGCCGCAGTTCCATATCAAATAATTAGTCCAGCAAACAATCAATCTATTATCGGTATATTCCAAGATTCTTTACTTGGATGCTACAGATTCTCAAGAGAAAACATTAAATTTACACCTAGAGAAGCTATGTCCATGTTAAATAATATTAACTCGTTTGACGAATCTATCTTTTCAAAAAAAAATATGGTGACAAATTTTGATTTAATATCACAAATTATTCCACCTATTTCTATGTATCAAAAAACCAAGGCGTTTAAAGATTTTGAAGATAAAAAAGTTAGTAATAATATTCTTGAAATTAAAAACGGCAAGTATATTAGAGGTCAGATAGATAAAAGTGTATTGGGTTCAGGTTCAAAAGGTCTCATTCAAAGAATATATAATGATTGTTCTGCAATGGCGTCTGCTAATTTTGTAGATAATATCCAATTTATTGTAAATGAATACATGAAACAAAGTGGTTATAGTGTTGGAATAAGCGATTTGATCGCAGATAAGAAAACCAATGATAAAATTTCTCAAGTAATTATTGATAAAAAGCGTGAGGTAAAAGAACTTATAGAAGAAACACATCTTGGTGTCTTTGAGAATAATACAGGTAAAACAAATGTAGAAGAATTTGAAACACGAATTAATAATATTCTTAATGAAGCAAACGCAAAAGCAGGTAAGATTGGCAAAGAAAGTCTAAATTCAGATAATCGTTTTGTTATTATGGTTAATGCTGGTTCAAAGGGTAGTGATATTAATATATCACAAATGATATCTTGTTTGGGTCAACAGAATGTTGACGGAAAACGAATTCCGTATGGATTTGACAGCAGAACCCTGCCGCATTTTACAAAATACGATGATTCACCTAACGCGCGTGGATTTGTTGAAAATTCATTTATAGAGGGTTTGACACCAGAAGAACTATTCTTTCATGCCATGGGTGGTCGGGTTGGACTTATCGATACAGCAGTAAAAACATCGCAGACCGGTTATATTCAAAGAAGGCTAATTAAAGGTATGGAAGATATATATGCCGCATACGATGGAACAGTAAGAAATAATAAAGGAAAGATCGTACAGTTTAAATACGGTGATGATAATATGGATACTACAAAAGTGGAAAATCAACAAATACCTATTTGCAAAATGTCATTGGATGAAATATATATGTATTTCACATTTCCCGTCGATAATGACATACTTAATTTAACCTTTACACCACAAGTTTTTAAGCGGTATAAAAAACAGAAGAATCTCAAACAAAAAGAAAAACAATACATCGATTACATGATTGAAAAACGTTCTCAAATTATAAAATATATATTTAAAAATACTGATAATACAACTGTTCATATACCTGTTGCATTTAGTTACATAATTAATAACATTAAGAACCAATTAAATATAGTATCTACTTCTAAATCTGATATAACACCGATTGAAGCGTTCGATATTATTGAAGGAGGAATTGAAAAACTAGAAAATAGTAATTACTACAAACCAACCGAACTATTTAAAACAATGTATTACTATTATCTTTACCCAAATGATTTATTGATTGTTAAACATTTTAATCGTAAATCTTTAATTTCTCTTGTAGAATTTATTATATTGCAATATAAACGATCCATTATTCCACCAGGAGACATGTGTGGTATGATATCAGCGCAATCAATTGGGGAACCTACTACACAAATGACACTTAACACCTTTCATTTTGCTGGTGTTGCAAGTAAATCTAACGTAACAAGAGGTGTTCCGCGTATTGAGGAAATATTGTCTTTATCGGAAAATCCTAAAAATCCATCCATCACCATTTATTTAAAAGAGTATGAACAAACCAATAAAAACAAAGCCCAAGAATACATACATATATTGGAGCACACAAAATTATATGACATAACAAAGTGTGTGGAGATATTATTTGACCCTGATGATATGAATACGTTGATTGAAGAAGATAAGGTCTTGTTGTCACAACATACAGAGTTTCAAAATATGATGAAGGAATGCCTTGACGATTCATATGGAGACGACTCATCTAATAATTCTAAATGGATATTAAGGATTACACTTAACAAAGAAAGTATGCTTGATAAAAACATAAATATGGATGACATTAATTATGTTATTAAAAATGGTTATAAAGATGAAATATCGTGTGTTTATTCAGATTTTAACGATAATAATCTTGTAATGCGTCTTAGAATGAATAATATATTACAAAATAAAAAAAAGAAAAAACAGACACTAGACCAATCTGATGATATATACATATTGAAAAATTTTCAAGAACAACTGCTTAACTCTATAGTATTAAAAGGTGTTAAGAATATTAGCAAAGTTGTTCTTAGAAAAATAACCGACAACGTTGTTTATGATGAAGGAAACTTTAAAAAAGAAGAAATATGGGTATTGGATACTGTTGGAACTAATTTACTGGACGTAATTTCACTTGACTTTATTGACCAAACCCGCACTTACAGTAATGATATTATAGAAATATACAAACTATTTGGAATTGAAGCTGTAAGACAATCTATTTACAATGAATTAGCTGAAGTTATTGAGTTTGATGGTACATACATCAATTCTCATCACATGGATCTTCTTTGTGACAGAATGACAGGATCGATTAAATTGTGTTCTATGTTTAGACACGGAATTAATAATGATGATATTGGTCCCCTTGCAAAAGCATCATTTGAAGAAACACCTGAGATGTTTTTAAAAGCAGCACGACACGCTGAACTTGATCATATGCGTGGTGTCTCTGCCAATATTATGTGTGGTCAAGAAGGATATTTCGGCACAAGTTCATTTAATGTTATGTTAGATATTGATGAAATGAGAAATATCACACCGGAAACATTTGAATCTAAATCAGCTGATATAGACGATGTATTGGGTGATATTGAAAATCCTGATGATATATGTAGTTCTTCCAAAATTGTTATACAAAATAATATTGCTAATATTATTTCAAAAGAAAATGTAGATGACGACGATTACAATATAAATTTCTAAATTTGCTTAAATACAAATGATTTATTATAATATCATTGATAATGTTTCATTATAATAAATCATTTTTTTATGAATTAATAGAATACGTTCTAAATAAATCATTTATGGGTGATGAAAAAACAACATATACCGGTATTTTGTGTTTGTTATTATCGGTTAAAGAAAATAAAATAACACATTTTAAAAATAATGTTTTTAATAACATGTTTATCAATGAAACCGATAAATATAATTGTCTTAAAATATTCTCTCAGGCACAATATTATTACAATAATTTGAAAAAATTGGCTAAACAGATTAAATTTAATAAAATGACAATCAACAATAATTTTGATTTGTCACTTTATCCGATACATGATACAAAACATATTTTAAAATTTATGCTTATTGAAAACAGTGTTAAGTATGAATTTAAACTTGGTGATTTAATTTGTATTATTAACAATTCACTCTTAGATAAAATAGAACATTTCTATTCAGATCCAAAACCTATTAGAAATCCGTATACTAATATAGAATTTTCAAAACATAATCTATATAATATATATTTTGCTATTAAAAATAGCACATTTATAATGCCCGTTTTATTTCATTTGTTTTTACTTAGTGATTTTGATATTATAACTTTTAATAACAACAACGAATCTATACTAAGAGATATGTTAATAAAAAAATATATTAATACCTGTTCCGAACGCGTATTAATTAAAGAAATGAGGAAAATGTTTAATGATGGCAAAATTATAGGTCGTACAAACAAAAACAATATTGAATCAATACATGAAGAAATATCAAATAATCAGTTGATTCAAATATTTAAACCTTTTGTTGAACTATATCTATACGCTTTATTTACGTTAAATTTTAACAAAAAATTAAATACAAAACACATGCTTTACAAAAAATTAACTGGATTTTTTATAGAAAATCCGAAGTTCGGTAGAAAATATATTTGTACAAAAAAAAACAAAAACAAAGAACTATTTGTGTTTACAGCAATTACACGTTTTAATGAAAAATATAATTTAATTGTTAAAAATAATTTTAATTCGATTAATATTGATAATATACATATTCCAGGTCGGTTCGAATGGGGAGCATCTAACACTAATAGACATCGAGTAGTACCTCCCGTTAGACTTTTACCTAATACATTTCAATCCTTAGATATATCTTCAAGCGTTGTTGATTTAACAAATGACCATGATATTGTAGCTGAATTTACTATCAACGATGATGATGATGATGTTAGTAATGAAGATTCTGTTAGTGATAATGATGAGGACGAAGATGGTATTGGTCGTGGAGGTATTCATAATAATGATCATAATAATGATCATGATAATGATGATGCTCATGATGATAACGATGATGATAACGATGATAATGATGATGATAATGGTGATAATAATGATAATAACGATGATAATAATGATAATAACGATGATAATGATGATGATAATGGTGATAATAATGATGATAACGGTGATAATAATGATGATAACGGTGATAATAATGTTGATAATAGTGATAATAATGTTGATAATGGTCTCGTTGATAATGGTCTCATTGATAATGACTACAATATTACGGACGATGAAGATACTGATTTTTCAATAGAAGCAGTACCATTTATACTAAGCAGTTTGGATTATTTCTTGTGACTAGTGCATTTTTTTTTTGATGATTTTCTTCTTTTTGTTATCTTTGGTCTTCTCTTTTTACCACCATAATGCATATGTCTTATTAATCGAGGTATTTTATATTCTTTTATAATAAATTGTGCGATACTTACCGTGTCCATCTCACCATTATAAACATTTGCCTTATTGCCATTAATATTTGCGATAGTTGGAACATAACGTATATTCTGCCAACCACTTAATTTATTATTATTCAATGTATCAACATTTATATTTGCTATATCATATTTTTTGGCATTGTAACCCATTTGTTTAATTACTTTAGGTAATTCAACCCAAGAATTATCCATTGCTTTACAGGCTGCACAACTCGGAGAATGAAATTTTGCTATAAAATTATTTTTATTTGCAATATGATTATTATATCTTTTAATATTATTCATATGTGATGGTGATGAACCTATTTCTAAAATACGCATTATATAATATATTAGATTATATATATATATATGTTAATTACAAATCTGATATTAGCATTTACAGTATTTTTGTTAGGATTATATGTTTCATGTCGTTACACAAGCAAATCGTTTAAGGACGGGTTTTACAGTGAATCTGACTGCCCTGATTTACTGGTTCAAAACGGAGATGGACTGCAATTACTCAATTCAAAAAAAGCAAAAATACCAGGCGTTAACCCCATAAGATTTAATAATTTAGAAGAATATGTAGAATTTATAAATTGGCAAAACGGGGTTGGTATTAAATGTCCTGTTCTTTACTTTGAAAAACATTACGACGCACAAGGTTCAGAAATATATAAAATTAAAGATTCACCATTTGATAATATAGACCTTCCTGAAAATAAAAAAATGCCTATTTCTGATATTATTGACGCAAATAAAAATGGCGAGAATAATTTACATTATCAAGGATTTGATAAAGACAACCAATATATAGGACAATTTAACAAACTTGATAAGTTTTTTGAATCTGATTGTAAAAAAAAAAGCATTAATCCCATGCATACTTGCTGGGTGGGAGAAGGTATATCTAAAAGTCGTTTTCCCGATAAACTAACTTGATTTAATTAATATAAATATTTATATTAATTAATACTAATGGAATTATACAAATATATGCCTTATAATACAATTAAAAATTTAATTGTTCCACCACCGCCATCACTCGCACGACCATATTATATGGATATCCGTACGCGGTATATTCCAAGTGAATATTCAGTTATAAAACTAAACAAAAAACGACTTATGACTGAGTTAAGAAATGTATTCTTACATTTATCAGAAGTTAAATACAATAAATTTATAAAAAAAACATATGTCAATATCATTCACGTTATTTTTAAACACAAATATAGGAAAAATAGTATTGGATGTAATCAATCGCGGTTTATAAAAAATATTATTAGTAATTTTATATTAAACGTTCATAATACACTATACACCATCTGACACCTTTAAATAATTAATTAAATTAATTATGGCAGTTTTAGATATACGCCTTGTTTTACCTGATGATAATGTCATATTTAAATTATTTAAACATGTACCATCGTTCTTTAACGCGTCTATTAATTTACCTAAACTTGAATACGTCTCTGAAATTGTAGTCGCAATTGCTAAACTAACGCCAGGAATTTGTGATAACATTATTATGTCAATATTGTCTGTTGTAATATTGTCTTTTTTCCTTGTTTTAATTGTATTTATATAATCTGTATTTACATGATCAGTATTTACATGATCAGTATTTACATGATCAGTATTTACATGATCAGTATTTACATGATAAGCAGTCTTGTTTGTTTCTTTACATAATTTCTTATAGAATCTTATTATTGTTTCCAATGTTTCAGTTAAATTTTTTGTTTTTATTATTGAAAATCCTTTAAAATATAAAATAGAAAACATACTTGAATACAATGCATCCCTAGTTACTGGATTTTGTAATGGCGGTGGCTGATAAAAATTTATATCCCCTTCAATCAAATAAATAATATTATGATTGTGCAATGGATGTGCGTTTAAACGCATAGCTTGTTCATTATATCTACCGTCTTTTATACTGCTAGCTAAATCATTTAAGGTTTTTCGTTCTATAATAAGCACCTCACCATTTTTGTCATCTTTGAATACTATATCTCCTAATTCTAAATTACATTGCTTAAACATAAAATCTTTTTCTTTGTCAATCAACAAATTTATAAGTGCTTTTTCTCTGTAATCAATAAATACCTCTATCATTTAAAATTATAAATATATATCTTTAAATAAATATTTTAGGGTTTGATTTACAACATATAACATTTCTGTATAGCGCACGTCTTATAAATACAGATTTACCAAGAGTCGATGCTGAGCCTGCTTTTGAATTACCTCCTTGATTTGTGTGATTTGTCCACATATTTGAACCAGTGCCTCTAGCACTTTGCAAAGCTCGTGAGGTCATTATAATATTAGTATATATTTTATTTTTATTTAAGAATAAAATATAATAGATATTATGGATAATAATAAATCAATCAATAACGATGATGATATAGTAAAAATAGGCAATGAAGAATTGCTATTTAACCCGTATAACTCAAACAATAAAGAGATTACATTGAATGATATTCAATCTATTCTCTGTAAATATGGAGTTCCTCCTAAAGTAGATAATATAGTATTGTATCAAAGAGCATTTGTTCACCGGTCTTATGTAAAACGCCCATATCTAGAAAATATAGAGCAAAATATAAAAATCGCAAAAAAACCTTATGATTGCCTGCCACTACGTCAAAAATCAAACGAGCGTTTGGAATTTCTTGGAGATGGTATTTTAGAGTGTATTACAAAATATTATCTATATAAACGTTTCTCTAAAGAAAACGAAGGTTTTATGACCGAAAAGAAAATTGCCCTTGTAAAAAATGAAGCTATAGGGAAATTGGCTATGGAAATTGGCTTAAATAAATGGTTTATAATATCAAAACATGCGGAAGAAAAAAAAACTCGAACAAACTTAAAAAAATTAGGTTGTTTATTTGAAGCATTTTTGGGCGCTTTATTCTTAGATTATAATAAACTAACAATTAATGATGAAGAACAATGGTTTGCAAATGTTTTTACAAATGGTCCAGGGTTTCAAATTGCACAAGTATTTGTAGAAAATATATATGAAAAACATGTTGACTGGATAAGCATAATTAATAATGATGATAATTATAAAAATATACTCCAAGTTAAAATACAAAAAGAATTTAAGGTTACACCTGAATATTTAGAAATATCTTATTCATCTGAAGAGGGTTTCGATATGGGTGTATACATATGTTTGGGGCAATCTATACATGATACTAATATTTCAAAAGCATATAATTGGGACAAATTTAATTCCTTCGAAAACATTAAAAAAAAATTACAAGTTTCTACAAAGCTATTAATATTTTTAACAAGCAGTAAACATAAAATTAAAAAAAAAGCTGAACAAGAAGCCTGTGATAAAGCTCTTAAACTTATTAACAACAATTTATAAACTTTTAATATATGTAAAATTTATAAATGAGCGGCAATGTTATAGATTTAATGAAAAAAAAACCAAATCCAAAAGTATTTTCTTCAGTAGGAGTTAAACCGGCACCAAAAAAAGATATTGTTATTAATGCTAAAATAGTAGACAGAACAGGTGAAAATATTGTAGATAGAACCGCGATATTACGTAACATAAAAAAAAACACTAAGGGAAAACCTGTAGAGCCACCGCCCATTAAATCTTCATCAGATACACAAATTACGGAATCACAAGAACTACAAAAACCAATACGACGTTCTAAACCAATAAAATTTAAAATTAAAACACCTGCTGCCGCATTTGTTACTGATGCAGCAGGTGAAACACCTGCTGCCGCATTTGTTACTGATGCAGCAGGTGAAACACCTGCCGCTGCATTTGTTACTGATGCAGCAGGTGAAA
>Ga0115000_10001945_pt1 | contig 18050 bp, 7 predicted proteins | sample ArcticOcean_MG_C_6_FD_89690 | JGI IMG/M metagenome (GOLD analysis project Ga0115000, IMG submission 89690) | Marine microbial communities from western Arctic Ocean - ArcticOcean_MG_CB8_128 | ecosystem: Environmental > Aquatic > Marine > Oceanic | place: Arctic Ocean: Canada Basin | collected...
CCCACTTTCGCTCTTCACGATGACTATCCTCTCTAACGGTTCGTTCCTATAACTGGCTAAGTTGTTCGTAAACCCGCCTTGTTTCCGAATCATCGCAATCAACGCGTTGATTCCATCCTCTCCGTTATCTTTCGAAGAAGAAGAAGACTTTAATCCGTCGCCGTTCACCAGCACCTCGCAATCTTTCCCTTCATCTTCATCCATCGCATCGATGCTATTCAAAACGTTCAGCAACTCCCCGACGTCCTCAATCTCTCTCGAAATCACAAAACTCACCCTGGGTTGATCGAAACTCTCGCACTTCCAACTCCCGCATTTACACTGCAACTTGTCGCCTTTCAGCAAAACTCTCGGCAACGACGCGTAGTCCAATCCAGACGTATCTGCGGATTCCGAGACGTCGTGGTCGTTCACGCCGTCGTCGTCCTCCCGCGCTTTCTCCGAGCCGCTCGATAACGATAAAGACGACTCGTGCGAGCTCTTTTCTTCCAACCGCGCTTCGTCTTCGCTCTCTTCGCGTCGCGCGTACGTGATCATCCCAACCTCCTCCTTTTGATGATTCGTATTCAAACCGCCGCCGCCTGTAAAGTCAGGATGCCGATAATAATCCAGCCTATTCGTCCCGGTTTGAAAGATATATTTTTGCTGCTGCTCTTTGATGACCCGCGGGAAAGTTTGGGCGAAGAAATACACCAAAAGTAAGAGGAAACACAGGAGGAAGGACACTTTTGAAATCGTCGTTCGATTTGTAAAAGGTCGTTGATGATGATGACACCACCAACGCGACGTCGAAATTGTCGGGGCCATAATTCTCTCTTTTTGGTGGTGTTCGTGATGAAACCTTTCTCTCTCTCTCTCTTTATCCCCTCGTCTTTTCCGCTCTACTCGCCGTTAGGGAAAACAGAGAGGCGAGAGAAATCTCTCACCAAAGAGAAAGAGAAAGAGAGAGAGAGTGTGCTTTTGCGCGCGTAAACGACGGCTCTCTCTCCCTCTCTCTCTCTCTCACCCCGGCGTCTCTCTCCACCTCTCAAAGCGCGACAAATACCGGAAGAAAAAGAGAGAGAGAGAGAGAGAATAAATGTGTGTTCGTTCTGAAGCATTTGTCCAAAACCGCAGACTTTCCCCACGCGCGAAAGGAAAAACAACACAACAACAAAGAGATTATGTCTTTAATAAAAGTATTTACGCGACGAACTTGGAAAGGAGGACGAAAACCTTTAGCGGTGTCTCCTCGCTCACCTTTGCTTTCTTCTCTTTCTTCTTCTTCGCACGGAGGAGGAGGCGTCGGGAAATCATCATCGTCGCGATGGGATGACGACGACGGGAAGGAGATAAGAGGGCGAAAACGTTTTGGAACTTTCGCGAGCAAGGCGGCGGGCGTTTCGAGCGGCGAAAGAACGAGAAGCACAACAACAAGAACAACGACGACGACGGGAAGGGGCGAGGACTCTGAGATGATGATGAAGAGGAGGTTCTTTTCCGCGTACGCGGATGTGTTGGAAAAAAACCCATCGTCGGCGTCATCCAACACCAACAGGAGTGATGGTGGGTTGAGACAAAAATCAAAGTACGAAAACATTCTCGTCCCGGATCCATTCTCGCTGGTACAAAAAGAGTTACAATTTATCGCGGACAGAATGAGAGTGGCGGTGCAAACGGATTTACCGGCTCTGGCGAACGCGGCGGAGTATTTTTTCAAGTACGGCGCGGAAGGGAAGCGGATGCGACCGACGGTGTTGTTGCTGATGGCGAGCGCGTTGAGTCCGGTTTCTAACTCCGGTGATGTTGTCAGGGGAGGAGAAGATGTTGGAAGGCGGATGTCTTCTGCAGATGCGTTCTCCTCGTCATCGCGGAGTAGCAGAAATAGCGCAGAAGAAGAAACGGTAGATTTGTCGCCGGCGCACGAGGTGCCGAGCGATAACAGACAGAGACAGAGAAGATTAGCGGAGATTACGGAGTTAATTCACGTGGCGAGTTTATTGCACGACGATGTTTTGGACGGGTCGGCAACTAGGAGAGGTTTACGAGCTTTGAATTTAGAGGTTGGGAATAAGTTGGCGATTTTAGCGGGAGATTTCTTACTCGCGAGAGCGTCGGTAACTTTGGCGAGTTTGCGCAACGTAGAAGTGATTGAGTTGTTGAGTCGCGTTTTGGAACATTTAGTGAAAGGAGAAGTGATGCAAATGACGCAAGCAAAGGACGAAGATGAAAGGAGTGCGAGTGGTTCTTATTCTTCCTCTTCTTCTTCTTCTTCGTCGTCGTCTATCGAGCGGTACATTGAGAAATCGTATTATAAAACCGCCTCTTTGATAGGTAACAGCGCTAAAGCGGTGGCGTTGTTAGGCGGTCACAGCTCGGAAACTTCGGAAATTGCGGAGAGATTCGGAAGACATCTAGGTTTAGCGTTTCAGTTCCGCGACGACGTCCTCGATTACATCGGAGATTCGAGTTTGCTCGGGAAACCAACTCTAGGGGATTTGAGGGAAGGTATCGCCACCGCGCCAGTTTTGTTCGCCGCTGAGAAGTTCCCGGAGTTGCACTCGTTGATCAAACGTCGCTTCAAAGAGATTGGCGACGTCGAACGCGCGGCGAAGCTTGTCTTCGAAAGCGATGGTATTGAAATGGCTTCGGATTTGGCCAACGAACACCGAAATTTAGCCTTGGATGCGTTGGAAGAGTTGCCTGATATCGATTGCGAGTTTGCAAACACCTGCAGAGCGGCGCTTAGAGAGATTACGAACAGAGCGGTGGACAGGAAGAAATAATATTATGCATTGTTTTCGCGTGCGGCTGCTGCTATTATTATCATATTGTCTAAAATTAGTCTATTGTATCTACTAGTACAGTTGTTTTTTGTATTTTATATCGAGCATCCCATGTTTCCTTGAATCACGTGCGCTTTCAAAGACTCCGCGTATAAAATTTCCGGATCGTTTGGTCTCGCTTTGTTCATTTTCGTTTGCAACGCCATGAACAAAGTGCAACTTTCCTCGTAAACTTCATGTTCCGAACGCAAGTTGTTATTTCTTTTAAACGAATATAACGCCTCCTTCACTTCCTCGAGATCCTCCAGCAAAATCCCTGGGGCGAGAGTCACCACGTGCGCGACCGAACCACTCCTAAACACGTCTCTACATTTCGCTACTCGTATAATTAACTCGTTCGTATCCACTTCAAACAGCCTTGGCTCCTTATGAATAAACAGTGGCACGTCTAAAAAAGGAAACACTCGATCGAGCGCTAACAATTTCGCCTCCAATCTTCCCGGCGTTCTATATATTGAATCTCTCGCGCTTTTCGTTAAAATCTGACGGCATCGGTTGCTCCCTCCCCAGAGATTCCAGAACCGAGCGATAATATCCCCTTCTCTCGTGGATGTGCCTTTTAAAGTCCCTTGCACCGCATATTTTGCATTCCCGCCTTCCGTTCTCCCGTCCCTGGACATACTCGCGGTGTCGTTACCGCTCGCCACATTTTGCATCATCGTCTGCGATAACTTCGCCACAGCCTCTCTCGCTTTCAAAACGGCTCGTTTCTTCTGTTCTGTGTACATTTTACTTCGTTCTCTTTTCATCCTCGCGATGTCTTCCTCGCTCAACACCAACCTCTCCGGCGTCGTCTTCGCGATATCCACGAGCGAATCCCCTTCGTCATCACCATTGAGCAACACCAAAGTCCACCCGAGTTGTCTCGCGTCCATCCCGAGCACTTCCGGGCACGTCAAAATCAAATCCGCGGTCCCCTCCTCGCCTAACAGCGGCACCAACAAGGGTTCCAGCAAACGAAACTGATTTTCGCGAAATTGTACGTCTCGAAACCGTTCGTCCTTTCGCTGAAACGCCAACGTTTTCTCGCTCGAGTTCCAACTCGTTTCGAAATTGCGAAACCGAATGACTTCACCGATGGCGCCAACTTTAACCCGCTCGTTGGAAATATTCCTCCTTTTATTCCTGTTGTTATTATTATTATTATTATCGTCGTCCCTCCTCTTCCTCCTCGCGAGATCGATGCCGGCGATGGATCGAGACGAGGCCGCAGCGCTCATCATGTTTCCTCTTCTTTTTATGTGGATAAAATGGAAAAACAAACCATTGCATCATCATCACAAAACACGCTCGGTTCGGCGGTTTGATGTCACCACCATCATCGTTACGATCTCAATCGCTTTCCCTGTACCGCAAAATCTACCGAGCCGCGGCTTTATTCCCGACCGAATCTCGAACTTTATTCGTTCGCGACCGGTTACAGCGAGCGTACCGGGAAAAGACAAACTCGGGAAAAGAAGACCAAGAAGAACGCGTTAGATTGGCAGAAATTCAACTGGAAACGATACTCGTGCAAAGCGAACACTTACAAAAAGTGTTCGCAGACGAACGCGTGCACGCAAGGTTTTGATTTTTTATGGTAGTGGGTGTGAAGAGGAGGAGGATACTCGAGAAACAAACGCGCGGGGATGATGCGTTTTGATGATGATGATGGGAGGAAGACCAACACCAACACCAACACCAACAATAACAGATGGTGTTCTACTTCTTGCGCGGAACTGTTGGTGTACGACTTCGACGGGACGCTGGCAAATACGCCGACGCCTCGCGAAGGCAAAATCATGTACGAGAACAAAATCGGTCGGGCGTGGCCGCACGTTGGGTGGTGGGGGAGACAAGAGAGCTTGGAGCCGCCTTTAGAGGTACGTCCCGGACCGGCGTGGGCGAGTTACGTAGAGAACCGAACGCGGACGGATTGCGTGCGAATTATGATGACGGGGAGAGTTGAGAAGCTGAGCAGGAGAGTGACGGAGTGCTTGCGCATGTTGGAAGGCGCGACCGAGACTTTGTGTTTTCACGAGTTAGTTTTTAAGAAAGGGAACGGGGATACGTTGGAGTATAAGTGCGAGGAGTTGCGGAGGATGGTCCGAGCGTACGGGCCGAAGAAGGTGAGGATTTGGGAAGACAGGGTGAAACACGCGGAAGGATTTAGAGAGTTCGGGAAGAGAGAGTTCGCAGAGATTGTTTTCGAGGTGACGCTCGTCGAACCGTCGAACGATTACTAGACAACAACAACAACAATAATAATAACAAGTGTAATAATACTGGTAGTATCTATGTGCTAAGCATCTAAGAACGACTAACTAACTAACTACGTTGTTTGTCTAACACGCGCATCGCCGCATCACTTGTCCACTCTTTCGACCACGCCTCTCGCCGTCTCGGAACGCCTTGAAACATTTCCGAGTATTCCATCAAGCAGTTATCGATGAACGCTTGCGGGTCTTGCGAGAAGCTCAGCAAATACGATCTTCGTTTTCTCGCGAAATCGATAAAATTGGAGTCTTGGAATATTCTCTGCTCCAACTCTTCCGGTTCGTTCGTGGCAGCGGAATACTTCGTCACCGCGCTGTTCTGGCCAACCGCCGCGGGCGGTAAAGTTTCGACGTTCACGTCGTAACAATCGCAATGTGCTGGGGAAGGACCGTACGGACGGACTTTATATTCAAACACTAACGGCTCCGAGATTTTCGGCATGTGCGTTTGCGACGTGCACGCAATGCACACGGATCTAAACGGCACGACATCGCCCACTTTTTTGTCCTTGAACAAAGGGTTCTTTTCGCACAATTCAAGGAACGTCTCGTCCAATTCAACCATCGATTGGTCTTTTTCCGAGACTAACTCCAACGCTTTACATCGACTCCACAACGCGTACACCACTCGCCCAGCGCTCTCTTCCTCTTTCCCCACGACGTCGGCTAACATTCCGCTCAATTGAAACTTTGGCGGATCGTTCCTTAAGTGTATTTCACATCTCACTCTCATAGAATCTTTCGCCCCGGGAACGGTAATCGTGAACCCATCTTTCGGAACACCGCATTCCTTACGTTCCCACGCGACGCTCTTCACCAACTTTCCGGGCACGCTCTCGTCGTACACGTCAATCTTCATCCGTTCGATAAAGTGCGAAAACTTCAGCCCTCCTCCTCCTCCTCCTCCTCCCGACGACAACACCTCTCTCGCGTCCACTTCCGCGTCTCGCTCGTTCACCACGCGTCCTTGCACGTGAAACGTCCACTTCTTTTCCGTCCCGTCGCAGTTAAATGAACGAGGAGGAGGAGGAGGAGGAGGCGCTTCTTGAGACTTCTTTTCCGCGACGGCGGCCGTCGGCAGCGCGACCCCACCCGGGACGACGACGCCGTCGTCTTTCTTTTTCCCGAACGTAAACTTCAACACTTTCTTCGTCTTCCCTGTCGCCTGCAACGCATCGCCCTCGCCTTCGTTGTTGTTTACTTGGTCGTTGTTGTGCGTGTTGAACAGATACACTCTCAGAACTCTCCTCTGTTTTTCGTGCATGCCGGAGGATTCGATCATCTCCGCTCGTTTCCTCGAGAGCACGCACTCCACGTTCCGTTCGATATCCACCGATACATTCGCGACGGACGATTGGCGAATGGTTGGTGGGAAGTGCATTTGCGTTTTCCCTCCTCCTGATGACCCCAATAAACCATTAGTATTCGCTCCTCCTAACGAAGACGAGGAAAATGCGATGCCTTTTCTCCGGTAGCTGTTGAACACGTTTTGCTCGTACGTGTGTTGTTGCTGTTGCAAAAGTCGAGCGGCGCGTTGTTTCGCTTTCGTCAGTGGTGCGCTCGGCATTGTTATTCGTGTTAGTATTATTCTACCACGTGTCGTTGAATACTAAACCCGCGCAGAAGTGACGAATTCCTCACTTTTACTCTTAGGGAAAACACGAACAACCATATGAACAATCTGTTCTCGAACCCGAACGACCCGAACGTGCTCGAGCACATCGAGGAACGGTTATCGAGCGGGAGGACGACGTGTTGCCAGTGGTACGTGTACATATTCTCTCGCTTTGTCCGTTCTCTTTCTTTCTTTTAAACACACTTCTTTCTCGAATTTGTTCTGCGCTGCTGACGCGATGGATGTTTGAATATATATTCTAATAAACAGGAACCGCCGAGGGAACGTCCTCGCCGCGGGAACGACCAAAGGGACGATCGTTTTGTGGTGCTTCGACACACGAACGGTCGTGAGAGAGTTTCGAAACAACGAATCGGAGGAGAGGAGACGAAGAAAAGAGCACGCGTTTTCTCCTCAGTCGTCTGCGTTAGAAGAAGAGGAAGAGGAGGAAGAGGTTTCTTTCCCCATCCGGTGTTTGTGCTGGAGACGAGATAACCGGAAAATAGCCGCCGGGGATGCCAACGGACACGTATTAATCTGGGACGTTTTCACCGGAGATCTGGAGACTCGCATGACGGACGCGAACATCGGCACTTTGAATAACATCGAGTTTACGAAAGATTTCAAGGCGTTGTTGTTCTCGCCGGCGGGGTTTAAAGCGCCCATGTTTCGCGCGATTTCGAAGAGGAGTGGAACGATGTGGCCGGATACTGTGGTGCCGTTACCGGAGGGGTCCGTGGATGAAGTGGACGTGCACGGGTGTCCGGCGATATTGACGAGGAGCGGGAATTTTTGCGTCTACGCGACGACGGGCGGCGGGTTGTGCGTGGCGAGATTGAAAGAGGACGGGGAAGGCGCGCAGATGAGGAGAGGGTGGAAGTTGGTGCAAACGATAGAGTTGGTGGCGAAAGATGCGAAAATGGTAAAACGCTTGGAGCTGTCCAGGGATGGGAAGACTTTGTTGGTGGTGTCGTTTTCGAAATGTATCGTCGCCTTTGACGTGGTAGGGGACGTGGAGGACAAAAAACGGAATAAAGAGAAAGAAGTTTTGAAGAATGATGATAACGACAATGATGATACTAGTTTAGAGACCGTTTTGAAGAACAGGCGTCAGTTTGAGAACGAACACAGTCAATCTTCGTGGGAATCCGCCTGCGTGGCTTTTGATAATAAATTCGTTTACGCCGCCTCCTCTACGGCGTCGCACGAGGTGCACTGTTGGAATTTGAAGACGTTGGAGTTGACGAGAGTTTTAGAAGGGCCAAACGAGGCAAAAGGATTGATCCGATCGTGTTATCATCCGAAACGACCTTTAATGATCGGCGTTGGTGCGAATGGGATCATGTACGTGTGGGCGAAAGTGTACGAGGAGTCGTGGACGGCGTTTCAACCGGATTTCCAAGAGTTGAAGGAAAATCGAGAATACATCGAGCGCGAGGATGAGTTTGATATCAAAGACGAGGAAGAAAATAACGATGAAACCAGAAAGGAAAAGAAGCCGAACGTGACGTATCTTGATGACGCGTCGAGTTTGACCTTTGCGGATTTAAAGTTGTGGGACACGGATTTGTCAGCCTATTGGACGGACGCGGACGAGGACGTCATGCACGATTTGCCCGTGGAGGTTATCGTCGATTACGAGCTCCAAGCGAAGATGGAAGAGAAGAGGAAGAAGTGGGAGAGGAAGCAAGCGCTGAAAGCGGAGAAGAAGAAAAAGGAGGCAGAGGAAAAGGAAAAGGAGAAAAACGGAGGAAAAGGAAAAGAGAGAGAAGACGATGGAGATGAGAACGCGAAGAAGCAAAAAATGGACGACGCTAAAAACGAGGGAAGGGACGGCGCCGCTAAGATGGAAGAAGACGACATTAACGATTATGATAAAGAGAAAGATAGATGACGTGTAGAATTATACATAGGCTGATACTAGTAGTAGTAGTGATAGTAGTAATAGTAAAAGTAATAGTGAATAATGAATAAAATTTACCCTGTAGTCTATTTACAGTATGCGAACATGTGAAAACTAAGTACAAAAATGTTACGACGCCTTCCTCTAACACACACCCTCCTCAAAATGGAACTCCCTCCTCTTTCTCTCTCTTTCTCTCTCTCTTTTTCTCTTCTTTTTTATCACGCCTTTCGCGACGATTTCTTCTTCCCGTCGCCGCTATCGTCGTTGTTACCGTCTTTCGAACGCTTCTTGCTCTTCTTCTCTTTCTTCTCCTCGTCCGAGAAGGATTTATCGGCATCCTTTTCTTGCACCGGCTTCGCATTCATGCCGCTCGTCACGTTTCTCTTCGCGCCGCCTTTACCCAACTCTACGGCGTTGACTTGCGCGGCAAACTTCAACGAGCACGACGTTTCTTCGCTCGAGTCGTCGTCTGGACTGACGTTGACGAACATCAACGTCTTACCGTCACCGCCTAAACAGGGCGCTAACAAATACGTTAATTTCGAGTTGCGGTACGGAACGTGTTTCGCTTTGCTGCCGAGCGCGGCAAAAACGTCACCTAACGACGATAAGCTCTTGTTAATCGCGCATGCTTCCTTCAAGCGGTCACCGCTGGCACCAGATCTAGCCACGCGTTCACTACCGGCCAAATCGACGAGGTTCAAAGCGCCAGATAACGTCGAGCCGCTCGCGGCGTGTACACCCGAGACGTGTAAAATGAAAATCGTATGCGAACGAGACGAGTGCGCGTTCATTTGCGTCGCCTCGACTTTACGCGCGGCCGCAGCTTTACGCACCAACACGTGCGCTTGCTCCACGGACTCGACGATTTCGGTGTTAACCCCAGAAATAGTCGTGGACCCGTTCTCGTGGATAATTTTGTGAGCCTCGGAGTGGCCGGCGCCGGGCGCGAGCAAATCGCGAATAGTTTCGTTGTAAATCTCGACGTACGACGCCTTCATTTTATACGACCAACCTTTTACTTCGTTCACTTTAGACGCCTCGACTACTTTTTCAACCGCTCTCGGGATGATACCTCTCGAACTGTCGTCGGATCCACCAAGCATGGTGTGCGTTTTACCGCTTCCGGTTTGACCGTAAGAAAACAAGCACACTTTGTAGCCATCTAAAGCGGATTGAACTAAACCAGAAACTTCTCCAAAGACTTCTTCTTGCGTGGACTCTGGCCCAAACGCGCGATCGAAAGAAAACGCGGAGGATTTCTTCGGACCCACCTGTAAGTTGACGCTCTTCGTGTCCGGCAAAGTCTCTACGCACGGCGTCGCGGCGTCGTTGCCGGATGGTCGAACGCGGCAAAAGACGCGCACGTTACCGCGTAACTCTTGAATTTGGTTGAACATCTGTCGCCTCAAAGCTTCGGCGTCTAACAATTCACCCTCGAGCTCGGCAATTCTTTGCGTTTTTTCTTCGGCGAGCTTTCGAAGTTCATCCGAAGCCATGGCGTCCATTTTCGCGTTCTCCATCGCTTTCGCTTGCTCGACGAGCTTTCTCGTCAACGCTGCACCGGCCGAGTTGCCACCTTTTCCGTCTTTCTCTTCCTCCTCTAAGAGCGCTTGCGCTTCTTTCATGGCGTCTAACTCGTTCGTGAGCGATTTCAACTCCTTTTTCGACTCCTTGAGCTCAAATTTCAAGTTTTCAATCTCCGCCGCTTTCTCCGCGTCCAAGGATTTCAACGATTTTTCGAGCTTCCCGACTTCTTTCTGCTCGTTCTCGAGTTGCGCGACGACCGACGCAATTCTTTGCTCGTGACCGAACGTTTCGGATTTTGCCGCTTCGAGCTTTTCTAACGCCGCTTGGATTTCTTCGGCTTTTTCCGCGCCGCCGAGTTCCGCCTCGGCTTTTTGCTTGCGCAAAACTTCGATTTTTTCGCCGAGCTCCTTCTCCTTCGCTTCGGCCGCAGTCACTCGCGCTTCCAAGTCGCGACGCTTTTGCTCCGAACGTTCGAGCTTCTGCACCAACTTTTCGCTCATTTTTTGAGTCTCGAGTTTGATGGCTTTCTCCGAGCTCTTCTTCTCTCGCTCCAACTGTTCCGTCAACTGTTGCTTTTGTTCTGCGATGAGCTCCGCCATGTTCTCCTTCGCCTTCTCCGCTTCGGTCTTGGCAATGCGAAGCTCGTTCGTCAAACGCTCTACGTCCGCGTCTAAATCCGTTCGTAATTCTTCCGCGAGCTCTAAAGCCGTCTTCATGTTCTCCAACTCTTGGTTCAATTCTAAAGCGTTTTTCCCGCTCTCTTGCGTCGCGTTCATCAAATCCGTCTCCAACGCCTTCTTCGCCTCCTCGAGCTTGGACAACTTCTTCTCCAACTTTTCGATTTGCGCAGATAACTTCTCGGTGTTTTTGATCTCGACGTTGATGCGCTTTTCGTTTTCGACTCTCGAGGCTTCGATGGACTCCGAGGCTTTGACTCGTTCGGCTTCCATCTTTTCGTCGTATTGCTTGCGCTCTTGCTTGAGCTCCTTTTGAAACTCCTTCTCTTGCGCCTTCATGTCCGCTCTGCACTTTTCTTGCGCCTCTTGCAACGTTTGCGACCCGTTCTTTTCGAAGTCTCTACGCTCGGTTTCCAATCTCGCGAGTCTCGCTCGAGCGCACTTCAATTCACCCATCATTTCCCCTTGCTGTTCGATGAGAGATTTCGCCTGCGCCTTGGCGTCCGTCAAGTCGTCCTCGTACCTCTTGACTTCTTTATGCGCGTTTGCGAGCTCGAGTTCTGTGGACTTGGACTCGAGGTTGAGCTTCGATTGTAACGCGACGAGTTGTTCGGAGAGCTCCTTGCGTGCGCTTTCCGCCGTTTTGAACTCCGATTTCGTATCTTTCAACTCGCCCGTCACGCGCTCGATGGACTCTTCCAACTTTTCAATCTTGGACAGTTTCTTATCGCCATCCTTTTCTAACGACGTGATTTTCTTTTCCAACACCGCTTTCTCCTTCTCCAACTCTGCGCAGTTCGTCTTCAAAGACGCCTCCAACTCCACCGCTTGCTCTCTCAAAGTTTGCAACTCAGCAATCTCCGCGTTCAACGCCTCCAACTTCTTATCAGCGTGCTTGGACGAATGATCGAGTTCTTTTTCTTTCTTTTTCAGTTCCTTTTCGGCTTTTTCTAAACTCTCCTCCAACTTGGCGTTCTGCTCCGTCAACGCCGCGTTGGTCGCGCCGCTCGATTCGCTTAATTTAGCAATCTCTTTCTCCGCGACTTCCAACTTTACCATCGTCGCTTCTTTTTCTGCGGTCATTTCTCTCGCCAACTGATCCGAGGTCACTTTTGCCGCCTCCGTGCTCGCTAACTTTGCCTCAAAGTCTGCCTCTTGCTTCTTCAACTGCCCTTCCAACGTCTTCGATTGACTCGCGAACGCTTTTTCCTTCTCTTTATTTTCCGCCTTCAACGCCGCCAACTGCTTCTCCAACTCGATGTTTTCGTCCCTCAACTTCAACACTTGCTCGCTGTCCTTCTCCGAGTTTTTCTCGAAACTCTTCAACTTCTTCTCCGCTTGGTCCAACAGTTTTTGTTTTTGTTGCAGCTGAACGCTTTGTTCGACTAACTCGTTCCTCAACGTCTCGTTCTCTTGTTGCTTGTGCTCTTCGTTTTGGGAAAAGTTGGAAAGCATTTTTGCCGCTCGCGCGACAAACTCCGCCTTGGCGCTTTTCAACTTTTGTTCCGCCAACTTGGCCTCGTTCCTGGCGCTTTGCACTTGTGCCGCGGCTCTCGCGGTGTGTTCTTGCAGCGTCGAGACGGTTTCTTGAAATCCTCTCGTCGCTCTCACCGTATCTTCCACCAATCGGTCCTTCTTCCGCATCACTTCGGGTAAAATCTTCTTAAAGTCCGAAATCGCGTTGTTTCTTTCCTTGACCAAGTTTTTGAAATCGTGCGACGGCGCTATGGATTTCCAGTTCAACGAGTGACTGATTTCTTCCTCCAACGCGCTATCGAAATGCTTCGCCGCGAGCGCTTCGATATTGATTTCCGGCACTTCAATTTTCGGCACGTCGAGCGCCGCCGTCGTCGCCGGTGAGGACGTGTTATTCTTATCAACGAGCATCATCTCACCGGTGTTGGTGGTCGTCGTTGTCGTCGTCGCGTTATTCGTATTATCCATGATAATGTTCACGGTATCCATCGCGTTCGTCGCGTTGCCAAAGTTCATGGTCGTATCGTTGCCCCCGAGAAGCGCCGGAGGGGGAGGAACGCCGCTCGTTTCCTTTTCGCCGCCGAGGACCCCGAGAGTATCACCCTTATCGCCGCCGCTTTCTCTCTCCTTATTATTCTTGGACGATACTTTACTCTTCGTCGCTTCTAATCGCGCTTTCAACGCGTCCAAAGATTTTGGAGGGTTTTTCGGCGGTTTATTCTTCGACTTTTCCCCGTTGTTGTTCCCCTTTTTCTCATCATCTTCGCCCAAGAAAACATCCTCCTTCTCGACCACCATTTCCTCTTCTTCTTCTTCCTCTTCTTCTTCTTCCTCTTCTTCGAAAACTTCATCTTCTTCAACTGTTGTGTCAGGCGATGGTGCTTTTCCTCCTCGCTTCGACGATCGTCCTCCTCTCTTTACATTCGTCTTTACATTCCTCATCTCGTCAAAATCATTTTCCTTCCCCCCGTCGAAATTATTCTCCAAAATCATTTCGGAGCCTTCTGATTGTTGTTGTTGTTGTTGTTTGCGCGTTCCTGGCATTTTAATACTACCGCGTTTTTCTCGTCGTTCTCTCTTTCTCTCTCTCTCTCTCTCTCTCGAAAGAACAACTCTCAGCGTAAATGTGATGTATCTTTTGTTCTTCTCCAAACAAAGTGTTTAAATTTTATATCTCTCTGAGGAATCTCTCTCGTCGTGCTCTCGGAGCTTTTTCCTCCGTCTTTTTAGAAAAAAAAATGTGTGCACGAAAAAAAAAAGCATAAAAGTGAGTCTTTTTTATGGCAGCGAGAAGAGGAGACGAGACGAAAAAAGACAAAAAGAGAGAGACGCACTCTCGCCACTTTTGTGCCTTGTCCGTCTGTCGCGCTCGTCGCCCAGAAGCGATACGACGCGCATTTCTCGTCGTGCTCTCAGAGCTTTTTCCTCCGTCTTTTTAGAAAAAAAAATGTGTGCACGAAAAAAAAAGCAAAAAGTCAACTTTTCACACGCAACACCCAAAAGAAGAAAAAAGGGGAGTAAAATCCGACGTGTACTTATTAATAAATACTCTCTCTTTCCTCAAACGCTTTCGCGCGCGCCCAATCGCGGCTCCGCTGGTCTCTCCTGAACTTCTGCTTTTTGCGCTCATCATCCGAACGGAGAAAGAAAGAGTGCTCTGAAAGAAAAAAAAAGGTGTTTATTATTATTATTGGGTGCATTCGTGGTGTCGTCTTCCCTGCTTTTGTTGTTCACAGAAACCACACAGAAAAGCGACCTGCGTGCTGAGAAAAAATCTTTTGAGATTTTTTAATTAAGGGGCCACAGTGTCGCCTCATTCTTCGAACAACGTTTTGACGCTCTCGTGTACGCTTTCGAGATACACGCGCAGACAGACAGAGAGAGAGACATCGAGATCTCTCTACACTTCAGATCGGGGACGCTTTTCTCTCGCACTCTCTCTTTCCGCATAAAAGAACGCGAGTTTTGAATAACAACAACAGATCGTGACGTAAACGGAAGAGGAGGAGAGATTCCATCATCCGTTTGAGATACAAAAATTTCCCCCCGGAGTGGAAAAGCGCCGCAAAAGGAAAAGATATTATTATGGGTGCAGGAGGCCAACTGAACGCTTCGTTGCACCAAAAAGGCGAACGAAATAACTCCTTCGAACGAATCAACGAATCACACTCGGACGATACCGTTTTCATCGTCGGTGGGTACACGCGGTGCGAGTTATTAGCGCACACGCCGAAAGACGAGAGCAAAATGCATGGAGACGATGAGGATGATGACGAGGAAACTGCGAGTTTTAGTGTTGAGGAGGAAAAAGCTTCGTCGAAGGAGGAAAACGAGATGAAGTCAAAAGCGGGCGTGCACGTGCTCTCCTTGGACGGCAGGACTGGCCAATTGGAAATGGTAACGACAAATGACATCGGTCCGAACGTGGCGTTCGTGACGAGACACCCGACGAAACCGGACGTGATTTACGCGTCGACGGAACGCATCGACGTGGAAGGCGAAGTCGTGACTATGCGATTGACGAGAGATTTGAGGTTGAAAGAAATCGCGAGGTGCTCCGCAGGGGGGAAGTCGACGTGTTATTTGAACTTTAACAAGAGCAACAGGTACATGATGTCGGTGAATTATTGGGACGCGAAGTTGGCGTTGATTCATTTGGATGATTTAGGGAGACCGGAGACGCCGAATACGGTGTTTATGCAACCGGGCGCGAAATACGTAGACGACAAGAAACCGACGAGAGAGGAACATTGGGAGTTTAGACAACGATGGCCGCATTCGCACTGCATCGTGACTGAACCGTACCATAATATGTTGCACTTTGTCGTTGATTTAGGTTTGGACAGGATTTTCGTGTACAGAGTCGGAGAGCCGAGCACGATGGTCACGGCGCCGGAGTTTGTGTGCAAAGCGAGCGTGAAATTGCAACCGGGGAAAGGACCGAGACACTTGGTGTTTCATCAAACGTTAAAGACGGCGTACTTAGTGAACGAATTGGACTCGACGGTTTCTGTATTCAACGTGAACGTTAACGACGAGTGGATGGAACAACTGCCGTTGGCGAACGAACAACCGAAGATGAAAACATTCGACGACGAGAAAGATACGAAAGAAGAAAGCGACGAAACAGCCGCGCTGAACGTCTTCCAGTGCATTTCGACGTTACCGGAAGGTTCGAGAGAACAAAAAGTATTCACGGATAGAGGCGTGTGGAAAGCGGCGAGTCACGCGAGTGAGATCAGAGTCCATCCGTCTGGGAAGTTTTTGTACGTCGGCAATCGAGGTCACGATTCTATCGCGTGCTTTAAAATCGACGCCAAGGACGGGTCGTTGGAGTTTATCGCCGCGGTCCCGTCCGGCGGGAAATGTCCGAGAAACTTCCACTTCAGTGCGAACGGAGGATTTGTTTGCGTCGGGAACCAGAACTCGAGTAACGTGGCGTCTTTTGCCGTCTGTCCAGAGAGTGGTATGTTGGAGTTGGTGCACGTGAGACATTCGGTGTGTTTGCCGAATTACGTTTACCCGATTCCCAAAAGTACTTTAGATCTGGTCACGAGCTCGGACGACGACGAAGATGTCGTTCTTTAAATATATGATGAAATAGTATTATTATTATTATTATTATATGTGGTTAACGACGATCATAGTATGACAGTGAAACGGCGACCGGAAAGGGAAAGAGAGTGGTGAAGAGTGAGGGGAAGAGAGTGTGTGAGTGAATTATTCTTCGTGGTCTGTACAAGTGTAAATATTTTTAATACCACAAAGTATAACGCCTAATAAATCCAACACGCATCTATTGTATCACTTCCTTTATTTATTTCCTCGTCCTCCTTTCTTTCCGCTATTGTTAAACTTATTATTGCCCCCGCCTCTTCCGCCGCCTCGGCCTTGTCCGCCTTGTCCCCCGCGACCGCCTTTCTTTTGCGAGCCCGGAGTGCGCTGTTGATGCTGCTGTTGCTGCTTCTTCTTCTCCGAGGCTGGAGCTGGTAATTCGAGCTCTCCTTCTTCCGCTTCGCCCTCTTCTTTCTCTTCTGTATTCTTCCCCGGTGGAACGTCGACTAAGAAGGAAGCCGCGACTTCGCCCGATCCTTTCTTCTCCAACTTTACATCGCCAGGATTTTTCTCGGTCGGTTTAGGCACAGTAGACGTGGGAGTAAACGGAGGTGCGTCTGGTTTCAACTTCTTCGATGCTGTCTCCGGAGTAGCAGCGACACCAGTGGCAGAAGAAGGTGTCGACACTGCGGATGGTTCTTCCATCGTCTTACGTTTCGCCATCGCCACGCGTTGCTTGGCCTCGTTAGCCGCTTTCTGCTTTTGGAGCAACTCTGCTTTCGTCTTCGCCATGATAGCTTCCAACTCTTTCTTACGTTTTTGCGCGTCCGTTACGTTTTGCGGTGTGGCGGTATTTGCAGCAGCATTTGGCTTAGTAGTAGGAGTAATAGTAGCAGTAGTGGTAGTAGTTGCCGCAGGAGTCGACGCGAGCGGCGTCTTTGCAGTTGCCGCTGTGCCAGTAGGAGCAGCAGCGGCGGCGGCGGCAGCGGAGCCAAAGGGAGTCGATGGCGTGCCAAACGGTGCGGACGGCTTTCCAAACGGCGCCGCGGCAGATTTACTGCCACTTCCAAACGCGGGCGTTGAAGTTGCTCCTGCGCCGAATCCAGTGGATGGTTTTGCACCAAATATACCGCCCGTGGTTGGCGTTGAAGCCGCAGTCGGTGACGTTCCCGACGGTTTAGTCGCAAACGAACTCAAGACAGAACCAAAAGCTGGATTCGCCGCAAAAGGCGCTGCAGAAGAACCGAACGGTGACAGTTTCGAAGCCGTCGACGCGCTTCCAAACGAAGACGCTATGGTGGTGGTAGGCGCAGCAGAAGCAGAAGCAAGAGCAGCAGCAGGTTTCTTCTCTTCCTCTTTCTTCGCCGTTTGCTCTTTGATTGGAGAAGGCGCAATGGTCACCGTCTTTGGTTTTTCCATCGTCTCCTTCGGTTTCTCAGCGGTCGTCTTCACCGTTTGATCACTTATAATTGGCTGCTTCAACGCAGATTTAATCGGTTGAGCAGTAGTTGCTGATGTTTTCATTGCAGGAGCACTCACCGCAGCTGCCTTGACCGGAGTTGCCGCCGGAGCCGCCGATTTCTTCTCTTCGACAATCGATTTCGCACTAGCGGCAGTAGCTTTGATCGGGCTTTTCTTTTCAACAACCGCTGGCGCAGTGGCTGCAGGCTTGGACGGTGCTGGTGTCGTCGTCGTCGTCGTTGCCATATCAGAAACTTTGCGCTTCTTGGATTGATCCGCTACTTCTTTCTTGTCTTCGTCCATGGCAGTAGCAGTAGAGGGAGTACTTGTCGGAGCGGTGACCGGGGTAAAAATAGTTGTGGGGGGTGTGGCCGCAGCCGCAATCGCTGGTTTCTTCGTCGCTTCTTCTTCTAACGCTTTCACTTTTGCCGCCAACTCCACTTTTGATTTTTCCAAACTCTCCTTTGCAGACTCAAGCTCGACCAATTTGTCCTCCGCCTCTTCCGCCGCCTGCTCTGCTTCAACCTTTTCTTTTTCCAACTTTTTCACGCGATCCAATTCTTCGCCACGTCTCTTCTTCCACTCTTCTAATTGCAATTTGTCCGGATTCATAGCTTTCAAATTTTTCAACGCCAACTCAAGTTGCTTCCTCAATTTGATCAAGCGATCGCCTTGTTCGTCGCTTTCCTTCTTGAGCTTCTCAAATTCGCTCTTTTCGACGAGATTCGAGGAGTCCGTCAACTTTGACGC
>Ga0115000_10001949_pt1 | contig 18016 bp, 15 predicted proteins | sample ArcticOcean_MG_C_6_FD_89690 | JGI IMG/M metagenome (GOLD analysis project Ga0115000, IMG submission 89690) | Marine microbial communities from western Arctic Ocean - ArcticOcean_MG_CB8_128 | ecosystem: Environmental > Aquatic > Marine > Oceanic | place: Arctic Ocean: Canada Basin | collected...
GGATGCCAAAATCCTCCAGTCCTCAAAAAGGTGAAAATGGCTATGACGGAAAATTCAAAGACTGGTTATATGTAAATATAAACCAATACGAGGGGTTCGTTTGCATAATGGCTGCAGGGATAGTTGTTCGCTCGATCAGTCCAATCATTCAGGACAAGCAAACTGGGCCGGGGATTGTGGTTTGTGACGAATTCGGCCGACAGGCTATTTCTTTGTTGGGGGGGCATGAGGGGGGCGCTAATGAGTTGGCCCATGAAGTGGCAAGTAAAACAGGTTGTAATCCCGTTATTACAACGGGGACAGAGGCTATGAAGAATTATATTTTAGGAGTGGGTTGTAAGAAAAATGCAGATTACCTTTCGTTAAAAGAACTAGTGATCAAAGTGTTAAAAACTGCAGAAGTTGCTCTGGATCAGGTAAGAGCCCTTTCAACAATTGATCTAAAAGAAAATGAACCTTGCATTCTTGAACTATCTAAAGAGTTTCATTGGCCTTTGTTAATTTTTTCGAAAAATGAAATCAATGGTGCAAAACTTGATGTTAAATCATCCAGTTTTGTTGAAGAGAATATAGGTGTTCCCGGGGTTTGTGAGCCAACGGCTTTTATAGCTTCTCACCATGGTGAATTGATTGTTCCCAAAACGACCGCAAAGGGTTGTGCTGTGGCGCTTGTTCGCGAACGGGGAATTTTGGAGCGGAGACCTTAGCCATGGGAAAACTTTATTTGGTTTCAATTGGTCCAGGTGCACTGGACATGATCGTTCCTCGAGCTTCAGAAGCATTGAAGAACAGTGATTTTATTATTGGCCATCAACTGTATCTGGATTTAATTCAATCCTTGATACAGAAAAAGGAACAAATTGCGTCTCCATGGGGACAGGAAGTAGAAAGAGTGGATTTGTCGATAAAAAAGGCTGAAGAGGGAAAGCGAGTTAGTCTGGTTTCCAGTGGCGATATCGGAGTCTATGCTCTGGGCGGCCTAGCATTGGAAAGACTGGGAGAGAACAAACAAAAAATCGATTTTGAAATTATCCCCGGAGTTACTTCAGCAAATGCCTGCGCGTCCATATTAGGAGCACCCTTGGCTCATGATTTCCTTACTTTGTCTCTCTCAGACTTGTTGGTTCCCAGAGAGACCATTCTGGAAAGAGCAGAGGCTGGTGGAAAAGGAGGGTTCGTTTCAGTTCTCTATAATGTTCAAAGCTCCAAAAGGAAAAACTTTATTTATGAGGTGTTGGAAAAATTCAAACCTTTTCGTTCGCCTCAAACTCCTTGTGGAGTGGTTTCAAATGCTTTTCGTCAGAATGAAAAAAAACAGATTGTGGCTTTTGAAGATTTATTCACCATGCAGTTCAATATGTTAACAACGATTGTTTTAGGAAACGATGCGACACGAGTGATTCAAAACAAAATGGTCACAGAACGCGGGTATTCAAATGTCCCCAACAAATAAATTGTTATGGCTTTTTTCTGGTACCTCCGATGGAAACCAAATCGCAAACGATTTAATTGCTAAAAATTGCACTTTAAAAGTATTTGTTGCAACTCCATATGGAAGAAACATTGCGGCACAGACATTACCATTAGAATTAATACAAACGGGGAGATTGACTGTAGACGATATTTTTGAGATTGGTCGAATAGACAATCCAGATAAAGTGATTGATACTACCCATCCGTATGCGATGGAAATCAGTAAAAATTTGATGGAGTTTTGTCGAATTAGAGAGATTCCCTATATTCGGTATGAACGGCCTGAGGAATCTATAGAAGAAAATAATGTTTATTATGTTGAAAATATCAAGCAGGCCGCAGAAAAGGCTAAAACGATCGGCAGGCAAATTTTACTAACTTTGGGATCCAAAAATATCGATCCTTTTCTTTGCGAAGAATTTCTTGAGCGAATATTCATCAGAATGCTACCAGACCCGCAATTAATACAAGATTTGTTGTCCAAAGGAGTATCGCCTGATAGAATCATCGCTATTCAGGGACCTTTCAGTATTTCATTGAATAAAGCGTTGATGGTTGATCGATCCATTGATTGTCTTATCACAAAATCTTCCGGCAAAGAGGGAGGTATTAAAGACAAAGTTACTGCTGCACAGGAGCTGGATATATCAGTTATTGTAATCAAACGACCTGAAATGGATTACCCAGTTTCATTTAGCGATCAGAATAAAATGACAGATAACATTCTTAAAGATCAATGATGATTGAAAATGCAATATAAACGATTAAGAATATTAGGAACCTCACATGGAACAATTCTGGTTTTTAGCTGGCGGACTACTTTTGGGTTGTCTTCATGCATTGGAAGCTGATCATATAGTTACAGTTTCCAACTTAGTTTTAAATAGGGGATCGTTAAAAAAGTCTATGCACCTTGCTTTTCAATGGGGTTTAGGGCATAGCTTGACCCTTACAATACTTGCAGTATTGGTTTTATCGTTAGACTCTGCGTTTGTTGCACTAATGAGTAGTTCTGCTGAGCAAATGGTGGGAATCGTTATGATCTTTCTGGGATTAGTTGTTTTTATTCAAGAATTGAAACAAGGCTCTAGGTTTAAGAAATTGGGACACAAGCATGTAGAGTTTTCTGGACGACAAATTTTTGGAGTGGGGGTTTTACACGGTATTGCGGGATCGGCTTCTATCTTTTTATTAATTCCTGTTGCCCTGACTAAATCAATTTTTGGAGTATTGTCTTATGTGACTCTGTTCTGTATGGGAATGATCCTTACAATGGGATTGTATGGCTTATTCTTGCAGAATTTCTCGTTAAGTAAAAATGGTTATTTGCCAAAAGTCAGGTTTATCGTAGCTATATTTTCAGTAACTATTGGAATCAAATTATTAGGAACTTAAAATGATCTATGCTGTTGGAATAGGACCGGGCGACCCGGATATGATGCCTTATAAAACAGTCTTACTGTTAAAGGAGGCGGATGTTATTTCCGGATTTGAAACTGTTTTGAGATTGGCTGATACACACTTTAATCCTAATGCGATTCAAGTGTCTATGGGCTATAAAAACCAAAGTAAAAAACTAGGCGAGGTAGGTTTATATTCGCGAGAAGGCAAAAAGTGTGTGGTTTGTTTTATGGGGGATGTAAATTTTTCCGGATATGAATACCTGGACAGAATACATACAGATTGCCAGGAGCCTAATCCCATCATCATCCCAGGAATTAGCTCTGCTCAGATGGCGGCATCAAAAACTTTGACGGCATTTGAAACAAGCGTATTTCTGACGTTTCATAAACGTGGCGATATTACCCAAGATAAAGAATTTTTAGTCTCCGCATTAAAACAAGGCAAAGCCGCAATCGTTATCCCATTGCCTTGGGATTTCATGCCTGCGGAGATCAGTCAATTTTTACTTGATCAAGGAATCCCGAAGAATACACGTGTGGATGTTTTTGAGCATTTAACCTGGCCTGAGGAAAAATCGTATTCAGGTACCCTTGCAGAGTGCAAAGAAAAGTTCAGTGATGTCTCCATTATGGTAATTACCCCCCAAACCAGTTCTTAAATTAATTAACTATTAAACAATCATTATGTCCAGTTTTCCATTCACGGCCGTTGTAGGTCAGGAAAGATTAAAAGAATCTCTTATATTGAATGCAATTAATCCGGCTATCGGCGGGGTTCTTATTTTTGGAGAAAAGGGAACTGCTAAATCGACAACCGTTCGTGGGTTGAAATCTATTCTTGAGTTTTCGGGTTCAATTAAGTCGGTACCTTTAGTAGAAATGCCCTTGTCCTCAACCGAAGAAATGGTAGTCGGAACCATCAACATTCCAGAGACTCTTAAATCCGGTAAAACCAAAATAGAATATGGTCTTTTGCATAAAGCACATAACGGAATCATTTATATTGATGAAGTGAACTTGCTTGAGGATCATCTCGTCAATATTATCCTCGATGCAGCGGCAATGGGAGTCAACCGTATAGAACGTGAAGGTATCAGCCATGAACATCCATCTAATTTTATTCTGACAGGAACAATGAATCCGGAAGAAGGCGAACTGCGCCCACAATTATTGGATCGCTTTGGAATTTCTGTACAAATTAAAACTGAGACAGATTTAGAAACCCGCAAAGAAATAATTCGCCGCCGATTAGCCTGGGAAAAAGATAAGGTAAGTTTTGCAGATAAATGGTCTGCAGAAGAGGCTAAATACTTAGAAAGAATTGAAGAAGCAAGAAGTCTGCTACCAAAAATTAATTTGCCGGATTCTCTTTTGGATAAAATCGTAGAGTTGGCTGTGCAATCAGGTTCAGAAGGTCATCGTGCTGAGTTGGTGATGACCAAAACAGCGATCGCATTGGCTGCATGGAATGGAAGATTAGAGGTCAATGAAGAGGATGTTTATAAGGCAGCTGAGTATGCGTTGAACCATCGAGGCCAATTTCAACCCCCACAAAATAATGACTCCACGGATTCAAATAATAATTCGAGCAAACCTGAAAATAACAACTCATCCAATTTGGGTAATAATGAATCCTCATCTGAGAAAGAATCTTCGGATTCTAAAAAAGGTCAATCTTCATTTCAGTCAGAGCAAGACCCTGCACAGCAGAGATTTGAGACATTGGAGTTGTTATCGCGTTTAACCCGAAAAGGGACTAAAGGGAAAAATACATTTACGAAACAAACATCTGAACACGGTCGAACCCATGGTTATTCTGAAAATAAGAAGCTGGCGCGAGGGCCATCAGATATCGCTTTTTTCCCCACACTTGTAGCCGGAATTAGAAAAGGTAAAAAACATTTATCTCAAATCAGCCTGGATGACTTGAGGTATAAAAGGAAAATTTCAGGTAACAAGCAGTTACATCTGTTGGTGGTGGATACATCCGCTTCAATGGGAACCCAAGACCGACTTTCATTTGCGAAGGGGCTGGTTCAACGTATTCTTAAGTCTGACTATCAAAAAAAGAACCTGGTCGCTATTGTCGGTACCGAAGGCGTTGAGGCAAAAGTATTTTTGCGTCCTACTCGAAACCTATTCTATATTTCAAAAGTTCTCGACTCGATTTCTGCCAAAGGCAAAACCCCATTGATTCATGCAATGGATGCGGCCATCAAGATGGCAGAAGGGTTTGCGAAGAAAAAACGACATCTAACAAGCCTGATGGTTGTCATCTCCGATGGACGATTAAATGTTCCATTTAAAAATTCTATTTCCAAAGATCTCGACTGGTTAGCAGATCGGGTAAGAAAATTAGGTTTATCGAGTTTTGTAGTGGATTCGAATACACGATTTGCCGGCTCTGCTTTGTTGAGAAAAATCGCCGACACTTTTCAAGGGCGTTACGTGTTGATGACAGATATTCACAATCAAGAAAAAATTCTGATTTAAGGAAATACGACACATACCATGTCCATATATATATTTGTTTCTACCTCCTCCGACTACCATGTTTTCTCCAAAAATATTCCAGCCGCCAAAGAATTTGGTATAAAAGTTTGTGCTTTTTATCTTTCGCAGTTTGACAGCATAAAAAAGGAATTGAGTGCGGGTGATATCCTTGTCACCCGAAATTTGGGTGGCCTGTCGTTCAATAAAGAGTCATTGGAAAAGATGAATCAGATTGCACACGCTAAGAATCTGCCATTCATTTGTCTTCCAGGATATAAAAATGACGACCCCTCTATTTTATCTCTCTCTACTGCCCCGGTTCCCGTCTGTCAAAAAATGTTTTCGTATTACGAGGCTTGTCACTCTGGACATATTATCGAGTCGTTAAAATATTTAAGTGATCTCTATTGTGGAACTTCTTTAGGATGGCAGGAGCCTGAGCCTTTTAATGAATTTGGTTTTCTTCCTGAATATTTAGATCAGGAATATATTAAACGGGCAAAAAAAGATAATAAAAAAATTATTGCTGTTCTTTTATACCGGACGCATTATCTGGCAGATGACATTCAACCTATCAAACAGTTGATTGCTGAAATTGAATCAACGGGTTCTGTTGTTATGCCATTGTATTGCAGCATGATGAAACAGCCTCAAGATGAAATTCATCCTGTCGAAAAATACCTGTTAGGGGAAAACGGTGCAACTCTCCCCCATGTCATCATTGATTGTCTGTCTTATGCCACGGTAGATGTTTCTACAACAGGAAACGTCACCCAAGGTGAAGATGATTTGAGAGGGCTCTTTGCACGCATGAATGTTCCCGTTCTACATGCCCTTTACTGTTCTGAATCAGAATCGCAGTGGCGAGATAATAAAAAGGGTATGAGTCCTCGGGATATGGGGATGAAAATTGTACTACCCGAGTTCGATGGAAAAATCATTGCTCATCCAATTGCATTTGTTGAAGAGAGTGTGCTGAATGGACAACCTATCTCCCAGTATGAGGGCAATCAAGAAAGAATATTAAGTTTGGTGGGACTTGCCAATCGGTTTGCGGCTCTGGCTCTTAAGGAAAATAAAGATAAAAAAATATCTATCGTATTAACCAATTATCCTACGCAAAATGCGCGTATTGGCAATGCTGTCGGATTGGATACTCCCGCTTCATTAATTTGCATACTCAAAGAACTTAAAGAACAGGGATACACAGTAGAGTCAATCCCGAAAAATGGCGACGACTTGATTCACTCACTCATCGACCAAATTTCCTACGACACAGAATTCCTGACGGATGATCAAAAAAAGCAGGCCCCCGCTCAAGTTCATCAAGAAGCTTATCAGGACTGGTATGAAAAATTTCCTGAAAAATCTAAAAAGGAAATGCTAAACGACTGGGGCGAGCCACCGGGAAACGTATATCTACACGAGGAAAAACTATACTTACCTGGTATTTTCTTTGGCAATGTATTTGTTGGAATTCAACCGCCACGCGGGTTCGGCGAAAACCCTGTAGCGATTTATCATAGTCCCGACATCGTTCCAACGCATCACTATCTGGCTTTTTATAGATGGCTGAAAGAAGATTTCAAAACCGATGCTGTCATCCATTTAGGTAAACACGGTAATCTGGAATGGCTTCCAGGGAAATCCGTTGCACTCGCCGACACTTGCTATCCAGACCTGGCAATTGCCGACCTACCCTTCTTCTACTATTTCATCATCAACAATCCCGGCGAAGGGTCGCAGGCGAAGCGGCGAACACATTCTGTGTTAGTGGATCATATGGTACCACCCATGACTCGTGCCGATCTTTATGACGACCTTGCTCGAATTGAGCAATTGATCGAGGAGTGGACCTATATCCAGAGTGTCGATCCAGATAAAATTGAGATTGTTGAAAAACAGATATGGGAACTTTGCGAATCCACTCATATCAATCATGATCTGGGGTTTGAACAGGCTCCTGAAAATTTTAAAGAATATAGGAAAGCCATTAATGGCTTCCTCTGTGAAATAGGTAATACACAGATACGAGAAGGTTTGCATATATTAGGGAAGGTGCCCGAAGGGGATCAACTCATCAACCTGTTTGTAAGTTTAGCGCGAATCGATACATCTCCTGTTAAAGGTACGCAAACTATTTTCATGGAGTATTGCGGTATCACCCATACCGGTTATTTCAGTGACCAGAGCCTGCCCCTTCAATATCCCGTTCCACAATCGTTATTAGATTTCTACCAGAAACCGGTAACCAGCCGTGGTGATTTGCTTAAACTTTTTGATATTCTTTCTTACGCAGTGTTCGAAAAATGCTTTGCTCAAATATCTGAACCGACAGAAATCCTGGATGAGGAAATCAGCAACTTGTTGCAATTAAAAATTCCAGGCTTGTCTGAAACCGTTGCATTTATCTTTCAGCAAATTTTTCCTAAATTGCAACAGATGGCGGACGAGTTAACGAGCCTTACAGAGGGTTTAAACGGAAAATATATCAAACCCGGCCCTTCAGGTGCACCGACTCGAGGTATGGCTAATATATTGCCAACAGGAAGGAATTTTTATTCTGTAGACATACATTCCCTACCGACAACCACCTCGTGGATTATGGGTAAAAAACTGGCAGATGGACTTTTGACAAGATTCAAAAAGGAATCGGATGTATATCCAGAATCCATTGCCATGGTTTTATGGGGGACCTCAAATATGCGCACTAAGGGCGATGATATTGCGCAGGTTTTGTATTTACTAGGGGTACGCCCTATATGGAAACCGGAGAATAAAAGAGTTATCGGGGTAGAACCTATCCCTCTTGATGAGCTTCAACGACCGCGAATCGATGTCTGCATTCGCATCAGCGGTTTTTTCCGCGATGCATTTCAGAACCTTGTAGAACTAATGGATCAAGCTATTCAGATGGTTGCAAACCTTGACGAACCTGTTGAAATGAACTTTGTTCGCAAGCATCATCTGGAATCAAAGTCCAAAGATTTGTTCCGGATATTTGGCTCCGCTCCGGGTAGATATGGAACAGGAATTTTGGAAGCCATCACCACAAAAAACTGGGAAACCAAACAAGATCTTGCCGATATTTTTATGACCTGGAGTGGATTTGCCTACACTCAAAACGATTATGGAATAGAAAAAAAAGAAGAGTTTAAAAAACAGCTTTCACAAATGGATATCGTTAGCCAGAATCAGGATAACCGCGAACATGACATTTTTGATTCCGATGATTATTTGCAGTTTCACGGTGGATTAATCAATGCAGTCAATCAAATCAAAGAAGGACAAGGCAAACAAAAAGTAAAAGAATATTTTGGAGATTCATCAAACCCCGCTGCGGTAAAGATTAAAAGCTTAAAAGAAGAAGTCAAACAAGTCTACCGCGCCCGGGTTGTTAATCCGAAGTGGATTGATGCTATGAAACTCCATGGTTACAAAGGCGGACTCGAAATGGCTGCAACGGTTGACTATATGTTCGGCTACGATGCCACAACAGATGCCATTGAAGATCACATGTATGAAGGTGTTACTGATAAATATCTTCTGGATGAAGACACACAAAAGTTTTTAAAAGAAAAAAATCCATGGGCCATCCGAGCTATGGGGGAAAGACTTATGGAGGCCGCTAATAGAGGCCTATGGAAAAACCCCAATCAGGATCAATTACTGGAAATTGAGTCCCTTGTGGCTTCAATCGAAGGCGATATTGAAGAAAACCTTTGATTGCCAGTTCCTCTTTCTAACTTTAATTGTAAGTAAAAATGTTGATCGAGAAACCCAAGCCCCTACCCGGCATAGTTATAGCGGGAACACATAGCTCTGTAGGAAAATCTTCAATAGCCATTGGGTTAATGCAATTATTGCAGAGAAAAGGTTGGAGTATAAAGCCTTTCAAAGTTGGCCCCGATTATATTGACCCCGGTCACCACAACCGGGCTTGTAGTAGTCCCAGTTATAATCTCGATACCGTAATGACATCGCCAAATTATGTAAAGTCACTCTTTAATGATGTCATGCTAAAGAGCGATTTTGCTATAGTCGAGGGCGTTATGGGTTTGTTTGACGGAGCTTCCCCGAAAAGTGAAAAAGGTTCCACAGCCGAAATAGCAAAATTACTCAATCTCCCCATACTGCTTGTATTTGATGCGCGAGCTATGGCACGTTCTGCGGCAGCATTGGTCAATGGTTTTTTAAGTATGGATAAAAACCTTCGTTTTATAGGGGCCGTTGCAAATAATGTAAATAGTCCAAAGCATAAAAGTTTTCTGAAGGATGCTATTGAATATTATACGCCTTTAAAGTTATTGGGTTGTATCCCTAACAAACCTGACTTAGAAATCCCCAGTCGTCATTTGGGCCTAGTACAGGGAATAGAACAAAAAGGAGATACTTATAAAAAATGGGCAGACCAAATTGAAACACATCTGGATCTGCGCAAACTTATAGGGACGTTGTCCTTGAAAACTAAAAGCACCCGTAAAGTTAATAAAAAACCACCTATTAGATGGAAAACAAAAAAAAATTCCAAACCTTTTACCGTAGCTATAGCAAAAGATAAGGCTTTTCAGTTTGTATACCAGGATACCCTTGAACTTTTACAATATTACGGCGGAAAAATTGTATATTTCTCACCAATGGGAGACAAACACCTACCGTCAAATGTAGATTGGTTATATTTTCCCGGTGGATACCCCGAATTACATGCAAAAGCTCTGAGTAGTAATCTGTCGATGTTAAAAGATGTTAAAAAATGGAATAAGTCCAATAGACTATTAGTCGCAGAGTGTGGCGGCTTAATGTATTTGGGTAAAACCCTAAATGACACCATTGGAAAATCTCATAAAATGGCGGGTATTTATAATTTTTCTACTACAATAAAGAAAAAAAAACTAACTCTTGGTTACAGGAAGCTGAGGGCATCTAAGGACATAAATTTACCCAAAAGTTTAAAGGGACATGAATTTCATTATTCCAATTTCGAAAAAAATCAGGAAAAACCACTCTGGTATGAAAAAAAGGTGGCCAATCCGGTTAAAATTAAAGATGGATATAGACACTTAAATAGTTTTGTTTTTTATACTCATATATACTGGGGAGAGAACGAGCCTTGGTTAAAATTTTTATTGAAAATCGTCGAACAACAAAGGTTGATAAATAAATAATGAGAAAACAATCGGGAGTAGACCCAAAAAAGCGCAAAGGATTGATTATCGTAAATACCGGTGAGGGCAAAGGTAAATCAACTGCCGCATTCGGACTCGCCATGAGAGCTGCTGGAAACAAGATGAACGTTTTCATCCTGCAATTTATGAAAGGCCAATGGAAAGCGGGAGAAAGAAAATCTTTTGAAAAACTGGCCCCTCACGTCGAAGTTGTCCCAATGGGAGATGGGTTCACATGGGATACGGAAAACATAGAGCAAGACAAGGCGACCGCCCGCAAGGCTTTTGAAATAGTTAAAGAAAAACTCAATAGTGGTAAATACGACATGGTTATATTTGAAGAAATTAATTATGTGCTGCACTACAAGTTTCTCCCCGAAGATGAGGTTCTTGAAGTTATAAAAAATAAACCAGGAATGACACATGTTGTCTGCACCGGTAGAAACGCATCCGAAAAACTGATCGAGTTGGCAGACCTTGTCACTGAAATGAAAATGATCAAACACCCTTTTGCTGATCAGGGAATTCCGGCGCAAAAGGGTATTGAATTTTAATGGATGGGTGTATTGAATTTCTTATCCGCAATCGGTTTTTTGACTATATTACCCGTACCCAACTCGGCAAGGACTTTTGATGGGAAACAGGTAATCTATTTTCCATTGGTAGGATTGATTATCGGTGCAATGCTTTGGATGGTGGACTGGTTTTTTTCTTGCTTCGCCTACCCTGAAATCAGGATAATCGGTGATGTTTTGTTCCTTGCTATCATCACAGGGGCATTACACCTTGATGGACTTGCGGATTCCGCAGATGGTTTATTTTCACACCGTACAAGGGAGCAGATTCTGGAGATAATGAAGGACTCTCGCATTGGGGTTATGGGTGTTTTAGCTTTGATCTTTTGTCTTTTATTCAAAATGGGAGGAATTGCCGAAATAAAAAATCCCATTTCTTCATTATGGTTCATCATTATACCGGCACTCTCGAGAACTGCGCAGGTCTTAGGATTAACTCTAATAGAACACGTTAAGCCCGAGGGTGCTTTAGCTACAAACTTTTACCAAAAGAACAACAGGCTAGCTTTGCTCTTTTGTCCCGTACCTCTTGGTTTGATTTTTTATTTGGATTTTGAGATGGGTGCAATAGCGCTTGTAGTATTTTCCATTCTCATCTCCGGGTTATTTTATTTTTACAAAAAAATGATCGGTGGCATCACCGGCGACACATTAGGCGCGACTACAGAAATAGTTGAAGCCTTTTTCTTTGTTTTTGCAGGGTTGACAACATCTTGTTTAGAAATTTCATAAAACAACTCACCTCTCATTTCTTATGGAAAGAATATGACAAATAAAACTACTTTATTGACTGGTGGTAGCCGTAGTGGAAAAAGTGCTCATGCATTAAAGTTATCCGAAAAATATACTAAAAAGTTCTTTCTTGCTACCGCTGAGCCTTTAGATGATGAAATGCAGGAACGAATAAAAAGGCATCAGGCTGAACGGGGAAAAGATTGGACAACACTGGAAGAGCCGTTAAATGTAACAGAGACACTGAAGAAAGAATCCAGCCACTACGAAGTACTGGTTTTAGATTGTGTCACCCTATGGTTAAGCAATTTAATAATAAACGGAGCAAACCGGGAGTCAATATTAACGAAGCTACATCATTTTATAGACGAGTGTAAAAAAGCCTCAGGCCATATCATTGTCATCACCAATGAGCTGGGATCGGGCATCATCCCAATGGACCCATCAGTCCGGGCATTCCGGGATGTAGCTGGAGAGGCCAATCAGGTTCTCGCATCCAAATTCGATGAAGTGATCAATATGGTTTCAGGTATACCTGTCGTCATAAAAAGTACCAGCCCCACAAGCGAAGACAAACTCAAGACTACTGATTCAGAGCATGAGTTTTCTCCTCAAAAAAAGCAGGGGCTATATGAAGCAGTTTATAAGCGACGAGACATTCGTCATTTTAATTCCAAAAAAGTTGATCCTACGGCCTTAGGTCGTGTTCTCGATGCCGCACATCATGCAGGCTCAGTCGGTTATATGCAACCGTGGAATTTCATGGTCATTGATGACCCTCAGATAAAAAATAAAGTTGCTCAAAACTTTAAAAAAGCTAATGAACAGGCCTCATTAAAATTTAGTAACGAGCGCCAAGATCTCTACAATTCTCTCAAACTGGAAGGAATCGAAGATGCCGCAATAAATATTTGCGTAACCTCTGATCGCAACCGCTTTGGGCCCAATGTGCTGGGGAGAGATACAGCTATAGATACTGATCTTTTCAGCACCTGTTGTGCTGTGCAAAACTTGTGGTTAGCTGCCAGAGCAGAGGGTTTGGCCGTAGGTTGGGTGAGTATTTTGTCTTATGATCAACTAAAGGAAGACTTGGACATCCCAGATCATGTTCAACCAGTAGCATATTTATGTGTCGGACATACAGAAGCTTTTTACCCTAAACCCATGCTAGAAACTAAAGGTTGGGGGAAACGCCTTTCGGTAGAAAAGCTGATTTACTACAACAAATGGCAGGGAACATCGACCGATTTTAAAGTTCATTTTCCTGACTCTACCAAAAATGATTGACCATAAAAAGTTACAGGTCGCGGAGATCTCCTACCCAATTCATGGAGGAAATTCACACCTTATAGCCAAAGCCTCTGGAACAGATCCAGAAAAAATTATTGATTTTAGTGCCAGCATAAATCCGTTATCTCCTCCAGGTTATCTGTCGCAATTATTATTAGAGACACCACGCCTCCTAAAACAATATCCGGATCCCCACTGTTCCATAATTACTGAAAGAATATCTAATACCACAGGAGTTCCTAAGGATTGGATCCGTGTTACAAATGGTTCCACTGAAATGATCTATCTCTTACCTCATCTATTTAATGAGAAGCAAGAGGTCGCCATTATTGACCCGTGTTTCTCCGAATATGAAAAGTCATTTACGGCATTTGGCATTCAAACACACTCAGTCCCATTAAATGCCTCCAAAGGTTTTCAAGCTAATCCTATCTCGCTATTTTCTAGACTGGATATAATTCAACAACTCGGAGCCATCGTTTTAGGGAATCCTGCTAGTCCAACAGGGAAACTTTATGTAGAACTCTTGGTTCCTCTTCAGGAATACTGCGAGGAACGCGATATCATTTTAATTGTCGATGAGGCTTTTATTGATTTCACTTCCACTCAGAACTCTGCTTGGAATTTAATTAAGAAAAAATCAAACCTCATTTTGATTCGATCACTCACAAAATTTTATTCTATTCCTGGGCTTAGAGTTGGATACGGAATCCTCCATCCAGAAAAAATCAGGCAAATCGCTCCCCGTCAATATCCTTGGTCTGTGAACTCTTTGGCCCAGACCGTGGGTGCCGAGGTTATTTTAGACAAGCCTTTTCAAGAGAAAACTAGATCTTGGACTCAAAATGAAAGAAACTTCATGTTTGAGGCTCTAAACACCATCAGCGCAATAGAAATTTTCCCTTCTGCTGCCAACTTTTTATTATTCCGCATTTTGGACGATAGCAAACCGATGGACTTATACCAGTATTTATTATCCCAATCTCTACTCATAAGAAACTGTGGAAATTTTAAGGGACTCGATGAAACTTTTTTTCGAATCTCACTTAAAGAGCGACAAGAAAACCAAAAATTGGCTGATTCAATTTCCTATTATTTTTCATCCTCTAAGAACTCCCAAGAATGAGCTTGTCTATTCAAATTGTTATCGCATTCATTACTGATCTTTTACTAGGAGACCCAAAGGGATACCCACATCCAGTAAAAATTATCGCCCGTCTGGCATATGGAACTGAAAGTTTATCCAGAAAAATTTTATCTAATCATAAACTTGCTGGGATAATCACTACAATTACAATTGTATCTACTTCATTTTCATTAGTGTGGCTGATAATTAAAGGAATGGCCTATATACATCCTTCTTTAGGTTGGTTTGCCTCCATTTATTTTATCTATACCACCTTATCTATTCGAAGCCTCTTTGACGAAAGCCGACCCGTTTTTCAATTCCTTAAGGAAACCAACATCATTAAAGCCCGTGAGAGCTTGTCAAGAATAGTAGGCCGTGACACTGCCAATTTGAAGGAAAATGAAATTGTACGAGCCACTGTAGAGACGGTAGCAGAAAGTACTGTCGATGGAATCATCTCTCCCTTACTTTTTGCCGTACTTGGAGGAGCACCACTGGCAGTAGCTTACAAGGCCATCAATACTATGGATTCATTATTTGGCTATAAAAATGAAACTTACCGCGATTTCGGCTGGGCACCAGCTCGTCTGGATGATCTTGCAAATTGGGTCCCGGCCAGATTAGCATTACCAGTCATCTCTATTGGTGCATTTTTTTGTGGCCTGAGTGGTAGAAAGTCCCTGGCAATTGCATTACGCGATGGTTCTAAACACCCTAGTCCCAACTCAGGGCTACCCGAAGCCGCCATGGCAGGAGCATTGGGAATCCGTTTGGGAGGTGCCAGCTTCTATTCCGGGCAATTAAATGAAAAACCGTTTATTGGAGACAATCTGCGGGAACTAGAATTATCAGACATCACTCAAAGTCAAAAAATTATGTTTACCGCTTCCTTTCTAGGATTGGCTGGGGTGATCGCAATCGAATTATTGTTTTAACATCTGCTTTAAAACTTGATCTGATGCCATTTAATCAAAAAGGCGGAACTTATTATCCAGAACAATGGGATTATATATCAGCATCCACTCTGTTTTAGTGGCTGGCCTTATATGTATGTACTAGGAAAAGCCTTCACCACAAATAGAAATGCGCCCATAAAAATCATATATATTAAACTTATATGGAGAGTTATTTGACGCATCGGTTATTTAACCTTCTCTACCTGACTGTGTAATGCGAAAGCTATGGAGATCCTTATGTCATTATTAAATTCTTTACCCAAAAATTCTGGAATCATTATTTGCGGTCATGGTAGTCGAGCCAAAACTGCTGAAGAAGAGTTCAGCCTGCTGGCGACTGGATTGCGCTCTAGATTCCCTCAGCTAGAGGTTGAATATGGTTTTTTGGAATATTCATCACCTAATATTCACATGTCTTTGGATCGCTTGATCTCAAAAGGTATAACTAATATCTATGCTGTGCCGGGTATGTTGTTTTCAGCTACCCACGCTCAAAATGATATACCGTCTGTATTAATTACTTATATGCAGAAAAATCCTGCGCTTACGATTAAATATGGTCAAGAACTTGGCTTACATGAAGAAATGATCATGGCCTTTCAACATAGAATTATGGAAGCTATCGACCTAGTTGAAATGCCAAAACCTGGTGATTTATACGACACTATGCTGGTTGTTGTTGGCCGGGGTACATCAGTCGCACGAGCAAATGCAGAGGCTTCGAAATTAACCCGTATTGTGGCAGAAAATATGGGTTTTGGTTGGTGTGAAACAGTTTTCTCTGGAGTCACTTTTCCCTCGGTTGGTCGAGGTTTAGAAATGGCATTAAAACTCGGTTTTAAGAAAATAGTGGTGGCCCCATATTTTCTTTTTTCAGGAAAGTTAATTGGACGTATTAACGCTTATATTAAAAAGGTTGCCGCTGATCATCCCAATGTTAGTTTTCACGTTGCGGATTACCTGCGTGATCAATCTCATGTTATCAATACCTTTGTCGAAAGAATTGAAGAAACAGTGTCTCAACCTGAGGGTAACAATGGTCTTATGGAAAAATTTCAATCCAAGTTAGCTGCTGGCGAAGTCACGGTTCATCATCATCATGCGGAGTTCCAGCCTGAGGTTAAATCTGATTCAGTAGCTCTTTCACACAGCCACGACAACGACCACGATCATAATCATGAGCATTCGCACCAAAAGGATGTAGAGCATGGGCATACACATGCACCTTATCGTCATATTGCTCATCCACATGGGCCGAGAACAATGATTGATGAAAATGTTTGCTGTTGTTTTATGAGTCAGTTCCCTCAAGCCGTTATTGATGAGGAACGTGCGCTTAGGTTGGCATCCGGTAAATCAGTCGTTGACCAGCTCCCTCAGTGCAAGGTTAAATAGAACCGTGTGGTATTGCTTAGAGTCTAAGCGATATGATAGTTTGCACGTAATGGCGACCTTTCAGTTTCTGCTATAGTGACCCGACCCCCGAAAAGTAGTCCAAATGTTAAACTTTTAAAAACTATTTGGTAGGGGGTGGAGTTATGGGTAAGAAACGATTTAGCGCAGAGCAAATCATTGTAAAACTTCGAGAAGCGGAGATTATGGAGTCTAAAGGTCTGACTCAGGTAGAGTCCGCCAAAAAGCTGGGGATATGTGAACAGACGTTGATTCGTTGGCGTAAAGAGTATGGTGGATTGCGAGTAGATCAGGCGAAGCGGTTTAAGGAGTTGGAGAAGGAGAATATTCGGTTAAAGGGTTTGGTAGCGGATTTGAGTCTGGATAAGGCGATATTGAAGGATGCTGCCTCGGGAAACTTGTAAGCCCGGCACGACGTAGAGAGATGGTGGAGAATGCCATGGAATACTATGGGGCGTCAGAACGAAAAGCGTGTCGAGTTCTGGGACAGTGCCGGGCGACGCAGAGGTATGAGCCAAAATATATTGACGATGAAGAGTTATTACGCAGTTGTGTGATTGATCTTGCCAGTAAGTATGGGAGGTATGGATATAAACGAATCACAGCTTTACTGAATCAAGAAGGTTGGAAGGTCAATCATAAAAGGGTTGCTCGGATATGGAGAGAAGAAGGACTTAAAGCTCCTGCCAAACAACCGAAGAAGGCTCGGCTGTGGCTTGGCAATGGAGACTGTGTTCGCCATAGATCAGAATATAAGGATCATGTTTGGTCGTATTATTTTGTTCATGAAAGGACAAAAGACAATCGGTCGTTTAGGATTCTGACGGTTATAGATGAGTTTACTCGTGAGAGCTTGGGTACGGTTGTGAGAAGGAAGTTTACTTCGTTGGATGTGATTGAAGTTTTATCAGAACTATTTATTACACGAGGGTTGCCTAAGCATATCCGTTCAGATAATGGTCCGGAGTTCACATCAAGAGCGATTCGGCAATGGCTGAACAATCTAGAGGTTGGCCCCTTATTCATTCAACCAGGCAGTCCATGGGAGAATGGCTACAATGAGTCGTTCAATGGAAAGCTGAGAGATGAGCTTTTAAATGGCGAGATATTCTATACTCTGAAGGAAGCAAAGATAGTGATTGAGAGATGGCGGATTCATTACAATACCAAAAGGCCGCATACCAGCCTTGGGTATCGACCGCCAGCACCAGAAACAATACAGATTTCAAACACAATTATGAATTATGAAAACTGAATCCTAAACCTGGTATAAATAACGGGGTCGGGTCAATATAAAAATAATAATGGGAGTTATTGACAGAATATTAAAAAGTAATCCATCAAGCAAACCTCTTGCAGTATGTCTAACAGAAGAACAAACGATTGA
>Ga0115000_10001951_pt1 | contig 17995 bp, 19 predicted proteins | sample ArcticOcean_MG_C_6_FD_89690 | JGI IMG/M metagenome (GOLD analysis project Ga0115000, IMG submission 89690) | Marine microbial communities from western Arctic Ocean - ArcticOcean_MG_CB8_128 | ecosystem: Environmental > Aquatic > Marine > Oceanic | place: Arctic Ocean: Canada Basin | collected...
ATAACTTGGGGTTGGTATAGTTATGACGGAGATATTTCATACGGAAGATTAACAAGAATTCCTTATCAAGAAATTCAATGGTATCACGCAGTTGCACCAGGAATTTTATTGATACTAACTAGAATCGGCATACCTGTTTCAACTACATTTTTAGTTTTATCTGCGTTTGCTTCTACGATTGTTTTAGAGAAAATGCTTGTAAAAAGTATTATTGGTTATGGTATAGCGGCGACTGTAGCTTACATTTGCTGGATAGTGGTTTCTAAATTTATCAATGAGAAATTTGATGAAGTTAAAGGTGATAAATCTATAGCATTTTGGCGTAATTCAGTTTGGGTGACATCAGGTTGGCTTTGGTGGGTTTGGTTGTCACATGATGTTGCAAATATTGCAGTGTACTTGCCAAGACAATTAGATATTTCATTGCTTTTAATTGTATTAGCTTATTTTACAGCACTACTTTTTTATATCTTCTACATTCAAGGTGGACCTATTCAAAAAGTAGTTTTGGATAAAACTGGAACAAGATATGCCCGTTCAGCAACAATTATTAACGTAATATATGCGGCAGTGCTTTATTACTTTAAAGAATTGAACGATCTTCCAATGTCAACAACATGGGTTTTTGTTGGGTTGTTATGTGGAAGAGAACTAGCAATTTCTACAATGAATAAAGATTATAAATTTAAATATGTATTTCCACTTATAGGAAAAGACTTTGTGAAAATGATATTTGGTTTAAGTGTTTCGGTGGCGATCGTACTAGCTATTCACTACTTTATAATACCTAGGGGATTATATTAATTTTTTTTTCTCTTAATTTCTTCGTAAAGATTTTTGAGATCTTCAGGAGATAAATCTTTATCTTTCAACTTCTCAAGAATCTTTTCGTTCTCATCATCTTCAACACTTTTAAACGTATATGGATCCTCTTTATTTTTTTCTAATGTGCCATCTCTTTTAAGATCGCTTCTAGCATCCAAACCTCTTCCAATGGCTTTAAATGTTAAAAAAATAACCGTACCCATAATTAATGCTACTAATATATAAAGAAAATATTCCATAAATTTAATTTTTTTTAGCGAACTCACCGCCATCTCTAAATCTCCAAAGCCATTTTTTCATAGCCTCTTCAACATCGGATGGTTTTATATCAAGATCTTTTAAAGTTAAATGATTGCCAGAAACCGTGTTATCAGCCTCTGATAAAATGTTACATTGATCTTCTGTAAGTATAGGTGCCATGGGTAGTAAGCTTAAAATTTTACTTTGTATTCTTGCTAAAGGCATTGGCATTTCAATTACAAATCTTTTTTTATTTATTGTCTTTAAAATAGATCTTACCATATTACCAAAGCTAATGATTTTTGGCCCTCCTATCTCATAAATTTTTCCTTGATTGTTTTTTATTTTAATAGCTTTCATAATTGCTTCAGAAACATCTGTGACTAAAATTGGTTGAAAATTATAATTAATTTTAACGACTGGTATAACAGGCATAAAGCTTAATTTAGAAAATAAATTTGTAAAATTATCCTCTGTTCCACACACCACGCTAGGCCTAATAATAACTGTATTTTTAAAATTATTTATAGCTTTTGTTTCTCCTTCAAATTTAGTTTTTTGATAAAGTGATTGAGAATTTGGATTAGCACCGATAGCACTTACATGTATAAATTTTTTTACATTAGATTCCGCGCATATTTTTGAAATTATATCTGGTATGTCAGAGTGAATTTGGGAAAATTTCTGTTTTCTGGTCTCATAAAGTATTCCAATAAGATTAATAACAATATCTGAGTTATTTATTGCTTCTTTAATTTTGGTTAAATTATTCAAATTCCAATCTATTAGCTCTATGGCTCCCGGAGGCGCTTGGGTCTTTAAATATCCTTTTTGAAAAGGATTTCTAGTCGTAATAAAACACCTGTAGTTTTTTTTTGCCATATTTCTGGCTAAGTACTTTCCTAAGAATCCACCACCGCCAAGGATTGTTGCTATTGGGTAATTATTCATGGTATTGAGAATAGTTATATGAAAATAATAAAGTTACAAGAGGACATAACCCCAGAAATAGCAAAATCTTTTAATAGTAGTATTGCCATAGATACGGAGGCTACAGGACTTCAAATACCTGAAAGAGACAAACTAAGTCTAATACAAATATGTAACGAAGATGGAGATATTTATATAATTCAACCTGACCGCAAAACATATAAAGCCCCAAATTTAGTTTCTATTTTAGAAAATGATAAGATTCAAAAAATTGGGCATTTTTTAAGATTTGACAAAAATGGCTTAGAATATTTTTTAAAATGTAAAATGGTTAATATATTTGACACCAAAATTGCTTCTAAAATAGTAAGGACTTATACAGATTCACATGGATTAAAAACTTTGGTGCAAGAGTTTTGTAATAAAAACTTAGACAAAAGACAAGGAAGTAGTGATTGGAATAGAGATATTAGTGAACTCTCCGATAAACAATTGGAATATGCAGCAAACGATGTTCTTTATCTTCATAAAATTAAAAATGAATTAGAAAAAATGCTTATAAGAGAAAATAGAATGGATCTTTATAAAAAATGTATAAACTTTTTAGATACTAGAATTGAGCTTGATCAAACAGGTTTTAAATTTGATATTTTTGAACATTAATGGCTAAAATTAATTACATCACTGTCGCAAAAAAGGCTGCATCTATTCAAATCACTGAGTTAAAAAAAATAAATAAAGTTTTTAATAAATCATTTGTTAGAGCAGTTGAAGTCATATTTTTATGTAAGGGGAAAGTTATTACTGCAGGTGTAGGTAAGAGTGGTATAATTGCTAGAAAAATTTCATCCACTTTATCATCAGTAGGCGTTTCATCTTTTTATCTAAATCCTGGAGAAGCAAATCATGGAGATTTGGGTCAAATAGATAAGAAAGATATTTTAATGATTTTTTCATATTCTGGAAATACTTCTGAAATGACCAACATGTTAAAATACGCTAACAGATTTAATATAAAAACTATTGGTGTTGCGTCCAAAAAAGATAGTCTTCTTCTAAAAGCTAGTGATGTTAAGATTTTGTTACCCAAGGTAAAAGAATCTGACCCAACAGGAATGGTGCCGACCTCTTCTACAAGTATAACATTATTATTTGGTGATTGTCTTGCGGTCGCTTTAATGAATAAATTAAATTTTTCAAAAGACAAGTTTAAAATTTTTCACCCCGGGGGGAATATTGGAAAAAATTTACTTCTTGTTAAAGATATTATGATCACAGGAAAAAAATTGCCTGTAATAAATTTTTCTAAATCTATAGATCAAGCAATTAAGGTTATAAGCTCAAAAAAACTTGGCTTTGTCGTTATTTTAGAAAAAGGATTTATTAAAGGTATTTTGACTGATGGAGACGCAAGAAGAGGTATAAAATTTTATTCAAAAAACGAGGAGTTGAAAAGATTCATGACTTTTAAGCCTTTTTTTATTTCGGAAAATCAAACAGCTTCTAAAGCTCTTTCTATTATGAATGAAAAGAAAATTACAAGTTTGTTGGTTTGTTCTGAAAAAGATCTCAACAAAAAAAATTCAGCAAAACTAAGAGGTATAATACACATACATTCTTTACTAAATTATGGAATAAAGTGACCTATCGAAAAAAAAAATTACTATTAATACAAATTTCAATTTTTATATTTGCCTGTAGTCTTATTTTTTTTTCCTATTATAATCAAAATTCGCAAATATTACCTGAGGTAAATAAATCAAATAACTCAATAGAGAAAAAGAAACTACTAACGGAAAAAGAAAGTAATACTTTCGAAAATGTCGAATACAATGGAATTGATCTAAATGGCAACAGATATCTGATTAAATCTGAAAATGCTGATTTTGATGTAGATAAGCCAGAACTTATTAATATGAAGGTTATGCAGTCAATTTTTTATTTTAAGGATGGTACAACTCTATATGTCACGGGCGACTATGGAACATATAATAATAAAACTAATGACATGACATTTAGAGATAATATCGTAGCTTTGTATCTAGATAATAAATTGTATGCAGACAATCTTGATTATTTCAATACAAAAAGTTTATTAATAGTTTATGGAAATGTGCAATCGGAGAGTCCTGAAGGTAATATAGAAGCTGATAATTTAAAAGTTGACCTTTCAACAAAAACATTGAACTTAAGTATGTTTAACAATAATGGAGTGAAAGTTAAATTAAAATAAAAATGAAAAAAGGTTTTAGAATAATAAAATTTAAAAAAGATAAGCCTATTTTTGAAGTTAAAAATGTCAGTAAATCATTTGACGGCAGGCCCATTCTTAAACAAATTAGTATAACAATCTATCCAGGAGAAATTGTTGGCTTGTTAGGTCCTAATGGTTCTGGAAAATCTACTCTTTACAGTACAATTATAGGTGAAAATAATGCAGACTCTGGAAAAATTTTACTTAATAATAAAGATATTTCAGAATACCCAATTCACAAAAGATCTAAAGCAGGTATTGGTTATCTTAGCCAACAAAGAAGCGTATTCGGACTAACTGTGTATGAGAATCTTTTAGGTGTTTGTCAAATAAGTATAAAAGGAGGAAGCAATCAGACAAAAATGGTAGAAAAGTTATTAGATGAATTTAATTTACAGCATTTAAGAAACATACATAGTAGCGTGCTTAGTGGTGGAGAAGTAAGAAGATTAATGATAGCAAGAATACTGATAAATAAACCTAGTGTAGTTTTGTTAGATGAGCCAATGGCAGCATTAGATCCAATTGTTGTACAGGATATTCAAAAATATATTTTAAAATTACAAGCTTATGGTTGCGCAATTTTAATTACCGATCACCAAGTAAGAAATCTTTTTGATATTGTTGATAGAGCTTATGTTTTAGGGGAGCAATCTATAATCGCATCGGGAACGCCTCAAGAAATTCTAAAGTCATCAAAAGCTATAGAATTATATTTTGGATCAGCTTATAACAATTAAATTAATGTCAAAAAAAAGTTATTCTGTAGTAATAAAAAATAAAATTAAAAGTTTTAAAAAAATTATTTCAGTGGACTCTGATAAATCCCTTTCAATAAGGTACTTACTAATAGGCGCTATATCAGAAGGTATTTCTGAAATTAGAAGTATATTAGAATCAGATGATGTGTTCTCATGTATATACTGTCTAAAAAAACTCGGCGTCAAAATAAGGAAGAGTAAAGAAAAAAAGTACTTAATTTACGGTAAGGGCTTGGGATCGTTACATATTAAAAAGGGATCAACCTTAAACTTTGGAAACTCCGGTACATTGGCTAGGCTTTTAATCGGAATTTTATCTTCAACGCCAAATATTGAAGTAAAAATAAAAGGAGACTCATCTTTAAATAAAAGAAGTATGTCAAAATTAATAAGTTTAATGAATGAATTTGGTGCTGAATTCTATCCAAAAAGAAAAGTTAATTTCCCTCTAAAAATAGTTTCATCAGCAATACCAGTCGGGATCAATTACAATGCTGGGGTATCCGCTCAATTAAAAAGTGCAGTTATATTAGCTGGTTTAAATTCATATGGAGTTACTAATATTTTTGAACAACATAAAAGTAGAGATCATACTGAAAATATTTTAGAAAAAAATTCTACTACTTTAAAAAAAAAGAATAAAAATATAAAAATTTATGGAAAAAGTTTTCTTAACTCAATAAAAGCATTTGTTCCTGGGGATCCTTCATCCGCAGCTTTTATGACTTCTTTAACGTTGCTGAGTAAAAAATCAGAACTATTAATTAAAGGTGTGGGATTAAATAAAAAAAGAATCGGTTTTTACAAACTAATGAAGAAGTGTGGGGCCAATATTCAATTTAAAAATATCACAAAAAAAAATAATGAAATTTTTGGAGACATTAAAGTTAAGAGTAGTAAACTGAAGCCCATTAATGCTAATGCAGAATATTATGTTTCATCAACTGATGAATATCCTATAATGTTTGTAGTTGCCGCTTTAACTCCTGGAACATCTGTGTTTAAGGGAATTGGTGATCTTGTAAACAAGGAAAGTAATAGAATTGATGAAATGAAAAAAATTTTAAAACAAATTGGCATAAAATTTAAATCAAATAAAGATGATATGAAAATTTTTGGACAAAAGATAATTAATTATAAAAGTAAAAAAATTATTGTACCAAGCCTTGGGGATCACAGAATCTGTATGAGCGCAATGATACTTGCTCTAACTACAGGTATAGCTACAAATATTAAAAATTTTGAAACTGTTAAAACATCTTCTCCCTCTTTTCTAAAATTAATTAAAAATCTTGGTGGAAAATTTGAAATTAAATAAAAATCACCGACTCGTTATTTCTGCAGATGGATCAGCCGCTAGTGGTAAAACTACTGGTGCCAAAAGAATTTCTAAAATATTTGGATTAAAGTTTCTTTCTTCAGGATTGCTTTATAGATACGCAAGTTATGAAATATTAAAACATAAGCCAATAAATAAATTTCTTTTTTTAAAAAAAAAATTTAACAATTTAAATTTAGCAAAATTAAATAGACTTAACCTTCATTCTTCGGAAATATCAGAATTCACATCCTTAATTGCTAAAGAGAAAAGAGTAAGAAACATTCTTAAATCTTTTCAAATAAATTTTTCAAAAAGATTTAACAGAATTTGTATAGAAGGAAGAGATATTGGTACTGTTATTCTACCTAAGGCTGATATTAAATTTTTCTTCAAATGTGATTTAAATACAGCCACAATGAGAAGATTCAAAGAACTTAAAAAAAAAAATAACAAAATAACACTAGCAGAAGTCAAAAAAGCTATAAAAATAAGGAATAATAGAGATACAAAACGTAAAAATTCACCTTTGATTCAGCCTAAAGATGGGGTAATTGTTGACACCGGAAAATTAAAAACAATACCAGACATGCTAAAAAAAATGTCGGTAACAATTGATAAAAAAATAAAAGAAAAATATGGCAGTTGAAGCACAAATTAAAGAACAATCTAGCTCTCATAAAGAGTTTGAAAGTCTACTGAATGAAGACTTTAAAGATAGAAAACTTAAAGAAAACGAAATTATTAAAGCTACAGTTACTGAAGTAAATAACAAATATGTAATTGTAGACGCTAAAGCTAAAGCTGAAGCCATGATACCAATAGAGGAATTTAAGAATGATAATGAGCTTGATGAACTAAAAGTTGGCTCCGTAATCGAAGTATATCTGGAACGAATAGAAAATTTTAAAGGTGAAATTGTTATTTCAAGAGAAAAAGCAAGAAGGATGAATGCGTGGAAAAAAATGGAAAAGGTATTTGAAACACAAGAAGAGCTAGTTGGATACATTACTGGCAGAGTTAAAGGTGGCTTTATATGTACTGTCGATGGACTTCCTACATTTATGCCTGCATCTCAAATAGATGTCCGACCTCTTAAGAAATTTGATCATTTAATGAACACTCCTATTAAAGTGATTGCAACACGTATAGATAAGACGAGAGGAAACGTTTGCACATCACGTAGAGCTGTTTTAGAAAAATCTAAAGATGCTGAAGTAAAAGAGATTTTAAAAAATTTAAGTGAAGGTGATATAGTTGAAAACGCAACAGTTAAAGCGACTACAGATTGGGGAATATTTTTGGATGTAAATGGTATTGATGCGCTTTTACATGTTTCAGATTTAAGTCATGGAAGAGTAAAAAAACCTTCCGAAATGGTAACCATTGGTCAAAAAATTAAAGTTAAAATTACAAAAATTGACTCAACTACAAATAGGGTTTCTGCTTCCGTTAAAGCATTAACTGCTGACCCTTACGATGATTTAGAAAAAAAATACAAAATAGGGGAAATCTACGAAGGTGTTTGCACTAAACTAATGGAGTATGGTGCTTTTGTAAAATTAGAAGATGGAATCGAAGGGCTAATTCATAATTCTGAATTGTCATGGATTAATAGAAATATTCAACCGAGCAAAGTGCTGTCAGTATCCGAATCAATAAAAATTAAAATAGTCTCAATTGATACAGCTGCAAAAAGAATATCTTTATCATTTAAAGAAACTCTCGAAAATCCATGGAAAAAAATTGCAGAATTTTCTGGAAAAACAATAGAAGTAAAAATAAAAAATATAACTGACAAAGCTATATTTGCTGAATTAGACTCAGGTTTGGTTGGAATGCTTCACTATAAAGAAATAGATTTTAATGAAGATGAGGCCAGTCTTAAAAGATATAAGAAGAACGATATAATAAAAGTTAAAATAGTAGAAGTTAAAGATGAAAAGATAAGATTTTCTATAAGGGCTCTTGAGAAAGATCCTATGGATTGGTTTACTGAAAACAATAAGAAAACCGGAGATGTGGTTACGACTACTGTCATTGAAACAAATAGATCTGGTGTCAAGGTATCTGTAGGAAATAATAAAATGCTAATAGTGAATATTAAAAAAAATCAATTAGCAAAAGAATCTGGCGATCAAAGGCCGGAAATATTTCAGCCTGGAAATAAATTAGATGCATCTATTACAGAGTTAGATTTATTAAATCGTAAAATTTCTCTTTCTGTTAAACAAGCTCAAATAGACGAAGAAAAATCACTGGTTAAAAAATTTGGTAAAGATGCAAAATCATCTGGAGCGACATTGAAGGATATATTTAATAAGGCACTAAACATATCTTCGAAAAAGAAAAAGGGAAAAGAATAATAGAGTTGGTTAAATCAAAAATAATAGCCGAACTAAAAGAAAGATACCCTAACTTAAAACATTCACAAATATCTGATATTCTTGATTTAATTTTTGAGTCTATTGCTAAAAGTTTAATTTTAAACAAACCAGTTGAATTAAGAAATTTTGGTCGATGGTCTGTCAAAGTTATAAAAGCAAAATATAATGCTAGAAACCCAAAGACACAAGAATTAATATTTGTACCTGAAAAGAGAAGAATTAGTTTTAAAATGTCAAAATATTTAAGAAATGAAATAAATTAATTATGAAAAGAAAAATATTTATTGCTTGTGACACAATTAAAATTTCTCAAATAAATAAAATTCTCAAAAATACAAGAACAGATAAATTAAATGTCTTTTATAAATTTGGTCTTGAATTTTTCAACTCTAAACTAGGCAGAACATTTTTATCAAAAACTAAAGAAAAGAACAAAATTTGGTTAGATATTAAATTATTCGATATACCTAATACAGTTTCATCTTCCATAAATTCTTTAAAAGATTTAAAAAATCTTAATTATTTAACTATTCATGTGTCGGGTGGTCTAGAAATGATGCTAGCTGCAAAGAAAGCTGCAAAAAAAACAAATAAAAATTTAAAGATATTAGGTGTAACTATTTTAACAAGTTTTTCTGAAAAAAGTCTAAGAGATATTGGCCATATGAAAAATATTAAAGAGACGGTTATACTACAGGCTAAGTTGGCGAAAAAAGCTGGTTTAGATGGTGTGGTATGTTCTGGACACGAAGCCAAGTATGTAAAAAAAATTTGCAAAAATATGGAAATTATAACGCCAGGAATAAGAATGCCTAATGACAGTAAAAATGATCAAAGAAGAGTTGTTACTCCCCAAGAGGCATTCGAAAATGGTGCAACTGGTATTGTGATGGGCAGAAGTATTACAAGAGGTAATATTAAGAATAATGTACAAAAATTAATAGAATCTTTAAAATAATTTTATGAAAGTAAAAGTCTGTGGTCTCACAAATCATGAACATGTTAAAGCATGCGTAAAAAATAATGTAGATTTCTGTGGATTTATTTTAAATTATCCAAAGAGTCATAGATTTATTTCCTATGAAAAAGCAAGAAAATTAACCTCTATTAAGAAAAATAAAACAAATTACGTCGGAGTACTAGTTAATCCGAAAATTCAAGAATTAGAAAAATTTTCTAAGTTAAATCTAGATTATTTTCAAATTTATGGGAATTATAATAACGACGATATTAGAAATATAAAATCTAAATACTCTCAAAAAATAATTTTTTCTATACGTGTAAAAGAAAAAAAAGATATTTTATATTATAGAAAGATAAAAAACTCAGCTGATATTATTTTATGGGACAGTTCGGGTTTAGAACAAAGTAAAGAATGGAATTATGAATGGATTAAATCAATACCTAATAATTTTACAAAAATGATAGCAGGTAATATTACCCTTGATAAACTTGAACATATATCAACTTTAGCAGACATCGTTGATGTCTCTGGTGCTTTAGAAACAAATAACGTAAAAGATATAAATAAAATCAAAAAATTTTTAAATAAAATTAAAATAATTAATGATAAAAATTAAAAAAGGCATACCTCTTATTGACCAGCATGATAAAAATTTTATGTATGGCAATAAATTTGGTGGCAATTTTATACCTGAAACACTCAAAAAACCAATAGATGATTTAACCAAATTATTTACAAAACTTAGAAAAGATAAGAGTTTTATAAAAGAAAGAGATTATTATTTTAAAAATTATATTGGAACACCAACACCACTTATTAAATTAAATAACTTAACTAAGTATCTTGGGGGTGCTCAAATATATGCCAAAGTTGTTTCTGAAGCTAATGGTGGTGCTCACAAAATCTATAACGCAACTGTCCATTGTTTAGTGGCAAGAAGAGCTGGTAAAAAATATGTAATTGGAGATACAGGTGCCGGATATGCAGGTAAAATGTTAAGTATGGCTGCTAAAAAATTTGGTCTTAAATGTAAGATATTTATGGGCGCTAAAGATATTAGAAGACAAAAACCAAATGTTGATGAAATAAAAAATAATGGTGCTGATATAGTTTCAGTTACTACAGGCAGCCAAACTCTTGTAGATGCAGTTAGTGAATGTATGAGATATTGGGTTTCTAACTGCGATACAGCACATATGTGCGTAGGTTCTACAGTTGGTCCCAATATATTTATAAAAATATGTGCTTGGAGTACGGCTCAAATTTCAAGGGAACTCATGCTTCAAGTTAAAGATGAGTTTGGAAAAATTCCAAATAAATTAAAATTATTAAATTGTGTTGGAGGTGGTAGTTCTGCTATGGGTTTTTGGAATGAGTTTATGGATACTAAAGCTGAATTTATTGGCATTGAAGCTGGCGGCCCTAAAAATAGTAAGTTACATGCTGCCCCTTTAACCTCAGGATCTAAAATAGGCATCTTACATGGTGCTGCACAATACGTAATACAAAATAATGAGGGGCAAATTGGACTAACTGAATCTATTTCTGCAGGTCTTGATTATCTTGGAATTTCACCTTTACATTGTTTCTTAAAAGATACAAAACGCGCAAAATATACTTCAGCAACTGATGAAGAGGCTTTAAACGCATATGAACTTGTTTCAAAATTAGAAAAAATTTCTCCCTCTCTAGAACCATCTCACGCCTTTGCAGAAGCTATTCGATTAGCACCTAAATTAAATTCTTCAAATATTATAATTGTTAATAGTTGTGGAGATTCACTAAAAGATAAAGATATTATAAAGAATAAATTGGGAAAATATATAAGATGAGATCAAAAATTAGTTTAGCATTTCAAAAATGTAAAAAAGAAAAAAGACCTGCGCTCTTAACATATACGGTAGCAGGAGATAAAACAAAAAAAATTTCTGAAGAAATTATAAAATCTATTTCTAATCATGCTGATATTATCGAATTAGGTTTTCCTCACAACACACCGATAGCTGACGGAGGTCAGATTCAAGAAAGTTCTTACCGTGCTTTAAAAAATAAGATTAAACTCAAAGATGTTTTTGATATTGTAAAGAATTTTAAAAAAAATAAACCTCAAATACCGCTTATATTAATGGGTTATTATAATTTAGTTTATCAATATGGGGAGAATAAGTTTTTAGAAAAATGTAAAAATGTTGGTGTTGACGGTTTAATAATTGTTGATTTGCCGTGGCCAGAAAATAAAAAATTTTCTGCTAGATGTAAAAAAAAAGCCATAACTTTTATTCAACTTTTATCTCCAACAACTTCACATAATAGAATTAAATTAATTATTAAAGACTCCCATGAGATGGTTTATTACATCAGTATGCTTTCTACGACCGGTGGCAAATTGAAAGTTTCACCAAAAAAAATACTGGAAAACTATAGGAGAATAAAAAGTATAGATCCTAAGAAAAATCTAGTCATTGGTTTTGGAATAACTTTAAAAACAATTAAATTGCTAAAAGAGGCCGACGGTCTAGTTGTAGGATCACAACTGTGTAAAACTATAACGAATTCAATAAAAAAACGCCAAAATCCTGTCACAATGTTAGTTAAAATGGTAAGTAAGTTAAAAGGAGAAATAATTTGAATTGGATAACAAAATTTATAAAACCTAAGATTAAATCTTTATTTAAAAAAAGAGTTTCAAAAAATGATGAAACTCTTTGGATAAGCTGTAAATGTAAAAATCTAATTTATAAAGAAGATTTAAAATTGAATTTAAACTGCTGTCCCAAGTGTGGTGCCCATCATAAACTTACTTGCGATGAGCGATTTCAACTTTTTTTTGACAACAGGGATTATGAGATAATAGAAACACCTCTACCAAGTGATGATCCATTAAATTTTGTTGATAATAAAAAATACATAGATAGATTAAAAACGGCAAGAACTATTACAAACCAAGATGATGCCGTTGCAATAGCAAAAGGTAAAATAAATAAAATAGACGTTATTGCTGGATCGCAAGATTTTAGATTTATAGGAGGTAGTTTTGGTGCAGCTTCAGGTGAAGCATTTTTATCTGGCATACAGCATGCGATAGATGGGAAAAAACCGTTTATATTTTTTAGCTGTAGTGGAGGTCAACGTATGATGGAAAGTTCAATTGCCCTTGCACAAATGGCTCGTACGACTTTAGCAGTAAGTGAACTTAAAAAACAAAATTTACCTTATATTGTTGTTCTTACTGATCCTACGACTGGTGGTGTAACAGCATCGTGGGCTATGTTAGGGGATATTTTAATTGCTGAGCCCAAGAGCACAGTTGGTTTTGCAGGAAAAAGAGTTGTTCAAGGAACAATAAACGAAACTTTACCAGAAGAATTCCAGAGTGCCGAGTGGGTTTTGGAGCATGGCGGAATCGATCTTGTTATAGAAAGAAAATATCTTAATTCAACTATCGGTACCTTACTAAGTGTCTTGTTGAAAAAAGGCGAGACTCAAGCTAAAACGAATCTATCTAATGTTGTTACAACCAGCGAATCTCTACAAGAATCTACAAAAGCTTTATAGTCGAAGAATAAACCTCGATCTAAATAGAATTAATAAAGTTTTAAAAAAACTACACTCACCTCATTTAGAATTAATAAACCCAATAAATATTTTAGGGAGCGATGGTAAAATGAGCATTCTTACTTCGCTAAAATATTTTTTTGAAGCAAATAAAAATAAAGTAAATGCTTTTACTAGCCCACATTTATATGATGTTCGGCATAGATTTTTTTTAAAAAATAAGTTTATTACCTGCTCTCAAATTAAGTCTCTCACAAAGATAATTGAGAAAACAAAAGTCAAATTGACTCTTTTTGAACTTCTTACATGTGTTTATATTTTAGCCTCAAAAAAACAAAAGGGTATTTCTTATAATTTAATTGAAAGTGGTCTTTTATTTAAAAAAGATAGTACTAATTTATGGAAATATCCTAAAGCACAAATTATTTCTAATATAAATTTTCAACACAAGGAGTGGATTAATCCCAAAACACTTCATGAAATATGCAAACAAAAAGTTGGATCTTTAAGCAATAATACTATTATTTATATAAATAAACAAAAGCCTAAAACATTAAAAATAATAAAAAGTCTTTTAAAAGGAAATAATAGCAAAATTATTTTTCCACATAGTTGGAAAATTATCAAAGTATCAAATAGATATGTTTATAAAGATAAAAAAAATAAAATTCCTATTATTACAAAAAATATCTACAGTAAAGGTTTGATTAATAATTTAGGTTTTGCTATTAAAATTGCCCTAGATTTTGGAATAAAAAAAAAAATTATTATCAAAACTATACCAAAAATAAAATACGAAGGTCGTTTGCAGTATATAAAAAGTGGCAAATTAAGAAAACATCTTATGACAAATGAAAAACTTTTAATAGATGGTTGTCATTCTTTAACTAGTGGTAAAAATCTAAACGAATATCTTAAGTCATTAAAAGAACCTATTTATGGAATTTGGGGTATGCAAAAAAACAAAATGCCCAAAAAATTTATAGGAATTTTTAAAAAAACTTTTGTTAAACTAATCACACTCACAATTCCTAACGAGCCAAACGCAGTAACTGCTGAAAAATTAAAATCTTTTTCACATAAAGATAATACCTTTACATCAAAAAATATATATAAAGCACTTAAACTAATATCTAACAAAGAAAAAAAAACTATTGTTGTGTTTGGCAGTTTATACTTGGTAGGAGATATTTTGAGTAAAAATTAGTTTCTAGATATGAGGTCTAATAAAATCCAATAAATCTTTCTCGTTTGTTGCACCAACTTTCGTATCAAGATGTTTACCGTCCTTACAAAGAATTAAAGTTGGAACGCCACGCACAGAGTATTCAACAGGTTTATTTGGGTGAATTTCTATATCATGATAATAACAATCTATTTTATCAGCTAGATCTTCAGAAATTTTTTCAACTATTGGTTTTAAAATTTTACAAGGTTGGCACCACGAGGCTGAAAATTGGGTTAATGTAAGTTTATTGGAACTAATTTGTTCTTGAAATTTTTCATCTGTTGAATTTTTAAAAGCCATAGATGTTAATTAAGTGTTTTTTAATTAATGTCAACTAGACAGAAGAGTAAAATTTTTCTAACTCTTCAATGTAGGCGTTAATATCGTCTAAAATAACTAATTTTTCTGGTTCCTCTTCTCTTTCAAATTTTTCTCTTAACGTATCTATTTCAGAATAAGTTCTAGGTATTGTGTTCCATTTTTCATTATTTGTGCTTAATAGTTTTTTTGCCATTTCTTTGTGCATTAAATTATAGTCATACTCTGGTAAAATCTCTGGCTTCTCCATATACATAAGTTTTCTTCCAAGATATTTAAGTCTTTCATCTTTAAATTTTGATAAAAAAGACAATTTTTCATTCCAACCTATTTTATGAAATTCTGGCATTAAGTTATTATCTTCAGTACTTGTAAATTTTGTATAAATGCTTTCCTCTGTGAAGATATCTTCTTGTGATTTAGAGTGCATTTTTTCTTCAGCTTCTTCTTTTTTAATGTCACTTATTTTTTCAGCAAATTCTTTGTTATTCTTAATGAGTTTAGCTCTTGCAGCTAATTTTTCTGCACCAATTGTTTTGTATTGTTCTATTGCATCTCCATAAGATGGATTCATAATTACTGGATGTTTATTGTGTCGGACAGTTCTCAAAAATTTATATTTTTTTATTGCTGCTGAAAGTTCTTTTTGCGACATTTTTAAAAAAATGTCTGGATCATGTTTTAAATCAAAACATAACGGCCATTGATATTGAGGATGCTGACAAACAAACGTTTGTACAAAAGGAACACTACGTCCATAATAATATTCATTATTACAAAAGTAAGGTTCATTTTTAATTAATTCTAGAGATTGATTTTTATCCATAGTTAATAAGCTTGCCTTCCATACATTGGGTGCTTTTTTAGCAATAATTTTTGCTACGCCTGCTGTAGCAATTACATCTCCAATGGCGCTATGAGCATCACCGTGTTCTATTCCATTCAATGGAGCCATTACATCTAACTTGTAAACTGCATTGCCCTTTGCATTAATTGAGTTTTTTAAAGTGTTTGGATAGTAAAGGTTTGCAGCCCTAGCAAGGCTCAACACATCTCCCCTTGTGTTACCGTTTGTGCTAGTTAGATAGGGATATTCAAGTGTTTGAAAGAGAGTACACCTTAAAAATTCTTCATCAAATTCTATGCTATTAAAACCCATGTAAGTTGCTTTGCCCCATTTTTTAAGAATGGCTACGAATTGTCTAATCATTTCATAATGTGAAAGATTTGATCCTTTAAGCATTTTAGGTGATGATTTGTTTACTATTAAAGCCATAGCTTCTGGAATAATTCCAGGATTTAATCTACACCTAGCATCATACCTATCTAGTTCCTCGAGATTATCATTTGTTAGAATTGCACCTATTTGAATTATTTGCCCCCAATACTTGTTGGAAGAACTTGTTTCAAAATCATAAAATACAAAATTTGACATAAGATATTATTTTACAACTTTTATTTTTTCTGGAATTTCTTCTACTGATTCCTTAGCAGTACCTGGATCTTTAATACTTCCTAAAGTGTTCATAATAGATCTAGCATCTCTACCGAAAGACTCTGTAGCTGTCATTGCTTGTTCTAGTTTTTTTCTAAGATCTATAATACCGTTAAAGTGTCTCTCAAATCTTGAGCTTATATTTCTTAAATCGCCATATATTTGAGTTGCATGCTTTTGTACTTTTAACGTTTGAAAGCCTAAATGATAAGATTGCAAAAGTGCTGATAAACTATTGGGTCCAGATATAGTTACTTTATATTTTGTTCTTAATTCCTGCAGTAGTAATTCTTTTGTTTTTGGATCTCTATAAGATGAAATTTCAGAAAATAAACCTTCTGTTGGCACATAAACTATTGCAAAGTCGGTACTTTTTGGTGGTGAAATATATTTTAAGTTTACCGATTTTGCTTTATTTCTAAATGCTGCTGCTAAATCTTTTCTTGCTTCAGCTTGAGCTTCTTTATCGTTAGCTTGGTAAGCGTCATCTATAGCTTTATACTTTTCAACAGGCCAGTGACTATCAATCGGAAGTAGAACGTCTTGAAGTTTAATTGCAAATTCAACAGTATCTGAATTTTCTTCAGGTTTCATTTTTACATTTTCGATAAATTGAGAAGCTGGAAGCAGATCTTTTAATAAAGATCCGAGACCAAACTCTGCTAATGTACCGTAAGTTTTTACACCACTTAAAATTTTACTAAAATTATCTTGGCTTTTATTTAGTTCACTTACTTGTCTGTTAAATACTCCAACTTTTTCATCTACTTTAGTTAAAGCACCGGTCATATCTTTTGCAATTTCTTTACTCATTGTACCAAAAGATTCACTGAAAGAGTTTCTTAAGGAACTAACTTCATCTTTCAATATTTGTTCATTGTTTATTGGCTCTGGCTGTTTGCGTTTAAGCACAAAGATAACAGCACCTAAATTAACAATTAATAAAGCTATAACTATAAAAATTAGTATCGAATCCATAAACTATTATACAACATTGTCCTTCTTGTTGATATCAGTGCTTTGTATAAGATCTATTTCAGTGTCAATAACTTTACATCTTTCTATAATGTAATTTAAAGAGATGATCTTTTTTTTGGTAAACTTGACGTTCGAAGCTGACCGCAGCCACTTAATGATTTTTCTGATGCACCGCCGCTGCGTCTTACTGTTACAATAAATCCAGCATTTTTAACTATTTGTGCAAATTTATTTGTATTTTCTTCAGAAACTGGTTTTATATTACAGCCTGGCCAAGTATTCATAAAAATTAAATTTAACTTTGAAGGAAACTGACTCATTATTTTAACTAATTGTTTGGCGTCTTCGGGACTATCATTAATTCCAGACATTAGAGTGTATTCTACAAATACTTTTTCTTTAACTATGCTTGTGTAGTATTTACAGCTTTCAACTACTTCTTTTAAAGGATATTTTTTATTTATAGGAATAATCTTGTCTCTCTTAGTATTGTCACCACTATGAAGTGATAGCGCTAAATAAACTCCAACTTCATCTGCAAATCTCTTAATTTTATCGGGTATACCAATAGTAGATAAAGTAATTGATTTTTTACCCATGTGAACCCCTTCTGTTTCCATTAAAATCTTTATAAATTTTTTTACATTTTCATAATTTGTTAAAGATTCACCGCTGCCCATTATAACGCAATTTTTTATGAGTCGTTGATCTCCAAAATCATTAAGATGCCTTTTAGCTATCA
>Ga0115000_10001952_pt1 | contig 17989 bp, 14 predicted proteins | sample ArcticOcean_MG_C_6_FD_89690 | JGI IMG/M metagenome (GOLD analysis project Ga0115000, IMG submission 89690) | Marine microbial communities from western Arctic Ocean - ArcticOcean_MG_CB8_128 | ecosystem: Environmental > Aquatic > Marine > Oceanic | place: Arctic Ocean: Canada Basin | collected...
CTCGTGACGACAACATCGATACTCAACACTTCCGCAACTACTTGCGCTACTCGGTTGACGTAAACTCTCAGGCCACTTTTTCAGCGGCTGCATACTACAACGCGTTCAACCGCAACTGGTTCAAGTTGAAGGAAATCAAAGACATCGATTCTGATGGCGACGGCGTAATAGACAGCACTCCTACGGTTCCGCTCTACCAAGCTTTGGCTGGTGTCGACGACAACAAACCCCTTGAAGTCCTGCAAGGAACCCGAGCTGGCCAATACGAGTATCGCAACAACAACCGCGACTACATCGCCAAAGGGCTGCAAGCGACTCTCGATTGGAGTATTGAAGCAGGTCAGGCCACTCACGAACTCCGCATCGGAACACGCTTTCACCAAGACCACGTACGTCGCTTCCAGGAAGACGTTCAGTACTTTCAGAACGCGGATGGATCGATCGAATCGACCGTTTCGGATGGCCCTGGATCGGGCGGTAATCGCCTACAAGAATCTGAAGCTACTGCTATTTTCGTAGAAGACACAATTCGCCTAGGCCAACTCTCGATCGTACCTGGCCTGCGCTTCGAGCACATCGACTACAACTACATCACCTACGAAAGCAACGGGGGCAATATCCCGAGCGACTCCGCTTCGCGTGGAATCGACGTTTTCGCTCCAGGGATCGGAGTCAACTACCAGTCGAACGAAAACACATCATTTTTCGCCGGCGCTTATCGCGGGTTCTCTGTACCAGGTCCTCGTTCGGCTGCCCGTCCAGGGAGAGAGCTAGACGAAGAAACAAGCCTGAGCATCGAAAGCGGTGTTCGTTACGACAATCGCAAAGGTGTGTTCGCCGAATTCATCGTCTTTAATACGGACTTCGACGACCTCATAACCATCGACAATATTGCAACCGGTTCGAGCAACCCGCAAAACATCGGAAAAGCACGGTCTCGCGGCATTGAAATGATTCTCGGCTGGGACCCAACAGCCAATGCCAACGCCAACTTCAAAGCTCCTATTTCATTCAGCGCTACCTACACGGACGCGGAATTCAAAACAAACTCGACTGATTCCAACGCCGAGTCCATCTTCTCTGGAGCGGTCATCGGAAATGCATTCCCCTACATACCTGAATTCCAGTACAACCTAGCAGGCGATCTCGAATTCGAGGCATTTCGCTTGTCAGCGAATCTAAACTACACCGATAGCGTTTACGGCAGTGGTTCCAATACCGAACTGGAAGAGAATCCCGCAGGTATCCCTGACGCCCGCTTCGGATTAATCGACAGCCTTTTCATCGTAGATCTCTCCGCTACACTTTACATCAATGAACAAGCGGAAGCGTTCATCAATGTTACGAACGTGTTTGATGAGCAGAAACTGGTGGGTCGCCTAACCGATGGACCTCGTCCCAATGCGCCACGTCAAGCAAGCGTAGGCATGGCGTTTAGGTTCTAGACGAATCAATCAGTAGGGCTGGTCCTCGCGCCACGCCGCGTAGTTAGAAATAAAACCTACCTTCGCGGCACGGCGCAAGCGCCGGCCCTACTCCTTTTCTTGGTTCACGTACTTTGGAATACGCGTACCGGAGTAGAGTTCGTATTCAAGAAGGCGACACTCGATTGGACCGTTGTAGAATTCGATTTTGCGTTTGGTTTTCAAACCGACACGTTTTCCAAGGTTCGGATTTCCTGTAAAGATGTACCCCCAATATCCCGGACATTTCTGTTTAAAGAGATCTCCGATTTCTTGATACGTGGAAACAAGAGCCTCTTCCTCTCCCATTCGATCGCCGTACTCGGGATTAAATACCATTACTCCAGGATCTTCCGGAATGCGGGTTTCCTTGAAATCGCAGACATCGAATTCTATCAAATGCTCAACTCCCGCGAACTCCGCATTGCGCAAGGCTGCGTCTACCGCACCGGTATTTCGGTCCGTTGCGATGATTGGAAAATCTAATTTGTCCGTTCCCTGGTCCTTGATTTCAGATCGGATATTCTCGAAATCCTCACGGCGATAGCCTTCCAGATGCATGAACGCGAAATTATCGCGCAAAATCCCTGCCGGTCGATTCGTCGCTAATAATGCCGCTTCGATCGCGAGCGTTCCACTACCGCACATAGGATTCACGAAAGCCGATTTGCGATCCCATCGTGAAGCTCTAATCACTGAAGCCGCTAGGTTTTCCCGCATCGGAGCCTGACCTGGACTCACACGATAACCTCGATTGCTAATCGGCACGCCGGACGTATCCAAATAGATACACACGTCTTTCTCGTGCCAGTATAGGAAGATCATCGCCTTTTCCGAATCGTTGCCGGTATCGGGACGGCGACCACGTTTCTCCCGAATTCGGTCTACCATCGCATCTTTCAAACGAAGTCCTGCGAAGTTAGTGTTGTTGATCGTATCGTTTCGAATCGAAGAGCCAATCGACACATATCCATCAGCCGGAATCCACGATTCCCAAGGCATACGAACGGCCTTTTGATAGAGTCGCTCTCCATCATAAGCCCGAAAGTTTCCTACTTCCCACAATACGCGAAGGCCGGTCCGCAAAAGGAGATTCAGGCGCATGCAGTCCTCCATCGTGCCTTTGGTGAACACCCCTGCAGGCGCTTCTCGGGTCACTTCATAACCCAGTTCCTCTAACTCGGATCTAAGATAGGAGGAACAGGCTTTCGGACAGGTGACGAGGATTGTATTTTCGATCATGGAGGAGCCCACAATTGAGAAGTACGCGACTCGTACAACGTCAAACTAGGTAGAATTTATCCTGCGATGGAGCTCGCTTGGCGATCCAGCCCTATCAACCCCTATTGCATAGGGGAAAAATCGGTCGAATTCAGACTGATCGATTTGACTCCCTTTTTGACGAGCAATCCGCCACCGGCTTTTTCAACCGAGCGTTTCGCGACAGCCTTCCAGTCAGGGTCGTTGCGAAAACCGTCCCAAGCCTTAGTCTGCGCTTCCTTGTTGTCGAATGCGAGCAAGTAAACGAGCGTGTTGCCGTGTCCGTCTTGATCCGCCATAGGATGCCAGTAGACAACATTGGTCATTCCATGTTTTTTGAAAATCCGGATCGTATCGCCTTCGAAACGATTGTCCAAATGCCCCATCATGCCTTCCGCGGCAGAGTAAGTTCTCAATTCGAAGAATCGAGGCGAACGCGATTTCTTGATTTTCAGTTTTGGCGAGTAGTCCGTGAAAGTCAAAAATTGGCTTTCGACTTTACCCACAAGCTTACCATTCACCTTCGACGCAGCGAAAGCAGTTTTCCAAGCCGGATCGGAACCAAATGCTTTCCAAGAGGTTTTTCGAGCTTCGCGACTTGGGTAGGAAAGGAAATAGACCAAGGTATTCTCGGTGTTCTCCGCGGGCACAAAGTAACCGACATTTTCGATGCCGTGCTTTTCGAACAAAGCTGCGGTGTGATCCCGAAATCGGGTCAACAGCTCATCGAGCTTTCCTTCGTTAGCGTAATAGGTTCGCATTTCGAAAACGCGGTTTTCGGCGCCATTTACGGCGAGCGTTGAAAGGATCGCTAGGAGCGGGAGCAATAATAGACGAATAGATTTCATAAGGATAAAGGGTTTCTAATTCAGAATTCCGGAAAACAGCGGAATTTTAGACACTCTTTTCAATTCACCGGATTGAGCCAACAGAAAATGTTTAATTTAAAGACTCCAAAAATAGCCGAGAGTTGCACGCTTGTTCAATCGTAGGAGGCGGGGTTACCCCGCGATTTAGCAGTACTACCTTATACAAACCGAAGGTATCGCGGTCCACGCTTAGCGGGACCGCTTCTACATTCAGTCGTCTTACGTCCTCAGATAAGGAACGGTCACCGGACCTTCTGGAAGCACGGCCACCGACGCATCAGGACCAATCCGCTGCAATTCCTCCCTCAACGCGACGTCAACCGATTCTACAGGAATCAAGTGAGCCTTTTTTAAGCTCTCTCCATCCAAGTCGCACTGGATGGCCACTCGCGCCTTTTGACAGATAAGCGCCTGCAACTGAACTTGCCATTGGTCGAAAACTGAGAAATCCGGGTGTCGGATCGCCCGTAGCAGACTATCTGGATCTGGGTAATCAAAAAGCAATTTTCGGTAGTTACCGTGATCCGGAAAGCCATCCGCGCATTCGGCAGCTACGAGAATCAAGCCTCCCTCCTCGACGATCTGCGCCGCGGCCGACATGCCTTTGACGGTCTGATACAAATTTTGGTCCAATGGAAACCCATTGTTGCTTGTGACGACGATTGGAAACGCCTTTTCGCAGCCTACCATCGCGCTCTCTTTCACGTATGCGCAACCCTGCTGATGGGCTTCGATCACATCGCCGCAGAAAAAGCGCGTAATCGCTCTATCCCGATTCAATGTCACATTCACCAGAAAATTCGCTCCTACAAGTCTGCCTCCCCCCCGAACGTGTTCCTGTGTGGGATTATCCTTGAGATTCCCCCACGAGCTCAAGGGATCGCCCACAACCATGGCGCTGTGATACTTCATTATCGAGTCGACATCCGCCACTCCTGGAAAGGCCGCTTTATAACCTCCGGAAAAACCTGCCATAAAATGCGGTTCGATGAAACCCATCAAAATCCGTTTATCCGCCTCGACGAATTCCCGATTCTGGTAAACGTCGTATCCGAATTCCGATTTCCCCGCATACGCCAAGGTCGACGGGTCATGAGCGTCGTGATTGATAATCCGATAGGTATCGTAGACCTCTTGCCCAACCATTCCGATGAGCTCTCCGGGAGTATTGCCTCGATGGGAACCAGTGCCGTTAATGATCACGATTTGGTCTTTGGAAACATGTGGCAGTGCTTCGAATAACCAAGGAAGCACTCGATCGCTCGGAAATGGACGCGTCGCATCCGGGATAAGGATCGCGACCTTATCTTCAGAACTGATCAGATCCTTTAAAGGGGCAGATCCAATGGGCGCTTCGCAAGCCGCCATAAAGCCCGCTTTTTCTTCAGCTACGCCTTCCACGAACTTCGGTTCGAGAACCGTAGCGTTGATTCCATTCAAATCGATATCGACGCTCTTCTTGCCATATGGAAGCGAAACTTTCATGCCGATAGAACCTGCCGTTCAGCCAAACCAGTATCAATAGAGAACGCACGAAGGATCTCAAAACGGTCATCTCGTTTTCTTCTTTCTTCACTATTCCCATCAAAGACTCCGACTGGTCGGTGGCTGCGCTTCATCCCGATTGTCGGTCGTCTTGATGAGGCGACAATCTTTCAGCGACCCGTCCTGCAGGGGTTTGAAGTGTAGGTCGCCTCGCTGAGTTGACAGTCTTGCATGGGGTGACGGGTCAGCGACCCGTCCTACAGTTGATTTGCTCGAAGACATTGGACTAATTAAACAATCTCTACGAAAAAACACGCGTCGGGACGCCACGCGCCACCACAATACAAGCCCCAGGTGGTACGTGGCCTCCGGACGCGTTCTTTCAACCCGAGCAACCCAAAGCTGTCTCGCTGAGGCGACATCTCATTCCAAGCGGCGGGTCAGCGACCCGTCCTGCAACTGGCAGGTAAACAAATATGAGGTGACAGTTATAATCGCCCCCCCCCAACAAACCGAAAAAGTTCGTCGCAATCGAATTGGGCGCAAAAAAGCCTGCCGTAGCGGCAGGCTTTGAAATTAAAGGACTAATCCGCAATCGCGAATCAATCTTCGTCTTCCGGCTTGAAGTTCTCGTGACCCTTCTTGCGAGCGTCGTTCAACTTACCGACGATAGCTGCCGCTCCGGCATTGTCGCCAGCCTTGAGGGCTTTTTCCAGTTGGCCGATGAGGCCAACCGTACGCTTCATCGCCTTCAAGTAACCAGCCATAAACTTTTCTTTAGCGGCTCCCTTTTGCTCTTCCGCGAGCATTGGCGTCAAATCGAGTGACTTCTGAGCGCCTGCCTTAACTTTGGCGACGAGGGCCAGCGTAGACTCATTCTTCGCCGGATCTTTGATCTGACGGCGAATCGAGCGCCATGCTTTGTTCATCGCGCTCATTTGATCTTCAAGCTCTGTATGATGTTCCTCTTCTTCGTGATGGTTTGCTTGAACAAACGGCAAAGTAACGAGAAGTAGAGCGAGGGTGAGGATTAGTGGTCGTTTTTTCATAAATTAGTTTCGATTGGTTTTACTATTACAACTTTGAAATAGGACTTTAAGTTACGTGCCTTTGTCAACGCGGATAATTTCAATGCAACGCTTAGGAATATCGAATTACGGTCCTAAACGACCTAAAAAGCCCTTCTAGGTTCCATTAGGAAGCCAATTACTCATGTTTCTTCATTTCCTCTCAATTAAGGTGAGAATCGCACGGCCACTTTTCTGTAAATCCAGTAAAAAGGCCCGAGAATACAGTAGAGAAAACGTAATCGCGGCGGGAGCGGGAATCGCTCATAAAACTGGGGCCAGCTAAAAAGCGTGTAGATGTATCGAAGTTTCTTCTCCACGCCTACAGCGCAAATAAAGGCGGCTAAAGTCCTGCCCAGTAACTTCTTCGGGCTATCGGCACCCGATCCTTCCTCTACGATTTGAGACAAGCATATCCGAGCAAGCCATCTGCCAAGCTAGCCACTGCTTGGAGATTGAAATCTCGATTCGTCCGAGAGGCTCGGCAACAAGGTCTCCATCAACTTATCCCTCGTCGCCACAGCCCTCCGCAAACCATCCTGGCGACTCCGAGAATCAATCAATTACCGAGCCCGGGCAATGTCATACAACCATTTCTGGCGATGCCATGAGTGAGCCGTTCCATGGAGCGTCAAATAGTCGACCAAATCCTCCTCGCCCAACATCGGAACCGATTGACCGCCAATTTCAACCGAAGCTCGGCGATCATAAAGCTCCGAAATCGAATCCGAAAACATGAAATCCAAACTCGAAAGACGCCAGTGCACTTCAACCTGACTCCCCTGCCGTTCATAATGCTCATGATGCGATAGCAACTGGAACGATTCGCCACTACGGACTCGATCGTCAAGGGGTCTCGGCTCCAAACGTAGTCTAACGGAGATTCTCCCACAGTGCGTATCAGGGGTTTTGAGACAATCCTCTAGGGGAGCCTAGTATCCAGCCTCCATGACGGTCAGCCATTGGCTGAAATCACGCTAAAATTAAGTCAAAAAACCGCCAAAACCCAAAATGGCGGAAAAGACTACCTCGATTGGATACGGATTTTACTCAGGCCGTTCAATCGGCAGGCATCCATCACATCGGTCATTACTTCCAAGGTTGTCGCGCCATCGGCTTTGATGAGCACCGGCACGTCATTGGATACATCCGAGATTTTCGACAGCACCGCCTGGAGCTGCTCGAGGGGGATTGGTTGATTCTCCAAGTAGATCTGACCTTCTTCATCGATTCCGATGAGGATCCGTTCAGGAAAGTCATTCTTCCCCGCCGATTCAATACGCGGCAGGGTGAGATTTAAGGTGGTCATTTCTTTGAACTGCATGCTCACCAGGAAAAAGAATATCAAAATCGTCAATACATCCATCAAAGGGATAATATCGATCGTCGCTTTTTTGCGTCTCCGAGCGAGCAAACTCATACGTCTTTAAGGCCGATCTGCTCTAGCAAGGATTCAAACTGGACCGCGTAGGTCTCAACACGTCGCTGCAGGTAGCTGTTGGCAACCAAACACGGTATTGCTACCGCAAGTCCAATCACCGTAGTCGTCAGAGCCAATGCAATGCCTTGCGTGAACGCCGACGGATCTGGCATTCCGGTATCCATCGATACATTCCCAAACACCTGAACCAAGCCCGTAACCGTTCCTAACAAACCCAACAAGGGAGCCGCTCCGATTATAATCTCCAAAAAGACCAATCCGCGCTCCATTCGATTCACCTCGAGGCGGGCGTAAGCTTTGACTGCCCCGTCATCCTGAGCATGCCGTTTCCAGTAGGCGATAACGCGCCCCAAGGCCGAACCTCCTCCTCCATCGCTCGGACTACCTTCCACGATTCCTTCGACGATATGCGTCGGAATGATAGCCGCCCGTCGCAAGGCGAACAGACGCTCGAAAATAATGAAGGCCCCTACGATGGAACACACCGCTAGCGGATAAACGAATACGCCAGCTCCTTTGAGAATATCTAACATGCTTTCAAATAGTGATGAGGGTGATTATTGGAAAACTAACTGACCCATATGAGCAAAACTTGTTCAAACGCAAGTTTCGCCGCAGTCCTATTCGAACGAATCCAAGGCTTCGGTTCCGATTTTCAGGTTCAACAAGCCATACCTCGTAGGGCCGGTGCTCGCTGGGCGTGAACCCAAACTGTTGATTTCATTGCAAAACCCACACTGGTCCCTCGCGTAGCTCTTCTGAAACAAGATATTGCTTCCCTAATCGTAGGAGCGGGTTTATCCCGCGATTTCCGCTGCCATGATCGCGGGGTAAACCCGCTCCTACATCTTGTTTCACCCCGCTTAAACGAGCAGCCTGCTAGATACAATGCTACGACGCAGTGCGGCGTGGTTTTTGGACGATTTCAGTCAAGTTGACGCGCATGCGCTAATCGGGACCGGCCCTACAAAAAAAAGACGCTCGTCGCTATAAGAGGAGAGCGTCTTTGAAAAAATTTTAGCTATCTCGGAGAAAACGCTATTTTGCCATGTACCGCAAAGCTCCGGCGACTTCGGCAATCCGGCTTTCCACTTCTCTCAGCTCGCCGATCATATCCCATTTGCCTTCGCAAAGCGCCATGCGAGCGCTGTCGCGGACCACAGCGGTCACGCTCTGATCGCCAAATGAGATGCGTTCGTTCGCCACGTCGAGCGTCACTTCGATCGAAGGATCCGCCTCGATCGCAGCTACAATCGCCTTGATATCCTCCTTCGTCGCGCAAAAACAGGGGATGCCCAAGGTCGTGCAGTTACCGAAGAAGATCTCCGCATAACTCTCGGCGATCAAACCCCGAAACCCGTAACGATACAGCGCTTGAGGAGCATGCTCGCGAGAGCTGCCGCAACCGAAGTTCTCGCCCGATAGCAAAATCGACGCCTTGTCGAAACGCTCGTCGTTAAGCGAGTGTTGCTTATCGCTACCATCCTCGTTCTTACGAACATCGTAGAACAAGTACTCGCCCAAACCGTCAAATGTGACGCATTTCATGAAACGAGCCGGAATGATCCGGTCCGTATCGATTTCGTTGCCAGCCACGTAGACGCCCCGACCCTTAATTTCTGTAATTTTTTCTAAAGCCATAATATTAATCTCCTAGGTTTAGGCTTCCACCAATTCTTTTACGTCAAACACCTCACGGGCATCGGCAATCTCGCCTTTAACCGCTGCAGCGGCGACCATGACCGGACTCATCAAAACAGTCCGACCCGTTGGGCTGCCTTGACGGCCTTTGAAGTTACGATTGCTCGAACTCGCGCTCAGCTGATCGCCGATCAACTTGTCCGGGTTCATCGCCAAACACATGGAGCACCCGGCTCCGCGCCATTCGAAACCGGCTTCTTCGAAAACCGTATGTAATCCCTTTTCGCGACAGATCACGTCCACTATCTGAGAACCTGGAACCGCAATAGCCTTAACGCCATCCGCAACCTTGTGGCCCTTCAAATACTTCGCCGCTTCTTCGAAATCCGACAAACGGCCATTCGTGCAAGAACCGATAAAGCAAACGTCAACCTTAACTCCCTTGATCGGAGCGCCGGCAGGCAGCTTCATGTACTCGAGCGCTTCGGCGATCAAAGGCTGATCTTTTCCTGCAGCGGCTTCAACCGTCGGTACGTTTTCCACGATCGAAATCGCCTGCTCGGGATTGATACCCCAAGTAACCGTCGGAGCGATCGTCGACGCATCGAAATCAACGACGTCGTCAAATTCGCAATCCGGATCGCTCGCGAATGATTTCCAATTTTCAACTGCCGCATCCCATGCGTCACCAGTCGGTGAATACGGGCGGCCCTTCAAGTATTCGAAAGTCTTTTCGTCGGGATTAATGTAACCCACGCGAGCTCCACCTTCGATCGACATATTACAGACCGTCATGCGCTCTTCCATTGAAAACCCATCGAAAACCTCTCCAGCATACTCGTAAGCATAACCCGTTCCGCCCTTAACGCCGAGCTGGCGAATAATGTGCAAAATGACATCTTTGGCGTAAACGCCCGGACCAAGCTTGCCGGTCACATTGATTTTACGGACTTTCAGTTTCGCCAAAGCCATCGTCTGCGTGGCCAACAAATCGCGAATCTGCGTCGTTCCGATTCCAAGAGCAATCGCTCCGAACGCTCCGTGAGTCGAAGTATGCGAATCGCCGCAAGCGATCGTCGTTCCCGGTTGCGTGATTCCTTGCTCCGGTCCCACGACATGCACGATGCCTTGCTTGCCACTTGGCAAATCGAAAAAAGTGACGCCTGTCTCTTCGCAATTCGCGCGAAGCTCGCGAATCATCGCATCGGCCAGAGGATCCGCAAACGGCTCCTGGCGTTGATCGGTCGGAACGATGTGATCGACCGTTGCAAATGTTCTGTGGGGATAGGCCACTTTCAAATTGAGATCGCGCAACATGCCAAATGCCTGCGGGCTGGTCACCTCATGAATGAGATGAGTTCCGATCAACAACTGCGTTTGGCCGTTCGACAATGTCTTAACAGCGTGCGCATCCCATACTTTTTCGAATAATGACTTACTCATTTTATCTAAAGGTTTCTTATAGAAGACCCTTACGATCTGAAGCCCCTAAGCCTCATGCAATTAGAAACCGAAAAATAAACCCCGACCAATCACACCAAAAGCGTTTCGGAATCTTGCTGCTTTCGATAGGCTGCCGGCGTGACGCCCAAGCGCTTTCGGAACTGCCGATTGAATACGCTCAGGTTTCGAAAACCGCTTTCTCGAGCAATTCGAGCAATCGAAACCCCACGTCGAAATCCCAACGAAGTCGCTGCGTGCCGCACCCGAATCACAGCCAGATAATCGCTAAAGGTCTGACCGTTAGCCCTCACGAAAAAACGCGAAAAGGAATTCGCCTCCATCCCCACTAGATCTGCCACATCATCCCTTAAAACAGGCTCATTGAAATGGCTGTCAACATACTGATAAACAGTCTTCAATCGAGATCGATCCGATCGCTCTCTAACGCTTAGACATTGATTATCATCAACTTGCCAGCCATCTAAATGCGCCATAAGGTCGAATAGAGCATGCGTCCGAGCAATCCTCAGCATGCCCTTCGATCCCAAAATCGTTCTCAATCGCGCACGAATCCGATCGAACTCCCGCAAGTGAACAAACGCTCCCTTGCCCACTCTATTAAAGAAGTCCCGCACAACCGTCGCCTCACGGAGATCCAAAAATTCTTTTGGCAAAGCCTCACGGGGGAACTGGAGGGCAATCGCCGAAACACGACCTACCGAACCGCCTTCTTCATTTGACTGAAACGCATGCAAGGCGCCCGCCCTCGTGTAACTCAAAGCGCCCGTGCTGAATAGTCCCTCAAGCTCTCCTATCCTCCATTTACCTGATCCATTGGTCACGAGCAGGATTTCATCGCGATCATGGCAGTGCAAAGAATCACTAAGAATCTGATTATCAATATCATAAACTGAAATCGAAGCTTCTTCCCTAGCTAAATCTGCTCGTGTATTATACATTACCGACAATACTAATCGATAAATTGCCCAAGATAATCAAATTCAATATTAAGCAATATTTTAGCCAATCCTATCATCTGTTCATAGAAAACCAGCCATAACCCCAAAAAATTGATCTGGCCATTATCTATCCTAGCACGATCAATAAGAAAGACCGAAAGACCCAATGCCCCTCAAAGACATACCCAAAATGACCGAGGACCAGGAACCCTCCAGAAATCAAAAGCTAAAGTGGATACTAAGCGGTATTTTTATTTTCGCGCTGATTATGGGACCAGGACCAGGCCTCTACCTAGTCAATGATTTCGCAGCCGCGGGGGGAACATTCATCGGCGTCCCAGCGCTTTACGCTTGGGCTGTATTCTGGTTCGCCGTGGAAGCCGGCGTCGTAATCACTGCGTATCTCACGATCTGGAGGGATAAAGCAGAATGAGTTTCACGAACCTCTTTGCAGCCCTCGATATGGGAATCACTCCCCACGTGATCATTGTTCTCTATATGATCATGTTGCTGGCCTTTGGAATCATTGGCTACCTCAAGAGCAAAACATCGGAAGAAGACTACTACCTGGCCGGCCGAGATCAAGGAGTGCTGGTGACCTCATTGACGATTATGGCGACCATGTTCTCAAGCGCAGCAATGCTTGGGATCCCCGGACTAATTTACAAAGATGGCGTCGCATTTCTATTTTTCACGCTGAACCTCCCTCTTTCCGGAGCAGCCATTTATATCTTGGGATCACGCATCTGGCGAATTGGGCGAACCCGCGGTTATATTACGCCAGCTGATTTGGTAACCGACTGTTATGGCGGTTCCGGTTTACTGAGATCCCTGATCGCTCTCGTCGGGTTTCTCTATGTGATCCCTTACATCGTCATGCAGATTAAGGCAGGTGGCTACCTGGCCCAACGCATGTTTCCCGACGTGGAAAGCATTCTGTTCATGGGACAAGAAATCGGCATTTTCGAAATGGGAACGATCGCACTCTCCATATTGACGATGCTCTACGTTTTAATTGGAGGGATGAGATCGGTCGCTTGGACAGACGTGGTCCAAGGAATCTTGCTGCTTTCCGGCATGCTCGTCGCGGGGACCGCAACTGTCATGGCCATGGGAGGACCGGTTTCCTTCTTCGGACAACTTTCGGAGCTCCAGCCTGAAGCGCTATCAGTACCAGGACCCTCCGGCATTTGGTCGCCATGGAAATTGATGACTCTCTGCATGTTCGCATCCTTATCCACGATGATCCAGCCTGGGCAATGGATGCGCTACTACGCGGCAAGCTCTCCCAAAACGCTAAAGCGAAGCGCTATCGTTTTTTCGACACTCCTGCCTTGCTGCTTTCTATTTGGCGTTATGCTGGTCGGACTGGGAGCTCGAGCCTTATATCCTCCTATCCTCGAAAACGGAGTTCTGATGCCCCACCCGGCAGTTGGCTCTCAAGCAGGTGGGTTCGACCAAGTAGTTGTAGCCATGTTACAAGAGCACGTGCCTTTACTATTAGGCCCAACTCTCGGCGTTGTAATTGTTTCCTTAATACTCGTTGCAATCATGGCCGCATCGATGAGTACCGCGGATAGCAACCTGCACGCGCTTAGCGCGGTTCTGACTCGCGACGTCTACGATCGATTTATCCGACCCGGCGCGGGAGAAAAAGAACGGGCCTGGTTTGGTCGCGGAGTAATCGTCGTCGCCACGCTCCTAGCGCTCTGGCTCGTAAATCTCGGCGAACAGGATCCGAATTTCAAACCGATCGCCTTAATCGCTCAGCTCATGTTCGTGGCGATGGCATTCTCATGCCAGCTACTGCCGCTGGCCCTGGACGCGCTTTTTCTCAGAAAAGGTACTCAAACAGGTGCAATCTGCGGAATTACGAGCGGTATTCTCATTGTCTTTCTCTTCACTCCATTCCCGCAGCTTATCTTAAGCGATGGACTGACCGCATCGGTAAAGGGATTAACGGGAACCTTAAGCGGTCTATTCGATATCGGTTTCTGCGGCTTCATCGTCAATGCAGCCGTTTTCGCTATCGTCAGTCAATTCACCAAACGACCGTCTAAGGAACGCACAGAAGCGTTCGCGCGTGATCTAAAAATAAGCATCCCCAGGGCAAGCCCCGAGGTATTTACTCGAGGTAAATAAAACTGTTTAGGAAGTAACTGCAGCCAAGGCCGCATTCCGAGCCACTTCGCCAAGTGGAGTACTGATATAGCGTTCACTGCTGCTCGCTGCTATCGTAACGATCCGCTTCCCGGCCATTTCAGGACGTTTCGCCAATTCCAATGCAGCCCAAATCGTTGCCCCCGAAGAGATGCCGACACTCAGTCCATCAAGTAAAGCTGCCTTCTGAGCGGTTTTGAACGCATCCGCGTTCTCAACTTTAATGACGTCGTCGATAATGCTTGTATTGCAATTCTTCGGGATAAAACCAGCCCCAATGCCCTGGATTTTGTGCGGTCCTGGGTTGCCTCCTGAGATCACCGAACTGTTCATAGGCTCAACCGCAACCGTCATTAAATCGGTGCGACTCTTTAAAACCTCCGAAACGCCAGTGATCGTCCCACCGGTACCCACGCCAGATACAAACGCATCGATTTTGCCTTCGGTCGCGTCCCAGATTTCTTCCGCAGTCGTACGACGATGAATCTCAGGGTTTGCTGGGTTTTCGAATTGTTGAGGCATGAATGCCTTGTCACCGATATCCGCCAATAGCTCCTGAGCCCTCGCAATCGCGCCTGGCATGCCTTTCGGTCCCTGCGTAAGCACTAATTCAGCTCCAAGCATATTCAGCAAAACCCGTCGCTCCATCGACATCGTTTCCGGCATCGTCAAAATGAGGCGATAACCTTTCGCCGCCGCGATGAACGCTAGAGCTATTCCAGTATTACCCGAAGTCGGTTCGATGATAACGCCATCGGAAGAGAGCTTTCCGTCTTTTTCCGCCGCCTCGATCATCGCGATTCCGATACGGTCTTTGACGCTTGAAAGAGGATTGAAATATTCGCACTTAACATAGACCTCGGCCTCGAGGCCTTTCGCCAGCGCATTTAACTTAACAAGAGGTGTGTTCCCAATTGTAGCAGTGATGTTCGGGTATAATTTCGCCATAGTTTTGCGAGTCAACTCCTTTGACCTTTGAGAGTCAATCTCTGACAGGTCAGACGAGCTGCAGGAAGTCGACACGAATCAAAAGTTCAAAGAGCGGATCGCTTGCCCATACAGAACAAAAGCGCTTCCCCGATTTCTGGATACTTAAACTCATAACCTTCATCCAACAAACGCTTCGGATGGGCCCGACAACTTGACAACAACGCTTCGCGCCCAAATTCGCCGAGCGCCAGCGAAAGCAGTCCAGCCGGAACCGGCAAGACCGTTGGGCGCCTTAAAGCAGCCCCTAACGCCTTCGTGAAATCCGTATTCCGACACGGTACCGGAGCCACCAGATTGTAGGCGCCTGACCCTTCATCGCGAATAAGCTGATGTGTCGCCGCCAACCAGTCTTCCAAGGCAATCCAAGGCATCCACTGACGCCCACTCCCAATGCGCCCTCCTAAGCCCAAACTAAACGGCAAGCGCATCTTAGACAGAGCTCCATCGCCACCATCAACAACAACCCCCGTTCGCAAAACCAACGTCCGTTCAGCAAATGCTTCAGCAGCACGGGCTACGCCTTCCCACGCTTCGCATAGTTCAGCCAAGAAACCTTGCCCGCGCCCAAATGTTTCATCCGCCGCACTCTCCCCTCTATCACCATAAAAACCTACACCCGACGCGCAGGCGAAAACCCGAGGGGGATTCCGAAGGTTCTTCAACGTTCCGACAAGTAGATGCCCCGCATCTACACGACTCTTCCAAAGTTCGCGCTTCGCTTGTTCATTCCAGCGGCCATCCGCAAGGTTCTTACCCGCCAAATGCATCACGACATCGAACCCTTCCAACGCTTTGGAATCAATCTCTCCTAATACCGGGTTCCAAGCGACATCTCCATTTCGAGGGTTCCTCGACAAAACGCGTACCTCATTTCCTTGAGCACGCAAAAACGCCGCCAGGCGACTTCCAATGAATCCATATCCCCCCGAAATCAAAACCCTCAGTCGAGGCTGATCTCGGTAGCGACTTAAAATCGACAAATCGCTTTTCGTTATCGCATGCCTGTATCGAAAGACCCTCTCAAGTTCAGTTTTGACATAATCGCCGCCAAAAAACCTCCCCACTCGTCCGGCAGGCAATTCATACTTGATCGAATCAATCAACCGGCACGCATCGCTTCCCTGCTCCTTAAACGAATGCTGATGAATCCACGAAGCAAAAGGTCCTTCAACTTGGGCATCTCTAAACCCACGACCCGATTCGCTTGCCTCTATTCGAGCGATCCATTTTTGATAAACTCCGAATTGCTTCAACCGCGTAACGATCTCCGCCCCTGTTTCGATACCGCTATTTCCCGAAACGACCTGCACCGTTTTCCATGGCGGTATCAGCCGCTCAAAAGCGCCTTCTCGCGCATGCCAATCGAAAAGCTCCTCAGCGGAGCACGCGAGCGTCGATTCCTTTTCGAATACGGCCATTCACTCAAACTAAGCTTTCCGACTCCTATCGCCAAGCAGGAAAAGTCACCCTACTCAAAATTTCCCCAGTCAAATCGACTCGGCATATAAATCCTCATACTCCTTCACTACATTCGACCAAGAGAAATCCCTATTCATGCAATTTGCCTGAGCTTTCCCGTAAGCCGCCTTATCGGCAAACAGCGCCAAAGACGCTTTAAGCGCTTCCTTGAAGGCCTCTTCAGCCGGTTCGAACCGCATCCCCGTTCCCGTATCTTCATTTTCGCGAAAATCGACAACCGTATCGCGCAATCCACCGACGTCCGAAACCAAAGGCAAATTACCATAGCGCTGGCTATACATTTGATTCAATCCGCAAGGCTCAAAGACAGACGGCATTAAAAAGAAATCAGAGCCGGCTTCAACGAGGTGAGACATGCGCTCGTCTAACCGCATGCCTATCCCGATCTTATCGGCATGAGATTTCGCCCAGCGCTTCAAGCTCCGTTCGTAACTCGGATCGCCCGTACCCAAAATAATAAGACGGCAATCATTTTTAATAAAGAAGTTCATTTGCTTGAGCAGCAAATCGACGCCTTTCTGTTCCGTTAAGCGACAAACCATACCGTACACCGGTTGATCCGTATCCGTAAGTCCCATTTCTTCCAATAGGGCCTTACGGCAAAGGACTTTCCCGCTAAGATCTTTCGCGGAATAATTCGCGGGCAAATGAGTATCGGTTTTCGGATTCCATACGTCCGTATCGATCCCATTAGCGATTCCCACTATATCTTCTTCGCGCTTCGTCAAAGCGCCTTCCATTCCGCATCCAAAATCTGGTGTCAATATCTCACGAGCGTAATTAGGACTCACAGTCATGATCTTATCGGCGAAGAAAATGCCGCCCTTAATCATGCTAATTTGTTCGTAAAACTCTATGCCATCCAGTTCGTTAAACTCCTCAGGCAAATTCGTATACTTGAAAGAACGATTTGGAAACAGTCCTTGAAATGCGAGATTATGAATCGAGAAAAAGGTCTTCAGAGCCAGTGACGCTCCTCGTTCTTGTTCGACCATTCTCAAGAAAAGCGGAGCCAATCCCGTATGCCAATCATGGCAGTGGAGAATATCCGCCTTAATCTCAAGAACATGCATCGCTTCGACAATTGCCTTGCAAAACCAAATAAATCGGCGATCGTTGTCGTCGTAATCGCGATTCGAAGCCCCATAAGGGCCCGAGCGATCGAAAAACTCGTCACGACGTATCACATACATCGTTTGCCGTTTGCCTATAGGCAGAGCATAAACCTCTCCCCGCAGGAAATCGTCTCCGAGCTCTATTTGAAGCACTACCTTGAGCTTCGCTTTTTCGAATTCCGGAGACTCTAATATCTTTCGGTATCCGGGAATAAAGATCGAAACGTCGTGACCAAAACTAGACAGAGACTTGCAAAGCGCTCCGGTAACGTCCGCCAGTCCCCCGGTCTTCAAATAGGGAAACATCTCGCTTGCCGCATGAACTATTTTCATCCTCGTCGACCTTTACGATTTCCAACAGTGAATCCAATAAAAATCCACTCTTCAGTAAACAAATGAAACTCAGAGAACAAATAATCGGGCTAATGCAAAACGGGGACTATGTTCCTCTAAGCAAAAACGCCCTCTCTAAATCGCTCGGCCTCCTCAAGAAGGATCGTCGCAAGCTGGATTTCGAACTCCGCAATTTGCTCGGCAAAGGCGAACTGGTCATCATCAAAGGCGACCGCTATTGCATTCCAAAAGACGCCGATCTCCTGACTGGCTCCATACGATTC
>Ga0115000_10001956_pt1 | contig 17964 bp, 12 predicted proteins | sample ArcticOcean_MG_C_6_FD_89690 | JGI IMG/M metagenome (GOLD analysis project Ga0115000, IMG submission 89690) | Marine microbial communities from western Arctic Ocean - ArcticOcean_MG_CB8_128 | ecosystem: Environmental > Aquatic > Marine > Oceanic | place: Arctic Ocean: Canada Basin | collected...
GATTCTCGGGCCCGGGGTACAATGATTCATGATGCAGAAGCGGCCATGCTCAACGCTCACGGTGTCATCACAGCAGGTGAAGCTGTTGAAAATCCCCTCCCCCTCCATCAAGGACCGATGAAAACAATTCCTGAGTTGTGGGGAAGCGTACTGTCTTACCTTGCAATCGAAGTTCCTTGGTTGGCTCGTAACGATGCTGTTGCAGTACATCGATGTAGGGAAATGCTTGGAGTTACACCGAGCCAGTGGCGAATGCACCTTGAAGGCGAGATTGAATTAGATCCCAGTGGCCGCCTTGGACGAATGCTTTCGGCGGATATTGAGTTGACAGCCTCTGCACCTTTAGCCTGTGAATGGATGCTGAATGAAGGAAAGACCGGCCATGTCAAAATAAATGGTTACGATGATGCAGGGAAACCACTTCAAATCAATCTTTCCGGAAGAATAGATCGCGTTGATGCCCTGGTACTCAGTAAAGAACAGGAAGTTCAAGCGAAAGCAGATGGAATCTTAGCCGAAACCTCTGTTTCGAAAGTACTTCCACTCGAGATGAATGAACCGCATCCAGCCAATCGCCTTGTCATCATTCGTGACTTGAAAACGGTGAACGGCCCCAAGCCGAAAAAGAAAGGCAATCGTCACCGCAAAGGCATGTTCGATGAAGTACAACTTGGACTCTATGCCCGAGCATGGGAACAGAGCCATCCTGGTGACCGCGTCGTCGGTATTGGTGTAACCGAAATAGGAGAATCAACTACGCATTACATTGAACTCGATGCATCAATTCTCAAATATATCGGCGACAGTAAACTCGGTGAGAGAACCACATACGCTCAAACTCATCATCGTAAACCAGGTAGTAATTTTTCATCTCAAAACGGCTTCCGTGCTTGGATCTCTGAACGTATTCGGACAGCAGGAAGAGCGATTCAAACAGCGCGTCAAGGCCATGTGAATCCAACACCAGGGGCTCATTGCTCCTATTGCACCGTACGACAAATTTGCCCGTCAGCATCTCTGGGAGGTGATGAATGATGATTCGTTTTAATCGAAGCCAACGCCTTGGTTTGGACCTCGACAAGCATATTGCTTTGGACGCTGGAGCAGGGACCGGTAAAACAACTGTCATGGCTGAACGCTATGTGCAACATCTCCTTTCATCTGAACAACGTGCGACACAACTGCTCCCTCATGGCCCACGTGAATTGGCAAAAAGCAGCGGCTTTTTGCGAGCTCCACCTCGGCAACGAACGCTGCCGAATGAATGGAAAGGCTTGCTTCCCAGCGAAGTAGTCGCCATCACCTTTACCAAAAAAGCAGCAGCAGAATTGAAAGCACGAATCCGTTATCGTGTCGGACAAAGCCGAGCATCTCCAGTGAAGACAGGTGACGACGAAGGAATATTTGACCCACGAATCCGGGAAGGTGACATTGAGACGTTGATGTCAGCCCTTGATGAAGCACCGATTTCAACAATCGACGCGTTCCTTTCCCAACTGGTATCACCGCATTTAGATTTAGTAGCAATTCATCCAAGTCGGGAGCAAATTTCTGAGGAACGCTCACCACTTTTGGTTCAAGAAACCCTCCATTCCGCGTGGCGCATACGAACCATTAACGATGCACATGAAGCAGGTGTAAGAGGGAATATTGGGGCGTTTATCGAAGCTCGTAATCGCTTGGCAGTCCTTCTTGGTGGCCAAGAACATTCCGCAGTTGTTCTGAGTGGAATGTTGGGTAAATCGTTGTTTGTCGAAGAAGCATATCGTGCAATGCTTGCTCGGGCTCAATCAATCGGTTCTGCATGGTCGGGAGTGGGCCCACTCCCTCACGAGGTTCTCATGGATATGTTCTTGGAACCCGTTCGCGATGAAGTTGTTGAATTTGCTCAAACTCTCCAAGGCTTTTTGTCCAATTGGGTCAATATTTACCTCGCCCATTCTACGCACTATGTGTTGGCCTGCGAAAGTGAAATCAATTCTACCCTCACTCGCTTTAATCACTTGACGGCTTTAGCCCGAGAACCATTATCGCTTGAGCCAAGCGCCTGTTTACAATGGGTGTGGCAAGTTGCTCTTGCCGGAACAACGACCAACCAATTAGAAAACGATGCACCAAATTATTTCCCAAAGGGTGGATTACCTCAAGCACGACACTGTGCTGGTTGGCACCCTGGTTTGCTTGGTAAATCAGCAACGAAAGTCCTTTCAAAAACAGAGAAAGACAATGTAGAAACCGAGGCTTTAAGTCTTGCAAAATCGCTCAATACAGAACTCAATAGCCGACTTGGTCGTTTGGTTTGCTTGTTGGGCAAGAGTGCATTCTTACTCGACCCTATTACCAACTTACCGCACATGCCTGCAGATTGCGAACTTCGCCATGAAGAAGTCACAACCACGTTCAGTGACCTTGCTCCAGAAGGGCGGCTGCGAATTTCACCTGAATTACAAACTCATGTTCTCAATGACTTGTTACTTGTTCATCGTGGCTGCCAAGATATTTTAACGCTTCAAAAGGCACATGAAGCAGTGCATGATTACGATGATATTCAAAAACTCGTTGCAGATTTATTACTTGCTCGATGCCCAGATATCGTTCGGCATGTCTACCCTTCAGCCGTCGTACAGGCTCTCGACCATCTCGGAGATGAGCCTTGGTCCGACCAGCATATTTCACGGGCTATGCGATTCGCTGGAGAGGATCAATCCTGCTTCGAAGATTTGCAACGTCGTTTCTTTACACTTCAAACCATCCGACGGCAATATCGAGCCTTTATCATCGATGAATATCAAGACACCAATCCGGCACATTTCCGCCTTCTTGCTCGACTGTGGGGGCACCGTAGACTCGAATCCGATGACCCACAACGCCCGCTTGGGCCTTGGGACCCAACGGTCTGTATTGTCGGTGACATGAAGCAAAGTATCTACCGGTTCCGTCAAGCAGAAGTCACCGTCATGCGACGGACCGTCGCTGCGATTAAGCACGCCAATCTTTTGGAACAAACCGAGCCTCGTTTGAATCACTTACGATGCGAGGGGGAAGGCCGAGACCCCAGACCAGTCGGTGCAGGTGAGTCCTTCATCAAAGGAACAAGTATCGAAGGAACTTCAGTCAAATCCAAGTTGTGGGAGCATGTAAGTGTCGCTTTTGAAGACGATGAAGATGCTCTCAAGCCTGTTGATGAAGTTCGTCGAGAACGGCGAACACTCGGGCATATTGATCTCACCTCAAACCATCGTTCATTGCATAATTTGATGCGGACCATGAATGGAATGTTCGATGATGTATTCGACCAACGCCACTACGTCTTACCCGGTGATTGGCATGCAGAGCCTCAACAACTTCGACCCGCTCGTAATTCTGAAGTTTCCGGAGCATTGGAATGGCTTGTCCCTCTTCAAATTGGCGTTGAGGCCCCAGGTTTTGATTTGGAAAAACGAATCGATACCTTTGCTGATCCGAAAGCAAAGCGTTCACATCTTGAACATGAATTAATAGCTGCTCGTTTACAAGCGCTCATTCAAAACCGTGGCGCTCAAGTTTGGGATGCTGATTCAGCAACCTATGCCAAACTCCCTAACAGCAATGCAAACATACGGCCTGAAGACATCATCATCTTGGTACATTCCAGAAAACACATGCCTGATTTAATTCAGAGGTTACAATCACGAGGAATTCCTGTCATGGCTGACCGTCAAGGGGCCTTGCTTCAACGGCCCGTTGTCGCTCCTCTTCTCGCTTGCTTGGAATTGGTTGCTTACCCCAACTCCCGACATGCTGCTTTGTCTCTTGCTCGTTCACCGATACTGGGTTTCAATGATGCTCAAGCGCATGCGTTACTCACTTCGGAAGAGGAACTTTCATGGTGGAAGAAGATTCAACATTATGCTCCAAATAAATTCGTAAAGAAGTTTGCAGCACACCTTGAATCCTTGGTTCAACAAGGTGCTATTCATGATGTATTCGATACTGTTCTCGATCATTCAGACTTACTCGTTGCGTATCCCGATGATACTTCTCGGCAAAATGCAGAAGCTTGGTGCGCTCTCGCTGCCTCAATCGGGAATGAATTAGGGCATGAAGCATCGGCTATCTTTAATCGAATGAAAGCCCTGAATGGTCTTGGAAACAAAGGCCCTTCCGCAATTACGACCCCATCTGGTGGTGCAATCCAAATCATGACGATTCATGGCGCTAAAGGTCTTCAGGCACCGGTTGTAGTCGTTGCAGGAATATTCCATGCCGGTAAATCAGACGCATCACTTGCCGTTCGGAACAATGTGTTGGTCACGCCTCAAGTCGTCGCTGGTCGAATCAATCCATGGACTTCTCGTGAACGACCTGATGATGGACTTTGGGAGTTTGCAAAACGCATGGACCACGCTCAACGTCAAGCTGAACGCCGCCGAGAGTTTTACGTCGCCTTGACACGAGTAAAGGACCGATTGATTGTCGTCGGATCTCCAAACGATACAGCAGAAGTCAATGCAGATACACACTTCCTTGAATTCAAGAGCAAACCATCGATGAAGACTATGGGTGCAATGTGGTTAGATGGGTTGCGCAGCCTCTCACATTCAAACGGCCAAGTTGATTCCCCGTGGCTGCTTTCTAATGATGCCCTGGATCAACCACTCGAACGCTATGAAGAAACCAAACTTTCCCTGAATCCAAGGGCTTTGTTTGAAAACTCATGTCTTGGGGGTGATGCAATTAACTCGATTCATATTTATCATTCACCGGATTGCTTCCCAGACTTAGATGTTCAAACCCCATTACAAAAATGGAATAGCCTTGAAGCCCAACTCGAAAAAACACCTCCTCAAACCCCCTCGCCAGTCGGTTATGCGCAAGTGAGTGATATCATGCGAATGACAGCGCATGGGCTGGATACGAGCTTCGCCTGCCCGCGCCGGCATTGGTTGTCAGAAGTAAGAGGGTGGAATCCAGAGCCACTTGAACGATTCTCAAAACCAAAGTCAATTGGGAAACCGGCCTCTCTCTTCCCACCCGCAACAGTTTTTGGAACCCTCATGCACCGTCTAGTTGAAATCGGATTACAGAATCCTGCTCAACAAAATTCACCTCCTTCATCACCGCTCCCCTCTGCATGGACCTATGAGGGCAAAGACCTTCTCGACGATGAAGTTACCATCAAACGGGTACTTGCAGAAGAGGGTATCGGGAATGGCGACTCAAATACTGAAACTCATCACGCAACCTTTGAACGCTTAGCACACCTTGGGACATTGGTTCGTAACGGGCTTCTTGGACGGTTTGCTGATGGCGAAAACCATTTTGGATACAGTGTTGAAGGATTAAGAACAGAATTACCATTCTATTTCAGCCACAACGTTGCCTTTGATGGAGTATTTCGAACCAATTTCACAATCGACGGGCCTCGCCCACAGGCTTTTGTCGACCATGTTGATGTGGTTTTTGATGGACGAGCCGATTTAGTATTGGCTTTACGCGATGCTGAAGGAAAGGGTTGTTTGCAAGTTGTGGATTTGAAAACCAAAGGATGTAGAGATCAATTCAATCCTGATGACCCTAATTCGGGTAGCAATCTTCAGAAATTCAAAGGAGACCTCCTCTCACCCTCCCCTGCGTCCTATGCAGAAAGGGCACTCTTAGACGAGCATCGTTTACAACTCACTTTGTATTCATTGGCATTGGAGGTCATCGAGCAGCAAAAACCAGAGCATGAACGCCGCCGAGTTCTCCCTCCCTCCTTGCTCATCGGTGCTTCTGGGCGGATGGTACAATTATCTACAGAGGAATTTGCCGAAGCCAAAATCACCCTTTCTGAACACCTCCATTGGATGGCTCAACTCGCAGCCACTCCAGAAAGACTGGATGAACCAGCACGTTTGCCTGCCGAATTAGAACACATTTGCTCACAATGTCCATTCTCAAGGGGAGAAATACGCCTCTGCGGCCCAGAAGGAGTCGAACTTGGGCCCGTTCATTTGGACGAATAGCTTACTTTTTTTTACCGAGTAGAACTAAAGTTCCTATGAAGTTCTCCTTTTGACCAACTTGATGAACTTCAACATCGATGAATCCAGCATCTAACATTGCTGTTTTCCATTGTTCAATACTGAGTGTGGTCATATGAACATTCAAGGCATCAGGCCAACTTAAACTGTCTTTATTTTCGAGGTAGTGATCGACACCAGCAACAAGCATTCCACCACTGTTTAACCACTCATCATTGAACTTCTTCAACATCGATTGAGGTTCGTGTAAGTAATAGAGAAACTCCATACTATGAATCAAATCAAACGATTGTTCAGGTGTCCAATCCGGGAGCATTGCTAGATGATATTCACCTTCCTCATCAATAGAGTGAGCCTTTTCGATCATACGTGCCGAACCATCAATTCCTACAACATGCGAACACATTTTGTCTTGTGCGATTTTACGACACACCCAACCATTTCCACAACCGACGTCAATCGCTGAATAGCGAGTACTACGAGGGATTCCAGCCAATTCCAGCATCGCATGAACAGAACGAGCGTGCCCCTTCTCCATCCCACTATCCTTGCCTTTTTCAGCCCATTCGCTGAACACTTCAGTCGCATCTCGACGGCTCATATTGATGACCGAGCCGAAGCATTCCAAGAAGATGTCTATTACGAAAGGAACATGCATAACCGACCTGTGGAGGGTTTATGTTCGATGTAACTACAACCCTTGAGGACGTCCTTTATTCTCCGATTGAACCGTATGATGCTGGGATGTTGCGTGTTTCGGAATTACATACGATTTCATGGGAGAAAAGTGGAAATCCAGATGGAATTCCAGTCATCGTGATTCACGGAGGCCCTGGTGGCGGCGGACAACCTTCTTACCGACAATACTTCCACCCAGAAACCTACAACATCATTCAATTTGATCAACGTGGATGTGGTAAATCCACTCCTTATGCTGAATTAATTGAAAACAATACTCAGGCATCAGTCAGTGATATTGAACAACTTCGTCAAGCATTTGGAATCGAACAATGGCATGTTTTTGGCGGGTCATGGGGTTCAACTCTTGCTTTGATATATGCACAAGAATATCCTGAACGGGTCGTTAGTTTGATGCTCAGGGGAATTTTCATGTGCCGTCAGAGCGAATTGCATTGGTTCTACCAAGATGGAGCAAGTCACATATTTCCAGATGCTTTTGAGGCTTATAGGGAGCATATTCCCAAACAAGAACAGGATGACCTCATCAAAGCCTATCATCTTCGTTTGACCAGCGAAAACATCGACATCCGTCGTGCGGCTGCAAAGGAATGGACACGTTGGGAGATGGCAACAAGCCGTCTTTTCCCGGATGATTCCTATCTTGAAAAAGCAGAAGATCTTGATTTTGCTGTCGCTTTTGCACGAATTGAGTGCCACTATTTTATCAACGCTATTTTCCTCGAAGAAGCCCATATACTCAATCATGTCGAATCAATACAACATATTCCAACGAGTATTGTTCAAGGCCGTTATGATGTGGTTTGCCCTGCACGCAGTGCTTGGGAGTTACATAAGGCAATGCCTGAGAGCACCCTTATTCTCGTACCCGATTCAGGACATTCTATGGGTGAAGTGAGTATTGCCCGAGAACTTGTTGCGATTACGGATTCGTACCGATGATAAAATCCCTCATAATGCTGCATGATTTTCAGTCCTTTCAGGCGTCGGCTTGATAGGGTGGAGGCGAGTGGGGGTTCATGGAGGCTTGCCTCCGGGTGAGACAATGACTGAAGAAGATACCATTCCCCCAGCCGCCACTGAACCGACGCAAACCGTTGAAGATTTAGAAGTTAAAATTGAAGTGCTCTATGAAGCATTTCAAGGCGCACAACGCGATTTAGATGCTTCGCTTGCAACAATCGAAGTTCTTGAGAAAGAAATCATCGAAGACGCAGTCGAAAAAGACTCATTAAGAAGCCTTCTCGATGAGAAAGATAACCGTGTTCGAGAACTCGAACTTCGGGCTGCTAAGTCAAGCAAGACGGTCGAACGCCTTGAGCCTGAACTTGAAAAGATGGAAGAAAAATATACCCGTGAAAAGGACCGCTTAGGTCGAGTTTACGGAATTGCAGAGGAACTTGATAATGACCTCCGTCTTGCAGTTAAGGAAATGAAAACACGTGACGATTGGTATGTTGACCATATGCGAATTTTTGAAGATCTCAACAAAGCAATCAAGGTTCGCTATGAAATGATTGAGAGTGCAATTGAAGCTGAACGCAAGTCCCAGCATATGGCTCGCGCCTTCACTGAACGTATCGACGATTTGGTCGACTCCCGTGCAGCAGAAATGACCATCGAAGAGGCCGAAGAAATCTCTACTTCTGAAAGTTCAAAACCTACTAAAGCTACAGAGAAAGTTGTTGAAGAAGTTGTTGAAGAAGTTGTTGAAGAAGTTGTTGAAGAATCAACTGGCTCAGAAACTACTGCTGCTGCTACTTGGGCGGACGGCGAAGACCCTTGGGCAGAGTGAGGCGATTCCATGGGAGGTCTGGCCCACGGCGGCCACGCTCCGGTCATCATTCCAATCTTGATGGGCGGTAGCGCCTTAATTATTGGAGCCGCCATCGATTCGTTGTATGGATTAATTCCATTCTTCGGAATCTTTTGCTTTATGCTTTCAGCCTTTTTCGCAAACTTCTGGAGAGACCCCGACCGTCCAATCCCACGGGATGAAGGCGTGTTGGTGAGTCCTGCTGATGGCCACGTCATGTTTGTTCGTCGTGAACGAGCAGTTGGACGAAGGCCGTCCAAAGAGGAGCTTGAGTCGGGGGCTTGTGAATCCGATTCTTTAACGGGTGACTGGTTTCCAGAACCTTCTAAAAACCCTCTCCTATTCGAAACTGAACAACGATTTGAAGCGGTTGGTAAAGGCCAAGAACTGGGCGACGACGTGTACCGAATTGCAGTCTTCATGTCGCCGCTGGACGTCCATGTAAATCGGGCCCCTTGCGCCGGAACCTTGCACCGAATGGAGCACCGGACTGGGAAAGGACTACGACGCGGACCTTTTGTAGCTGCATACAAAAAGGAAAGTCAATACAATGAAAGAGTTCGAAGTGTGTTCAAAGGTGACAAAGATATTTTTGTTGAAGTGACGCAAATATCGGGGGCACTTGCACGTACGATCGTCCCTTGGCTCGAAGTAGATTCTGAAGTTCGCCGAGGTCAGCGGTATGGAATGATTCGTCTCGGTTCTCGCGTCGACCTCCGAGTTCCAGCATCACTTTTCGTACCGAATGTTTGTTCTGCTGAAGAACAAAATCCAAAACATCCGAAGGGAGAATTTGTTCAAGCAGGTTCCACAATACTGTTCACTCCAGTGCGCAATTAAGCAGATTCTGTTGAGCGGTGGATTGAAACACCAAAGCCGAGCCACTTCACAAAGGGGAACACGATGTCGGGGCCAAAATCATTGACGTTAGTTGGGGAGGGGAACAAAGGAGCCCGTATCCACGATCTTGTCAAGGCCCCCGCAAACACTCCTTGGGCACTTGCTCGTCAACAATCATGGGATGCCAGTGAACCTGCAACGGTCTATTACACGCCAGAAACGCTCGCTGACGGAACTCCATGTAGTGCAGTTACTGTGATATTGCGCACCAAAGGATGCCATTGGTGGTGGTCAAGTGGTTGTACTTTCTGTGGATATTTCAACGATACTCGCGATGACGTCACCAATGACGATTTACACGCACAGTGGGCTTATGCAAAGGAGAAATTCAAAGACTTCAAAGATCATGCAATGGTCAAAGTTTACACGAGCGGTTCACTTCTTGAAGACCGAGAAATCCCAGTTGAATTCCAAGAAACTGTTCTGAGAGATTGCCATGACCTTGGAAAAGAACTAATCGTCGAAAGTCGTTGTGAGCAATTGACTGAAGAAAAACTTGCTTGGGCATCAGAATTGAATCAAAGTTTTGCAGTAGCGATTGGACTTGAAGCCTATGATGACGAAGTCCTCCGGTTCCACGTCAACAAGGGGTTTACAACTAAATCATGGGATCGGGCGGTTGAAAATTTGAAAAAATTCGATATTCGAGTCAAGACTTATTTGATGTTTAAGCCACCTTTCATGAGTGAAGCTGATGCATTGAACCATGGCGTGAAATGGGTTGAAGATGTCGCACAAAGGAGTGACGAAATTTCGGTTAACCCAATGAATATTCAACGAGGCACCATCATCGACCGTCTCCACAGAAACAGCGAATACCGCCCGCCTTGGCTTTGGTCACTGGTCGAATTGATCCGCCGAGTTCACCCTACCATTCATCCGAACGGTGGAAAGAACGGCGACAAAGACCAAGTTTGTCGTCTCATCATTCATCCAACAGCTGGTGGAAGAGTTCGGGGCGCTCACAATTGTGGTGCCTGTGATTCGGTTGTTGTTGCCGCCATTGAACGGTATGCAGTTTCTGGTGAACTTGAAGAATTCGAAGGACTGTCATGTTCATGTGAACTTGCATGGAAAGAAGAGATTCTTTTGGAACAAACACTTCCCGTGCCGCTAGGAATCTCAAAGCATCGCCGAGGCAATTTACTCGACCGACTTCGCTCTCCTTGAATTAAGGTTTTCAATCGAAGAAACGCTCTTTGTAGGGAGTGAATGTTTATCACCGCATTACGAGTGGGCGGAATGACCCCTATGGGGTCATGCAAAGGTGAAGTCTCATGACAAATACAACAACTCTACCAGATGTGACTGTTGGAACAGGCGAACCGTCGAGCAGTCGTGTATTTTTGACCCTTTTTACTGTTGGGCTTCTCGGCATACTCGCGCTCTTCTCAAATGTTTTCGGCTGGGATAACCTTCCATTGCTCGGCGAACTCGTTCCTTTGATAGGAAATCTCGGCGGCAGTGGAATTTGGTATTATCTCATTGGAATTTTGGTTGGAGTTGGAGCGATTGTCGCTTCACTCCTCAGTGAGGTCATTGTTGACTAAGGAGGTGTGATGTATGGAAACAGTATTTATCTCCGCAGCACTCATTCTTGTTTCACTTTTTCTTGTTTCGAACTATATGGTTCAAGGAACAGGAGGAATGGCAAGTTCTCTTCGCCAAATTGGATTGTTTTTGTTAAACAAGGCTCCAGCAGGATTGATCGACCTCTTTAACGACAAGCCTGGAAGCGGTACCAAAACCTGGCTAAGGTTCGGTATGGCTTGGTTCTTCATGGCATGTCTCGGTATGTTCCTCGGTATTTGGCACCGCTATGACCCGACCGCTCTCAACTCTCTTTCCAGCATAGGTTGGAGCTATGATGACGGTTCAATGCTGACCGATTATACCGCAATTTTCTTTTCAACAGCATTGAATTATCTGTTGGTAGGTGCAGCACTGGTCGCAATATCTCGTGCTTCGAAAGGACGACTCGCAAGTGAAGCCAGCGCATCGATGATTGCGGTACTTCTAACGGTCTCGACGATTGTTGTGCTTCTTCTCCCGGCAATCTTTTCTTTCATCGATATTACGAACGAAGCAAGTGTTCTTGAAACCCTACAAAACATCTCAATGTTTGTTGTTGGGTCCTTGCTTCACATTGCTCTTCTGATCAATGTGTTCATCACTATAGGTGAACGACAGCACAACGATCTCTCTCCAACGACATGGTTCTTAGTGCTTGCTTTGGTTTCCAAAATCATGGCCATGTTGTTTATCTTCTTCGGAGGCCTTGTCGAATCGACACAGACCGTATGGATGGCTGAAAGAATCTTAACTGGATGGGTTCCTTTGGCTTTGATTTTTGCAGTTGCCTACCACGTTATTCCGTTTACTGCTGGAAGACCTGTTTGGTCTGAATCGATGCAGAAGGTGAGTATGCTGTTCCTTTTCGTAACGATTCCTCCATTCTTCGTTTCCTCGGCAGATGCTGGACAACTGTTGCAAAATATTGGTGCAGTTCTCATGACGATTGGACTTCTCCCCTTACTTGCAGGTTCGTTCAACATGGTTGCAACAGCAGCATCAAACCCTGAAAAAATCATCAAGAGCCCAGGCGCTTTTGCGGCAACTTCAGCAATGCTGCTGCTCCCGATATACGCCATTGGAGGTTTCTTCACAGGCATGGATACATTTGTTGGGATGGATAAACTTGGTTCGATGGCCCATACTGTTGACACAGGCTTTATTTCCACGGTTGGAAGTTTGATGATGCTTGCAGCAATCTTCACGTCCTATCCACTGATTGCTGGAAAGAAACTCGCTAAGGCAAATAATGCTCAACTCGCCGTTTGGCTCACTGTGATTGGCGGTGTCGCTTCAACTCTTGCCGCCCTTATGGGAGACTTCACTGCTTTTGCAGTTTCAAACTCTGGCGTGGAGGAGGCGGTTGCTTCAACAGAAGGATTCTTCTTGGTCTCTGCAGCTATGTTCTATATGGTGACATTAGCAAGCATCCTTGCAGCTTTGTCAATGATTCATACTGGACGCCCAAACAATGCTTCTCATTCCGAAATCTCCGCCCAGAGTGACATTGATTCGTATACTTTAGTCGATGGTTCAACAACGATTCGCACTTTGCTTGGCCGAGGCGTAGGTGTTGATACAACCCTTCACATTGGAGATGTCCAAGAAGACCAGGGCGGCTCTTCTATTGTCCAAGTTTCTGCTCAACTGCATAATGATGAAGTTACAGAATTCCCAGTCCCTGAAGAACTGGTCATGCTTGCTCAATTCTTGAAGCAATCCAAGCAATCGATTTTCGAATTCTTCACCGCCATCGATTTGGATGGCTCAGGCGACATTAATGGCTATGAATTTCACCAAGCACTCGCAAAATCAAAGATTGCAAATCTCCCACCTTGGGGAATGGACCGGCTGGTTTCTGCGATTGACCTCGATGGCGATGGCCTCATCAATCTCCCCGAGTTGGACATTATGCTGGCCAAGATTCGAACTGAAATACTCGAATCTGAAGAAGAGTGAACACGCTCACATGGCGGGATCACTGTGAAAATCGGATTGGTCGGCAAACCCAATGTTGGCAAATCTACCTTTTTCAGTGCAGCAACTTTAGCAAAAGTGGATATTGCCAATTATCCCTTTTGTACCATTGAACCGAACGTTGGTGTCGCTTTTGTAGCGGCACGGATTGATTGCCCATGCAAGGAAATACGCCAACGGTTAGAGGGCGAAGGTCGAATTGAAGCAGTCACTAAAGGCGACCCTCGCCAAGGAAGTTTATGTGAGCCAAGAACAGGTTCGTGTGTCGCTCATCGCCGACTTGTGCCCTGTTTTTTAGTTGATATTGCGGGGCTTGTTCCGGGAGCGAGTGAAGGAAGAGGAAGAGGAAATGCTTTCCTTGCAGACCTCGCAAATTGTGATGCGCTCATTCAAGTCATTGATGCAGCAGGAACAACAGATATTGAAGGAAACCCACAGGGTGCAAACCAAAGTAAGGAGACTGCTCAACAGCGTATTCATGAAGAGATAGAATTTCTTGGAAAAGAATTAGATGCTTGGATTGCAGGGTTATTGACCGATGGTTGGACGCGAGGTGTTCGGCGAGTACAAGCCGAAGGAGACAAAGGCTTAGTCGGCTATATTCATGAGCAATTAACAGGACTTGGAGCCACTTCACAATCGATTGCAACATCTTTTGAAGCATTCAGAAATGAGAACGGTACACTTGGAAGCCCTTGGGATTGGGATCAAAAAACGATTACAGCACTTGCCATCCATGTCCGAACCACACTGTTTCCAATTCATATTGCCGCAAATAAGTTTGACATTGCTCCAGCAGGAGTTCTTCAAGACATCACAGCCAACGGTCGTCTTATGGCATGCATGGCAGATATGGAATTAGCTCTTCGTCGTGCTGCCTCTGCTGAATTAATCTCTTACATTCCGGGTCAAAATACCTTTGAAATCACGAACAAAGATTCGCTTTCCGAACCTCAATTAAAGGCATTAAATCACATGCTTGAACGTCTTTCAAGCAAGAAGGGCACAGGTGTTTCAACACTCCTTGATACAGTCTTGTTTGACGAACTGGACCACATAGTCGTCTACCCAGTTCAAGATGAATCGCATTGGACAGATGGCGATGGAAAGATATTACCAGATGCATTTGTTGTTCCTTCTGGAATTCAAGCCAAATTATTAGCATACAAAGTTCACAGCGACCTTGGTGATGGTTTTATCCGAGGTGTAGATGGAAGAACTCGTCGAGTGGTTGGTGCAGAACACGAAATGAGTGACGGTGACGTCCTTAAAATCCACGCCAAGTCGTAATCAGTGCCCTTCGGGCCGGTCATACTCAGGGGTTAGACGGGCCATATCGCCAGAGTATTGCCCGCCGCGATAAATGAACCAAACCGGTGAAATTAACGTCAAGACAATCAGTAGTCCGAGGAAATACCAACCCCAAGGACTGACATCGCTCAAGACTAGAATCCAGAGAGTCCACAACAGCGGGATGTACATGAAAACGCTGTATCGGCGAGCCATGATTTGTAATCGAGCACTGCTGAGCGAATCATCATACATGTTCGCAGCTTCTTCTTTTGTGACCAAACCTTTCTCTAGGCCACATCGAACACAGACTTGCGCTTTCGGCCCATTTCCATGAATGAACTGTTCTCGAGAATAGGTGCTTGAACAATGTCGGCAAGTCGGCATACTACTCCCTCATTCCACGCCACTCGCTCACGATTCTTCAAGCATCCGCTTCAATCTTGAGGAAATTCTTCAGCAACTCGAGTCCTTTCTTTGAACCAACCGACTCTGGATGAAATTGAATTCCATGTATGTGGAGGTCAGAATGTTGAATCCCCATCACCATTTTAGTGTCGACTTCATGTGCAGTTTCAAGGAACGGTCCATCCTCCATTGAGGCAATACTTAGCGAGTTATAACGGGTGAAAAGAGAAGGTGATTGCAAGGTCGAGAAAATCCCTGTTTGGTTATGCAGGCATGAACGTGGCGCTCCATGTACTGGCCCATTTGGCGAACGTACTAATTTCATTCCAGCAGCTATACCAAGCGCTTGATGACCTAAACAAATACCCAAAATTGGAGTTGTAATATTACCCGAGAGTGCGGAACGAGCGAGTTCCATCGTGAGGGGCGAGTCGACAGGTTCGCCTGGCCCTGGCCCGAGTACAATGTGCGTCGGTTTTAGGCGACGAACAAATTCGACACACTCGTCGGCATCCCAGACAGAACCGGGGGAGCCATCCCTTGCTTTGTAGACCAAAACATCATGTCCTAAGCCAGCGATAGCATGGGCAATATTGAGGGTAAATGAGTCGAGGTTATCAATCAACAAAACGCAACCTTCGGCCATAGTATTCTCGTCGACAAATCGGACCTCTCCTTCGGCAGATGCGATTGGTACTGCTTCTACTTCCAATCGGTGATGGGTAAGTTTGCCAATCGGTAACTCTGCGTCATCATCATCAACCCAGCCACACGCTTTTCGAAGAGCCGCCGCTTTCCATTTCGCTTCTTCAACTTCGGTCTTTGGGTGAGAACCAATGGTAATTCCTCCACCTGCGGCAATACTTCCATGCCATTGCCCGCGTTGCTTTCTTGCGATCAAAGTCCGAATCAGTATGTTCCATGAACAGGCCCCTGAAGTGAGATCAATCCACCCAATCGAACCCGTCCAAAAAGAGCGAGGATGTTCTTCTAATTCATCGATTGCAGCACAAACTACAGTTCGTGGACAACCGGTTATACTGCCTCCTGGAAATACTGCTTGTAAAGCATCAATGCCACTTGCTTCTTCTTTTAATACTCCAGAAAGGTGAGATACAAGGTGTTGTACATGGGCATAACCTTCAACGTCGAAGCGTTCTACCTTCACACTTCCAACTTTCGAGACGGTAGAAATATCATTTCGCATGAGGTCAACTAGCATTCTGTGTTCAGAACGTTCTTTTTCATCATTGATCATTTCACTGCGTAACTTGCTTTCCTCATCGGGGTTAGACCCACGAGGGCGCGTCCCCTTTATCGGAGAGGTAAATACAGAGTCCCCGTTACATTTGAGCAAGGATTCTGGTGATGAGCAAACCAAAGAAAGGTTCAGGTCGGGTGCTTCAAGATAAGCTGAGAAGGGTGCCGGATTGGCCTCATTTAATCGCTGGAATATGTGGCGGGGGTGTTCAAGAATCTTCCCATCCCACCATCGTCCAAAATTTACTTGGTACATGTTTCCTGCACGAATACTCTCACGAATCGCTTCAATCGCTTGTTCATGTTGAGCATCCGTCATTGAACTTGTTTCACGGGTACGAGGTGGTTCAGTCAAAGCCTGTAACACAGAATCATGTTCGGTATATTGAGAGACTTCTTCACACCAGTTGTCTCCCTTGGTAGAATAGCATTGAATATCATCGGTTGTTTTTTCATGAACCAAAATTCGTTCAACAAGCCATAAAATTGTGAGTAATTCACCTTCAACAGGTATGTGCTGGATTTGGATGGGGCGTGTCCATTGTACCATATCATACGCCAAAGCCCCCGACCAAAAAGGTCTCTGAGGCAAAGATGAATCAGGTGCTTCCTCAAAGGATTCTGTTGGAGTAAGTGGGCGAAGTTTTTCCAAAAGTTCTGATAAGGTCGTTGCAAAAATTGAGGTTGAATGGTACCAACATCCATGCTTCCATTCTTCAACCTGAGCAATGAATGGTAGCTTTTCTTTCTTCAATCGCAGTTCCCCCTTCAATGGACTGTGTTGTTGGGCAGGAGGGTGATTTTCGGGGCTTGGTTGATGTACTAAAACACGCTTTTGAGAAGGGCCGCAGAGCATTGAAAATTGAGCAAGATGCGACTGTGGACCGCCTGAGTAAAGCAATAACTCATCAGGCCCACCAAAGTGAACTGCTTTTGTACCAAGCAGGCCGATGTCACGTAAATGTGAGTGCAAGGAAAGAAAACGTTGACTCATTGCAGTGACCTCACATCAATCCATGTCGTTTTGTCTTGGTAGTGAGTCTTCAATATGGACTGGCATTGGCTTGTAAGGGCCACTCCTTCTCCGAGCATTTCGTCATCCAGTGAAAGAATTTTGCATGCCCCAATACCACTTCCAACAGCAATGACTTCAGCAGCACGAGCGACCAAGCGTTCATTTAACCGCCCGTATTGAATTGGAATCCCAGCTTCTTCAAGACCTTCTGCAAGAATCTTGAATGTGATGCTTGTAACTCCTCCTTCAGTCTCCCTTGCAACCCACGCCGTCCCATCATCATCGAGAACAATTGGCATCGCCCTATCAGCATCAACAATCGCGTAGTCATGTACAAGGAATGCGAGATCTGCACCGCGCTTTTCAGCAATCTCTTGAGCTTCGCGATAGAGTTTCCAATCCCCATGTTTGGTTCCATTTACTTTTGATGACCATCTTGGAGCAGGTAGAGTGATGGCATCGATATCCTCGTTACGGAATGTAAGGGTGCGAGATTCGATTGAGACCATGCCTGTGCGTGAACATTCAATCCGAATCAACCTCGAAGGTTCAAGGGAAGACACTTCCTCCTGCAAACATTCTTGCTCAAAATAATTGAGAAGATTCTGTGTCAAGTTCGGAGGCAATACAATGCGTAAACGGCTGGCATGTGCAGTTAATCTTTGCAAATGGAGTTCCCAATCGGCAAGAGCAAAAGCACCGTCCCATAACACAGTTGTAAAGACCGCATCACGAGGATTGCCGGAACTCTCTCCACTCATTGACACGCCTCAAAGCAAGTCATCCAAGAATGATGTATCAATGCTCGCTTGAGGAAGTTGTGGGGAAGTAGACCCGGCAAGATCGTTCAGTAAGGCATTGTTCTGAGCAGGTTGCATGACTGGCTGTTGAGACTGATATGCAGGTCGCCCATAGAGGTCTTGATTCTCAATACGTTGTGCTGCTGCATAGAGATCATCGCCTTGATTTTGTTCGATGTTTGGAACGGCCTTGCTCACCATAGGAGGAGCTGGGGCGCTGAC
>Ga0115000_10001959_pt1 | contig 17947 bp, 22 predicted proteins | sample ArcticOcean_MG_C_6_FD_89690 | JGI IMG/M metagenome (GOLD analysis project Ga0115000, IMG submission 89690) | Marine microbial communities from western Arctic Ocean - ArcticOcean_MG_CB8_128 | ecosystem: Environmental > Aquatic > Marine > Oceanic | place: Arctic Ocean: Canada Basin | collected...
AACCTGGCAAACGTGGGAGAAGAGCGAGAAAGGGTTTGGACGGAAAGTCTTTGATATCGCGCAGAAGTTGTTAGAGCGAGTGGATCCGGACGAAGACGTGTTGAAAGCGATACCGTCGAAGGCGCTCGGTGCGACGCTTTCCTCCTGCGAAATCGTGTACCCAAAGTCGTTGATGCACGCGGATGACGTGCGCGTAGCCATACGAGACCTGCTGAAGAGAGGGAAGAAGAAAGCGAGACGAGCGAAGTATTTCAACTTGGCGTGCGCGCCGTTTACGCTCCCGTTGTTTCTTTCACCGGTGTCAAACTTTCCCATTTATTGGTTCTTATATCGAGCGAGAGAGGCTTGGATTGGATGCAAAGGCGCGGAATCTGCGAAAGAGATACTGCAAAGACGGTTAGAACAACCAGAGTTGATTGGCGAGGACGATAGAGAGATTCAAAAGTTAACGGAGTTTGAGTGTACGCGTTCTAGCGATAACGAAGATGAGGGTAGTAGTGGTAATAAAAGTAGCGAAGCGTGTTGTCGAATCGCGGCGCACGACGAATCGAACTGCGCCGTGACGTTTGCGCCGTGCAATAAACTAGATGAAGTGTTCGGTTCTTTCTCTTCATCCTTTGCGAGCGACGAAAAAAAACTGAACTTTTGGCGTCGGCTGACGGCTGTTCAGTTCGACTCGACGGAAATCGAAGATAATTACGAGCTGAACTTTGTACGCGCTTTAGGAGAGATTGAAAAACTCACCGGATCGAATGACGTGGTTTCGTTACATAAAAGATACGAAAGGTTCCAAGCTTTGAACGCGAAATAAGCTCAGATATAGAAGTCACCGATGCGCGGCGACGTGTATTTTATTTAAATTTAGAAGTAGCGGATAGATCGAAAGTAGCGTAAGCGTGTAAAATTAGATGCAACCGATACAGTAGCAAATCTTTATCGTGTAACAACAAAACTAAATCTTGTTAATATTTACTAAGCGGCAGTTCGCGCTTCTCCGTCATCTTTATTTTGCGACAAAAGAAACGATCGAAAAGACTCTTTCGGTCCTCAACTTCTCGGTCTCCCTTTTTTATTGGGAAACAAAAAACATCTCGCGATATCACTCTCCAATCACGCAAACGTACCAAACCCCCATTTACTTATTTCTAAAAACGAGTCATCGTCGTTTACTTGTTTTCGTAAACGTACGTCAAGCCGCACTTACCGCAGTAGTGTCTGTCAAAGTGGTTCGCCATGAACACGCCCGCGCCGCACTCCGGCGCCGGGCACTCCTTCCGTAACCTCGTCACTTTACCGGCGTCGTCAACCTTGTACAACTTCAAAAACCCCAACTTGTTCTTCTTGTGCACGTGCTTGATCTTCTTTGGTTTCGTGTACGTCTTCTTCTTTCTCTTCTTACCGCCGCCTCGCAAACGCAACACCAAGTGCAAGGTTGATTCTTTTTGGATGTTGTAATCCGCAAGAGTTCTCCCGTCTTCTAACTGTTTACCGGCGAAAATCAATCGCTGCTGGTCCGGTGGGATGCCCTCTTTGTCTTGGATTTTCGCTTTCACGTTGTCGATCGTGTCCGAGGACTCGACTTCGAGCGTGATGGTTTTCCCAGTCAAAGTTTTACTGTTTTAGTGAGAGGAAAGAGAGAAACACCAACAGGTCAGAACACAGATACAAACATCAACACGCGCGCGCGCGAAAATAAAATGAAAAACAGCGGGCGAAAAGAAAACCCGAGCTTTCCCTCTTTCGAGAGCGCGTTGTTCAAGCCAATCAATCGGCGCGAAAACGAGACGAGAGAAACTTCTCTATTTCATCATCATCATCATCATCATCATCAAAAGCCCCAAAAAAGGGAGAGGATTTACGCGCGAGAGAAGACAAATGTCCCGAACGCAAAACAACACCGACGCGACGCTTGAAACGTAAAAAAAACGACACGAACACGTACACGAAGATTTGCATGATGCAGAAATGCGATTAATATCTAATAAAACTTCTTCTCGTCGTCCGCTCGTGCACTTATCGCGTGAGGGAGAGTCTTCGAATTCTTTTATTTTATGATGAGGTTTGGAACTGGTGAGACGAAAGAGAAAAACTTCATTGTACGAGTATTAGGGTTTCCAACCCTAATAGAGGAAAAGGATCTCTCCCATATTTTCAAAAACTTTTTCTTTGGTCCTCAGAAGGAAAAGAAGAGAGCACTTGACCTCCCCCTTTCTCGCGCTTTCGCGCGGAGGAGGAGAAGATTTCAACATCATTATTCAGAGAAGACTGACTGTGGCCCCGTCTGAATTGACGACGATTCAGACGATGAAGATGACGACGACGACGCGCGCTTTGTCTTCTTCTACTTTTAAAATGGCAGGACATTTTCGAATTGGAAAAAGAGTACGAAGAAGAAATGCCAAAGGAGTTTTCCGAGCTTCTGCGTCGGTTGAATTTGGATTCGAGCTCGCGCGGGACATGGGCGTAGGGGCGGCGTGTTATTGGATCTCCGACGAGCTCGCGCAACGGGTGAGTGAGACGAAGGCGGATGAAGAAGGCGAGGAAACGTATACGAGAGACGACCGGAGACGAGGACGGTACGTGACCTTTGGAAGTTTCGACGGTTTGACGTCGTACTTATGGTACACCTTAGTGGATAAGGTGATACCGAGTCCGAGCGGATCGAGTTTTTCCGCCGACGCGGTTTCCATTTCCGCGTTGACGGCATCGACGACGTACGACGACGAGTTAACCGGCGACTTGGCCAACGCGGCGGACGCCATGGCTGCCGCGCAAGGCTTCGCTTCGGAGAATATAGAGTTGACCAAATCGAATGTAATCGAGTGGTTTTTTAGCAACCCGGAACACGTGGTGTTGACGAAGAAGGTGGGTTTTGACGCGCTCGTGTATAACCCAGTTTGGGCGTGTGGTTTCATAGTCATCATGGCGTTGTTGCGGAGCGAATCGAAAGAGGAAATCAAAGCCGAACTCAAACGCGATTGGCTCGATTTGTACATCTCAAACATCGTTTTTTGGGTACCACTCAACTTTGTCGTCTACGGCGTCATTCCTCTCGATTACCGCGTTGCCAGCGTGTACGGATTTACCATCTTATACGTCTCTGGTTTGTCCTTGTGGGAGGAAAATAGAAACAAAAAGTTGCAAGCGTTGGCGGCGAAAAACCGCGAAAACGAAAACGATGTTGCCCAAAACGAGCAGCTGAATTTAGTCGAAAACGAAGTCTTCGATGCCGTGAGAGAGTACATGGATAAGTAGTAAAACGCAGCAAAAAGGAACGATTCAGACGACGACGACGCAGGGAGAAAGTATTAGAAAACATTAATGATCATCACACAAAATTGTAAACGAATATTTAAAAGTAATCCGCAGCAAAGTAAAAAGATACTCAAAACGAAAATACAAAACAGAACGCGTTTGTTTTCATCATCATGCCGCTCCGCGCACAAACAAAGCAAACGATCGCCTCGCTCGCGTCTCGCGCTTTAGCTCTCTTCCGCGCTAAACTCTGCTCCGCGACGACGCGAAAAAAGAGACGAAAGAGGGGAAAAAAGCGAGAGAGAGAGCGGGAGACGCTTGGAGTCGTTTTGGACGCGTTTTCGAGCGAACGAACGTTTCTCGCGTTTACGACGCAGGCGGTGAGCGGTAAAATAATAAGCAGAAGGAAATCGGAAAGAGAATACGAAGCGAAGAAAGAAGAGGACGGGAAATCAGAGAGCGAGGAGGATTTGTTGGACGATTGGGTAACCGTGTTGAAAGAAGAAGAAGAAGAAGAGGAGGAGGAGGAGGAAGCTTTGGAAGTGGCGGTGGTGCACGTGTTGACGAGTGCGTACGCGAAGATCACGCGACGAGAGGAAGAAGACGATGAGATCGTCACGACAGAGAGAGAATTTTTCGAGGCGTTTAACGATGCGTTGAAGAGAGGGAGCCAGGAAGACACTTTCGCAAATGAGTCGTTCGAGAAACATTGGAAACGGTTGACGTTTGTTCGCAACGTCTGTAGCGCGACGGCGGCGATGCAGCATCGAGTGACGAGAAAGGCGGCGAAAGTGGTCTATAAAAGTGTCTTCAAGTGGTGTTTTCGAGTTTAAAAGTATTCCAAGATGCTTTGTTGCTTGCGTTAATGTACATGATAGTCTTATATACAACATATTTTTGTGCTCTCGCCGCGCGATCGTCTTCGTCTACGTTTGCTGCTTCTAATCTACTTCTAATTTCCACTATAAAATTATAAAAAGTCACTCTATTTTTGCCAGTTTACGTCTATACGCAGACCGGCGATATCTTCGCACGCTCGCGCTCCCTTCGCAGATAAACGATTTGAGGATAAACTCAAGCGAGCGATGCTCACGTTCGTGGCTAAGAAATTCGCCAATCGCATCCCTCCTTCGTCTTCGATATCGTTCCTCGCCAAATCTAAAATCGACAGTCTCGTCGCGAGATTTGAAGAGAGGTTTTCTACGAAATTAATGGCCGCACGATCGTCCAACCGGTTGGAATCGAGAGAGATATCCAACAGCGTTGAATTTTCCGAGAGACAATCGGCGAGGTAAAACGCACCGTCGCTGGTGATATCGTTCCCTCTCGCGTCAAAGTGCGTCACCGTGAAATTCGTCTTTAAGTGTCTCGCTAAAATCTTTAAACCAGCATCTTTGATGCCGTTGTTGGAAAGATTCAAACTTCTGGTACCATCGAGACACTTTGCGAGCGCACACGCACCTTCAAAACCAACCGAATTACACCGAAAATCCAACTCTCTTCGAAACGAGCGCAACGAGCGCATGCCGGAAGATTGTGAACGCATGGCCTCGGCGAGCGCCGTCGCTCCTTGTTCGAAAATACCGTTGAAAGAGACGTCTAACTTCTCTGAAACCTCGTCAGGAAACGCTCGAAACATGTTCGCTAATGCCAACGCCCCATTATTTTCAATACTATCGTGCGACACATTCAAAATTTTCAAACCTTCCGGACGCTTCCCGAATTGGTCAATCGGTCTCCGCCTCCTTTTAAGCAGACCTTCGCACACGGCTCGCACGCCTCTTTCGCCCAAATAGTTTTGCGACAAATCTAAAACTTTCACGCTTTGCAAGTTCTCGATGGCATTCATCAGAGCCTCGCACGCGTCGATATCTTCCGCCACTTTATTCGCCGATAACTTCAAAACTTCTAAATGCTTCAAAGTATGCGTCACGTGCGCGAACCGCGTGATGAAAGCTTTCCCCAAGTTTGTCCCGACCGCTGAGAACTCTCTCAGCATCGGTAGATTTGCCATCGAGGATGCTAAATCTCTGCCAAACCCAATCGCTTTATCTCTGCACCCGCTCACGTGTAACGCGATTAACCGCCTCGCTCTCGCGCTCGCCATCGGCCTCGAGGACAAGCGAAACAGTTTATCCAACGATACGCAGTTCAGCACGTCTGTTTGTAACCGAACCACGGAACACGCCCAGAGACTATCCTCGTCTCTTTTGTGTACGTCGCGAATCGCCCGATCGATCTCGTCCCAAACTTCGTCTTCGTTCGCGTATTTGGACATGTCCGCGCGAATTTTTACCATCATCGTCGTCGTATTTCGTTTACCGGTTTTATCCTCGTTCGCGTCGTTAGTGAGGTTGAGACCACCACCACCACCCGCGTTGGTGTTCCTCCTCCCTTCGGTGAACCCGAAACTCTGACCACCACCACTACCTTTCGTCAGCATCAGTCGCATTTTCGCCATCCCGGTCGCTATTTCCCCAACTCGGCGTTTCGCCTTTCGTTCTTTGTCTTCTTCTTCATCATCCGCGACATCAACGATATCCATCGTCCCATCGTTTCTCTCTCTTTTCTCTCCACCGAACTTCGAGTTCGACGAGGATATAATCCTCCCCGTCATCTGTACCCCGTCCACCGCTTCCACGTGTACAATCGTCGCCCCGTTCACGGAGCGAGTGGACAACACGTCCCCGTGCATTATTATTAGTAGTAGTAGTAGTAGGAGTAGTAGTAGTATTCCCGAGAGTGCAGTTCCCAACTTTTTTTTTGTCTGCTTTTTAACAAAAAAAAAAAAAAATTGTAAGGAAAAAATCCGCTCTCGAAAACGCCAATAAAATTCCTTCGCTCTTGCTCCCTTTTCTATTTACACACATAACGCACGAATACTTTTACGCATAAGCGAAGGGACAACAAACGAACGGATATGATGCAAACAACGATCGCGAGACGGCGAGGGTACCGGGTGACCCGGTCCCGATCCATGGTACGTGTGCGCGTTTGCGTTTACTCTCTCTCTTCTTTTTCTCTCTAATCTTTGGGAAAAACAACGAACCATTTTACCGAACTTTTCTTTTCTCTCGCATGTTCTTCTTTGTCTTCTTGTTCTCATTTTCGCTCGATCGAACCGGCTTTGGCGGCAAAATTCACTTTTCGTTTTTGCGATGAAGATAACGACGACGTAAACGACGACGATTTGGCGGTGAGAGCGAACGCGTATCGTGTTCGTCGCGGGCGAATGATGAAATGGTTTTCTCTCGATGTGCTTTTTTTATGCGTTGTGACTGATTCTCTCTCTCTCTCTCCTCACTCTTTTCTTAACAGTCGCGCGATGAGGAAGAGGAAGATGCGCGGGATTTTGCTGCGGGAGGAGGAGGAGGAGGAGGAGGAGGAGGAATAAACTTCCGGAAAGTCGTGCCTCAAGTTCGCACCACGGTGGCGCGAGTGGGAGGAGGAGATGATGCCGCCGGCGCGGAGAATACTACGCAAGGCGGCTCTCCGAACGGCCCCGCGAAGAAGCTCGCCCGAAATATCTCGAACAAGTGGAGTTCGTTTCGCGCGCGCACTGCGTCGGGGTTGATTTTAGGTGCCGGCGGTTTGATCGTTTTGTTCCACGGGGCCATGTCGACGATGGTGATGATTTTTGCGGTGCAGACGTTGATGACAAAAGAGCTTTTCGATTTGAGCGAGTCGCAGGAGAAGGCAAAGTTGGAATCCGCCGGGATACGTTTTCGATTACAAAAGTGGTACTTTTATTTTTGTGCGGCGTTTACGTTATACGGGAGGATGGGAAGACATTTTTGCTTGACCTCGTTGGCTGAGAAAGGACACTTTTTCATGGACGAGACGACCACGTTTGCGAAAGTAGTTACCTGGGTGATTTTGCATCACTCGTTCATCAGTTATTCGTTATATATGGGCGGCTTCGTCGCTTTCGTTTTGTTGTTGAGAAAAGGATTATTCAAGTACCAATTCTCGCAGTTCGCGTGGACGCACATTACTATTGCTATAATCTTTTTGCAATCCTCGGCGACTATTTCGAACATATTTGAAGGCATCATATGGTTCTTGTTCCCATTTCTGTTGGTGGTCGTGAACGACGTAATGGCGTACGTCTGTGGAAAAGCGTTTGGTCGAACGCCTCTGATTGCGCTTTCGCCGAAGAAAACTTGGGAGGGCTTTATCGGCGCCATGTTTTGCACCGTCGCCATGGCGCCGATTTTATCCACGTTTCTCGGGAAATTCAAATTTCTAACGTGTCCACCCATGCGTAAAACGATTTGGAAAACGAGCGAGAAGTTCGGTTTGATCACCAAGTTTGATAAATATTTCTCGCGAGAAGCCGTGTGTCAGTTGAAACACCCGTTCATACCGATGAAATTTAACATCGACGACGTCCCGATGGTTCCTTTTGGAATGAAAATGTTCTTGAGGCTCATATTGAAGTTCGTGTACAATCGAGACTACTTAGTTCTCACCTGGTTCGACGTCCACGCCGGATTTTTGGCTCTTTTTGCCTCCATAGTCGCACCCTTTGGCGGCTTCTTCGCGTCTGGGTTTAAGCGCGCGTTCAAAATCGACGATTTCGGCCACACCATCCCTGGTCACGGCGGTTTCGTCGACCGAATGGACGTCCAAACCATAATGGCCGCGTTCGTATACTTTTACATTAGAAATTTTGTCGAATTGAGCACCAGTTTAGGCACTGGACGGTTGTTAGGTAAAATCGAGTTGATGAACGACGAAGACTTAGTTACGGTTTTAACCGGCATTAAACGTTTAGCGGGAGAGAGAGGGTTAGATATCATGGAGTTGCTCATGCACAACGGGACACCGAACTTGTAGTAATCAATAATAAAGTACACCGCAAATAGATTGATAAGAGAGAGAGAATAAGAGAGAGTCATCAAAGTCGACGCAAACGTCATCGACGACGCGCCTAAAACAACTTCCCTCGTTTTCTTCTTCATATTCTTCGGTTTCGACGATGGTACAAAAGCGTGTATTTATATATAATAAATCACAAAAAACAAAGCTACATCTAACATCCTACGTATCATCCTCATCACTCGTCCGCTATGCTCGCCAGGTACATCAAATTCTGTTGCAATCGATTTTGATACCTCGCGCACTCCGCCAGCCTCCCGACGTTTTGGTTCTCCAAAATAGCCAAGATCAGATTTTGATTTTCGTCCAAGTATTTTTGAATCAATTCCGTGGAGATGTCTTTGTGGTCGTGGTTCAAGTCCGGGTGCCCGGTTCTCGGTGGGGGTAAAGTTTGTACGCCCGTCGGTGGTTGGTGTTGTTGTTGATCTCGTTGATTTTGTTGATGCATCTGTTGCGTCGCCAAAGCAGAAGGCGGGGTCGCGAACGTCATCCCTCGGGGGATGTGTTGGGGGACGTGTTGAAGATGTGATTGATGATGTTGCCGTTGGACGTACGGCCGGACCACTTGCGCTTGGTGAAACTCTTCCTCCTCGGCGGTTAAAGGAGGGCGAACGATCGCCGGTTGCTTCGGTTCCATCGTCTGAATCGTCGTTGTTGTTGCAGGTGGTGGTGGATGATACTCCTGTTGTTGTTGTTGGTGGTGGTGCTGTTGCTCCATGCTGATGCGGATTGGAAAAGTGAAGAATTCGGGACACAAAAATCACCCAACATTTGGAATATACCACGTAATACACACATACAAACTGGTTTTGTCTACCGTACTATACTTTCTATCTACGTTTCGCTCGATAGTATTACTCGGTGTGTTGCTTTTGTCGCTCTTGCTCTTGGAGCAAAGCGTCGGCTCTTTGTACTCCTTTATACTACTGTTACACCGTAACGGCTTTTCTCGCGTACTACCAAATGAAACCGCGCGAATAAATACTCTCCTCCTCCGGGAGCGCATCAAAGCTTCGAGAAATCAAACACTTTTCGGCGACTCTGTGAGTGAGAGGCTGGTTTTAATCGCCGATCGATGATGACAAAACGAGACTACTCAGAGAACAGACGCGGAGAGTGAGAAAATAAAACATTTCACATGCGTCTTGTTTGACCGCCTACTCTAGTAAATACATTTTCATCGCTCCGACGCTTTTCTTTTCTCGCGTTCCACGAGAGCTTTAATCATCGTCAACCCACCGACGAGGAACGACTTGAAAGCGTTTTTGACTTTGTCTTCCTCCAATTTCACGGAATACGTGACGAGAGCGGTCACACAGTGCGCGGGGAAAACGACATTTAAACAAAGCCATCTCGCTTGCGCTTCGTTTTCATGCGTCACCGCGCCTATTCTGGACCAGTCGCCGGACCATCCGCAATCGATTAACGCGAGTATCGCGAGCACGACAATACCTTCGAGTAAAGCGTAGGGAGTGCTCGAGGTGATTGCAAACGCGGTGTTTACGAGTGATTCATCACCGTTATTAGTATTAGTATTATCATCATCCTCCAAACGCGCAACAACAGTCCTCCTCCGCAAACATCTCTTCTTCCCTCCTCTCGAGAAAGAAGGAGAGCTGTTGTAGCTGCTGCGACTCATTCTTGTCGTCGTCGTCACTCTCGTCGTCGTCGACAGTCGAAGAGAGAGAGAGACGGACATCGAACGACTGCACTTTCCCCTTCATAAAAATGACGCATTCTTCCCGAGAAATGAAAAGAAGAAGAGAATCGAGTTTAAGACTCCGTCGACACCACCGACGACGCGAAGGAGCTCCTTTTTGTGCTCCTCTCTCGTTCGTGTTGTTGTTCGCGCTACAAACGTCTTCATCAAAGTCGTTCTTCGTTTCCTCTTGCGTGCCGACGATTCGTTGCCCAAACGGGGAAGATGGTGTAACCACCTTAACCAGAACGTGTCGCGCGGAATGGCAGTGCACCTGGTCCGCGATCGCACCGAAAACAAACAGTCCGAAACGATTTTCTTTACTTCACGGTCTCGCGGATATTTTGAACAACGATTCAGAAGAATTTCAAAGAAGTGCGTTCAACATGACAAACGTGAAAGGGCACTCGGTGTTGCAATATTCGGTGACGATTCAACCTTCGTGTTCGCGAGTCGGATGCGACCTGACGAAGACTTCGATAACGTTACAAACGCCAGACGCGAGCGATAGTTTTACGAGCAAAGATTGTCTCGTGGAAGAGACGGCGAAAAAGTGCGGCCCGTTTGACGCGCCTTCGAATAGAAACGACCGAGAGGTGTTTAGCGAAGCGACGGCGACGTTGAAGTGTCAGAACAACGTGAAGCCTTGTTCGGGGAGCGCGGTGTTAGTGAGCGTAGATTTTGAAGCCGAAATAGCGGCTCCGCCGAGACCACCGGTACCGCCAGGTTTGCCGAACAGTCCACCGTTACCGCCTGCACCGTTTGCACCGCCGATGCCGCCAGGCGCGTTCGCGCCCGGCGGGCAAGGTCGAATTTTTTTTCAAATGTTTCTCGTTCTCGTCGCCGTGTATTGCTCCATCGGGTACGCGCTCGCCTTAGCAATCACCCGAGGCCGCTGGTCTGGATTCACAGAAGCGTGCATCAGAGACGGTAAAGGAAGAAACCCGTGCGGATTACTGTTTTTCTGGTGGTGGCCTCGGTTTTGGACCGAGGAAGACGAAAGGTGTTTAGACGCGTTTTACGACGAGGAGGAAAGAGGAGAGAGGCGATTGTTAGATGGTAGCAGCACTTCAGAAGAAGAAGATGGAGAAGAAGGAGAAAGCGTATTCGAGTCGTCGTCGTCTGAAGAGGAGGAGGAGGAAGACTGAGGCGTTCGCGAATGATTGATTCCGCTTAGATTAGATTGTACACATATGCGTAAAAATGCCAGATTCCCCTAAAAATCGTCACAAGTGAAAATGTCAACTCCTGAACACCATCATCACAAACGGAAAAGAGATCACGACGACGACGACGAGAAAGAAGAGCGATTAGTGGTCGAGGAAAACAACACCAACAACTCTTTGCTCGCGCAGTTACACAGGGAACGAAACCAGCGTCGGCCGCCGATTGAAAGCGCGACGACTTTGAGTTCGAGTTCGACGATGATGTCTAAAAACGCGAAAGTGGCGTCGTCGCTCGTCGCCAAAGCGACGACGACGAGAAACACAAGCGCGTGGGCAAACGTCGGTCGGTTGAGCTCGATCGCGAAGAGTGATCGAAATAATAAAAAGCAGGCGATGAACGACGGCCACAGCGACGAGGTGGAGAGAGTTTTAGAACGAGCGAAACAGTTGGAAAGGACGAGGAAAGAACAGAAAACGACGAAAGCTTCTTTGATGACGACGAGACTACTACCGAAAATCGAGACGAAAACGATCGAGATGCCAACGAGAGGACGCAAGTGGACGGAAGAACCTGCCATTCCCGATCGCACGGCGAGCGACGAGGAGGAAGTGCGGATTTTCTCGTATAACATTTGGTTCGATAACCAAGCGGCGCAGATGGCGAGGACGGAGTATTTAGGACGCGTGATAGAAAGTTGCGATCCGGACGTGTTATGTTTGCAAGAGGTGACGCTGCCGATTCTTTTTGTTTTGCAAGGGCAAGCGTGGTTTGAGAAGTACAGTCTATGCGCGCAACCGAGCGAGATGGAGTTGCAGTGCGGGTATTTTTGCGTCGTGATGGTGAAGAAGAAAGAGACGGTGAGGAAGACGAGAATCGAGAAGGACGGGAACATCGCGAGAGACGACGAGAAGTGCGAAACGAGCACAGAACTGGGAGGCTTCGCACAAGGCTCGTGGAAAGCGCATAAATCGACGTTCGCGTCGTCAATTATGGGGAGGAACTTACAATACGCGTACGATTTAGGTTTCCCTAGGTTATGCGTGGCAACGTCGCATCTGGAATCTTGGATAATGGAAAACCCTCAGTTAATGGCGGAAAAACGGAAGCGACAGTTGAAACAAAGTTTAGAACATTTAGGAGGCAGGTTTGAGGATGTCATATTCATAGGTGATATGAATTGGAACGACTCAAAGGATGGATTGTGTCCGATTGAACAACCGTGGGAAGACGCGTGGTTGAAACTTAGACCGGAGTCAGACGGGTACAGCTACGACGCAAAAAGGAACACGATGTTGCGTGGAAACTTGTACGCGCGGTTCGATCGAGCGTTCGCAAAGTTGAAAAACTTCGAGTTGCAATCGATTCAAATGGTGGGTACAAATCCAGAGGTGAACGGACAAACGTATGAGAAGCCGTACATAGGAAAAGGTGAACAAAAGAAAATCAAAGTCGATGTATTACCGAGCGACCATTACGGGCTGCTGTTAATTTTAAAAAAGAAGAGCTTGTTTGACGCCGACGACGATAACGGACGCGATGGAATTATTGATTTAACTTAGAAGAAGAGTGTTTTTTTCTGCAGTGGTACCTGTACTAGCTTTTCAGTTTGTGTGTTGTATTAATCGCGTGCGTATTGCTAATTGTATTGTATTAATATCACGACGTCTTGAGTGTTTCCTCCGCGACGTCGGCGTAACGTTCCCACAGAGGTCGAATATCTTCATCGTCCTCTCCTCCGCCTTCGTGACTATTGCTAAGGCTACCACTCTTTCTGTGATTCGGGATTTCTTCCGTCGATGACACGTGTTCAACGTGATGAACGTTGTTATGTCCGTCTTCTCCCGGATGCGGTTCGAGTGGTTCGCGGTGTTCCGGATCACCTCCTACTACTTTTTGTTCTTCGTGATGATGACTGTTCGGGTCCGAGCTTTCGTAATAGAATTCCTTGTGCTCCAAGTTATGCTTCTTCGAAACCGCTTCGAACGCTCTCTTTAGCTCCTCGTATTCCTCGTCCGTGTGTTCGTGCAACACCCCTTCGCTATCAATAACCGCGTTATACCCTTCGTCCATGACGCCCAAATCTGCCTCGTGCTTCACGCTCGCGTCGTACTTCTCCAATTCGTGATGTTTCTTCAACGTCGCGAGTTCATCCTTCGCGCTCTCAGCCTCGTCTTTCCACTTGTTCATCTCGATGACCAAATTTTCTTTTTCGTGCCTCAAACTCTCCAACTGTTCCTTCAACTGTGACTTTTCCTTCCCGCTCAACTTCTTCTCCTCGTGATGTCCCGACAACTTCAACTCGCACGCGTTGAACTTATGCGTGGCGTCCTCGGCGTCCTTCTCTTTGCTATGCACCGTCGCGCGTAACTCTCCCATTTCCCGCTCGCGATCTTCTAACGTTTCCAAACACCGTCTCTCTCGACTCCCGGAGAGCTCTTTGAACCGCCTCATGCTCCCGTCCGCGTTCGATTTAAACAGGTCGAAATTTTTCGAAACCTGCGACCAGCGAAAATACGAAAACGCAAACAGGAGGTAGAAAATCACCGCGAACGGGTTCACTCGTTGTTGTTTTTCATCAGGTTGTGGTGTTTTCATCGTCGTCGTCGATGTCGATTTAAAGTGCCTCGACAAAACCGTCCCAGCGTTTCTGATGAAATTTCCTCCCATCATCGTTCCTTTAATAAATCCCCTAGATCGCTTCTTCTTCTCGTTCTCGTCGTCGTCGAGTAAGTTATAGTTGTGTTGCGGAGAGAGGTACGCCGATGCTTGGTTATGGTGGTTATTATGATAATACGCATCATTATTCGTATTTGGGGGAGAGATTGGATGCGCTGAAGGAGGACTTCCTCCTCCATGTTGTTGGTGTTGGTGGTGCGCGAAAGACTCCCGGTTCGGGTCGATCGGACGTCTTTGCATTATACTCTTCTCGTTGCTCTGAGAATAATAACCGGATGATGGATTTTATATTGTGTATAATGTGTGTATATGTATACGCGCGAGCGTACAAAAATGAAGTTTAAGAGAGATCTTTCTCTGATTTTCCCCGCACAAATAGACAAACACGATGAGCAGTTTAACTTCGTTATCGTTCGTCACCCCCGCGATACTGACACCATTACCACGACGTAAACGGCGTTTTTACCAACAACACGGGGGAGAAATTCTATCGCGAGGAGCAGGAGGAGGAAAAGCAGTGCGCGGTGGTAGTGTTGTTCGTCGTTGCAAAAACAAAGAAGGCGAAGAAAACAACGACCTAGAGAGAGATGATGCAATCGCGGGGACGAGCGGGCGACGGGGACGCGAGGACGACGAAGAAGAAGAAATACTCGGTAGTAGTAATACTAATTACGAACGAAGCAGAAGAAGACGGAGCGTGATGCTGAGCAGCGCAGCCGCGACGATGATGTTGTTGGGGATGAATGAGAACAAGATAGCGTTTGCCGCAGACTTTGACGCTGAACGACCACCTTCAGACGGAGGAGGAGGAGGAGGAGAATCATCAACCGCGATGGTCGTCGCGGATGAGGAGGAGAAAGTGCCAAGACCACCGCCGGAGAAACCAGTAAAGATAAAGAAAAAGACCACTCGGGAACGGATCGAAGAGCTCGAACGGCTCGAAGAGCAACAGTTGGAACGCGAGGAAGCGATTCAGGAGCAAAACAGGGAAATCCAACAACAAGACAGCACCATCGACGGTTTGCAACGTCAGTTAGAGTTGAAGAACGAACTGATCGCGCTTTTGAAACGAGAACGAGACGAGGCGAAGGAGGCGGCGAAATTAGCGCAAGGTTTGTGCGCGCAGAGTGCGGCTATATTTTAATAAGATATGTGTTGTTGTAAACGAGAGTATTTGTTGTATCGCATGTCACATGTCTTTTTTGATCAACTCTCGTGATCTCTAAAAAAAGTACTACGTTCCTCTTCTCTTTCATTATTCGTGCGCGCATTATCGCCCCCGGAAACAAACGCGTACTTTCTTCTTCGAGAGCGAGCGCAAGGTCTCCGTCTGATCATCTCGAATATCATCATGGGCAAATCATCCGTTGACTCCCAAATTCGCGAAGGCGAAGAAGAGGAGGAAGATACACAGACGAAAAAGGAAAAAAATATCAGAGATGAAGAAGAACAAGAACAAGAGTCGAAAGCGCCGAAACTGGTCGCACACTTTGCGAGCGCGAGAAAACATTTGTTCTCGATAGACATAGAGAAGTATTTCGAGTTGAATCCACCGCATCCACCGGGTTCGCCACCGCGCAATAGAGGGGAAGGTGTGACTGTTTTGCACCCAGATTCGATGAAGAAGATTGAAAACGTGGTGACGTTGGAAGAAACGATGACGGTGAAGCAAGCGTTGTCCGTGTTGAGAAGATATGGGATATCATCCGCGCCTGTGGTGAACAGTAGCAGCGCGTTGTTTATCGGGTTTCAAGACGTTCGAGACTTCATGGTGTTGTTTTTCGAGAAAGCGCTCGTTTCGCATTTGACTCGCCGGGAAGTTTTACAAAGGATGATTGAGTTGTTGAACGAAACAGTGCGAGAGTGTCGGAGAGATTCCCATCCAGACGACGATGCGAGATTCGTATATCGTGGTTCGAGAAAGACGACGCTTCTTGAAATCGTTCGAGGTGGATTTTTGCAGCGCATAGATGTCCGAACGCACGGCGAGGAGATTTGTGGGTTCAAGCCGACGACACACGGAAAACGATTTCAAAGAGTCCATCGCGTCGCGGTATATTCGTTACACTTCGACTCTCTCACTAAAGATGAAGCGATGACAATCGACGCTGTCATATCGCAAACGGATGTCATAGAGTTTCTGCTCGATTGTTATTTGGAAAAGGACGAAGACGAGGATCCGTTCAAGAAAATAACCGTCTCAGAAGCGTTTGCGGACTATATCGAAAGAAAGAAAGAGGACCTTCTCGCTTTACCGAGTTTTACAAAAGCTATCGATGGTTTTGCAGGTTTGACGAGACAAAATGCAAACTGCGTCGCAATCGTTGACGATAAAACTGGTATGCTGGTCGACTCAGTCGCGGCGAACGATTTCGCGTATTTCATGGAGGAGTTTGACGAGAACCTCGATCTCACAATCGCCGATTTCATGCGCAAAATCAGAACCGTGCACATCCAGCAACAAAGCGCGGTACCGTCTGCCGTTGGCGCTCCTCAATACGAGTCAGACACGACCACCACGACCTTGACGGACGAAGAGAAAGAACAAAAGCTCCAAAAATGAATCGTGTCAAACAACCTCGGCAAACCGAATCTCCGCGCCGCCTTCCTCAACTCCTCCTTGCGAGAAGCCATGAGGCTCAGGCGTCCAGCTCAGGCGTCCAGCCAACGCTCTTCTCAAACGCGCGCCGTCCACCACAGATCGTCTTTCAGACGTGCATCACGTGTTCATAATCTACGATACTACCGGGAAACCTCTTTTCGAGCTCACCCCGGGTTGCGTTCTCGAGCTCGTCGCGCTCCCGGCTCGCGAGCGCGTGTTTTGGAGAGTCGAGCCGTGTGAGCTCCACTCGATTTATCGAAACAGAAAACTCCCGGCTTTTTAATACATACTAGTAAGAACAAAAAAAGAATCTTCTTAGGAAAGTGAGGGAACTAAGCCAAAAAGAATGCGAATTTGAGAGAGAGAAAGTGAGAGAGGTTTTGTCATCATACGAAAAACACTGCGAAAATCTACACTTTTTCTCCTTTTTTTTCTTTTCGATTCGTCACAAAATTTTTCTCTTCTGCTCGTTGTGGAGTTGAAACGACATCAGATCACACAACAAAATGAATAACTTGATGCGGATGGGAATGGGCCAAGCGCCGCAAACGGGCCCCCCGCCGGACACGCCGCAGATGGACACCGCGGAGCAAGTGCAAATCAGTTCGCTCGCTTTGTTGAAGATGTTGAAACACGGTGCGTTTACTATTTCAAAGATTCGTTTTCATCATCCTTCGCCCGTCGCGTCGTTTCCGTGATGATGATTGCGCTTTCTGACTTTAATATTTTCTCTCTTTCTCGCAAACAACACACAACCATTCACAAAACAGGTCGCGCGGGAGTTCCAATGGAAGTCATGGGTCTCATGCTTGGACAATTCGTGGACGATTACACGGTTAAAGTCGTCGACGTGTTCGCGATGCCGCAATCTGGTACCGGCGTTTCCGTTGAAGCCGTGGACCCGGTGTTTCAGACGAAAATGTTGGACATGTTGAAACAAACGGGCAGGGAAGAAATGGTCGTCGGTTGGTACCACTCGCACCCTGGATTCGGGTGTTGGCTTTCTGGCGTCGATATCAACACGCAGCAAAGTTTTGAGCAGTTAAATCCGAGGTTAGTGGCTGTCGTTATCGATCCGATTCAGTCGGTGAAAGGGAAGGTGGTCATCGACGCGTTTCGATTGATTAATCCGCAGACGATCATGTTAGGGCAAGAGCCGAGGCAAACGACGTCGAATTTAGGACATTTAAATAAACCTTCAATCGCGGCGTTGATTCACGGGTTGAATAGGCACTATTATTCCATCAATATTGGCTATAGAAAGAATGAATTAGAGGAGAAGATGTTGTTGAATTTGGACAAGCCGAGATGGAGCGACGGTTTGAAAGTTAGGAATTTTACCGAGAATAGGAAAGGGAACGAGAAGGTGGTTGGAGAGATGCGAGATTTAGCGGATACGTATCAGAAAGCGGTGCAAGAAGAAGCGGAGTTGACGAAGAGGGAGTTGGTCGTGAAAGCTGCGGGGAGAACGGACGCGAAGAAGAGGTTGTCGGAAAACGCGAGCGATTTGATGGCGAAGAACATCACGCAGCAGCTCGGGGCGATGTTAGATACCGTGTGCTTTTAATCTTATAGTTTCTTCTTACACCCTTTTGCGGTGCATTATGTTATATTTCTTTTCCTGTGCGCATTACAATTTTGCCGCTGCTATCCTATGTCGCGCTACG
>Ga0115000_10001960_pt1 | contig 17942 bp, 21 predicted proteins | sample ArcticOcean_MG_C_6_FD_89690 | JGI IMG/M metagenome (GOLD analysis project Ga0115000, IMG submission 89690) | Marine microbial communities from western Arctic Ocean - ArcticOcean_MG_CB8_128 | ecosystem: Environmental > Aquatic > Marine > Oceanic | place: Arctic Ocean: Canada Basin | collected...
ATAGATTTCTTATTAAAGTAAAATAGTTGCAGTTGTAATCCTGCTACTTCTTATCTGCTAATTCCCCTCCAGAATTCATAGAGATAGCTGTTCTTTGCACTTTTAATTTACTTCCACCGTGAACTTCAATAACAACAGATGTAGCACTAAGTTCAATTATCTTGCCATTAATACCACCAATTGTTACAATCTTATCATTCTTTTTTAATTCAGTTCTAAATTGATTTTCTTTCTTCTGCTTTTTAATCTGTGGACGTATCATAAAGAAATACATAACAGCAAAGATTAAGCCAAACATTATTAAGGATTGAGTACCGTCGCCCATTGCTGAAGCTTGTAATAAAATCATATTAATATATTTTTAATTTTTAATAATTACATTTCCTTTTATAGTCAGTATAGTGACATTAGGAATTGTATTAGTTAATAAAGTAACTCTCTTACTTTGATTTCCTTTTTTACTCTTACTATTAAAAGTAACTCTTACATTACCTTCTTCTCCAGGTTTAATTGGATCTTTGGGCCATTCAGGAACTGTACAGCCACAACTTCCTTTTGCAGAACTAATTATTAGATCTCCAGTTCCAACGTTTTTAATTTTATAGTTATGACTAGCAGATTCACCTTCAGTAATTTCTCCAAAATCAAATTCTAAATTATCAACTTCAATAATAGCCTGGCCAATTTTATTATTTTCTTTGATTAAAGATTGATTGTTTTTTACTAAATCAGGATTTAGTCTATCTGATTTGACTTTATTATTAGAATCTAAACCATCATAATTACATGATGATACAATAAATATAAAAGAACAGATCAAAATTTTACTACTATTATTAAATAACATTTTTCTTATTTTTTTCAAAATTAATAATTTACATTAAACCTCTACCAACTTTTTTGATCTTATTTTCATTCTTAAAATCACTTACTGCACTATCAAGTAGCCCATTTACAAACATCTTACTTTTGTTTGTACTATAATATTTTGATATCTCAATGTACTCATTCAAAGAAACATTAATTGGTAATTCAGGCATATTAAGAATCTCACAAAAAGCCATCTTTATTAAAATCTGATCCATTATTGCAATTCTTTCTATATCCCAATTCTTTGCTTTTTTTATAATTATTTTTTCATACTCGGAATCATTTTTTATAGTTAAGTGGAATAAATTAAGCGCAAATTTCTTATCTGTATTATTTTTAAAAACTGTCTTTGGAAGGATAATTTTTTGAAGCTTAAAATTACCCATTATAATTGTTGCTACAAAAGGTAAATCATCAATCCAATAAATACTCCTTTCCTCTAGCATATGATGAAATATCTTGTTATTTAAAATAAAATTGTTTAATATATTATTAAAAAATTTTATATCTATCTCAATATTATTTTCACTATTACTTAAGTAATTACCATATTCATCACTTTTTAATATATCCATGAAAATTTTACGAACTATGTCATGATCATTATCATACCAGAATGCAGATATCTTTTTACTCTGCTTAATCAATTCTCTATTATCTAAAATAATCCTTACAAAGGAATTATCTATAAACTTTATGTTAGGATTAAGATCTTTTGGTGTTGGTAAATGCTTGTTCTTACCTTCTTCATAAAACGATTCTGCATGTTTAATAAGAGATACTAAAAAGCTCATAATAACTAACTGGAGTTCTGAAATATTTTCAATATGCTTCAGCATATCACGTTCTCCCTTAAGTATATCTCTCTCATTCTGAGATCTAAAAGCATACAAAGATTGCATTACCTTTAATCTTATATGCCGTCTGCTTATCATTACTTAATTATTCTTTTTATCAGCAATTCTTTTTTTAGCAATATTTAGAGCAGCTGAGTAACTTGTAATACCCTCATCTCTAGATTTATTTAAAATATCCAAAGTAGTTTTATATATATTTTTAGTTTGCTCTAATGATTTTTCTCTACTATATCCTTTTATTTCTGAATACACATTTATTAATCCACCCGAATTAACTAGAAAATCAGGAGCAAAAACAATATTTCTTCTTTTTAAATGTAATGAATCTCTTTCTTCAAATTCTAGTTGGTTATTAGCTCCTCCACAAACAATTGAACATTTTAATTTATCAATACTTTGAGTATTTAATGTTGCTCCAAGAGCACAGGGAGCATAAATATCCATATTAAAATCTAAAATATTATTATTTTCAATAATCTCAGCATTATATTTTTCTGAAACTGTATTTAATTTATCTTGATCTATATCACTAATAAAAACATCAGCATTCTCATCAGAAAGATATTTCACTAAATACTCTCCAACGTGTCCAACTCCTTGCACAAGTACTCTTTTACCATCTAGTTTATCACTTCCCCATAAAAATTGCGCTGAGGCTTTCATACCCATATACACACCATACGCAGTTACTGGTGAAGGATCTCCGCTACCACCCATGCTTTGAGGTGTCCCAGTAACATGTTTTGTTTCCATCATTACATACTCCATGTCTTTTGTATTCATTCCTACATCTTCAGCTGTAATATATTTTCCAGCAAGAGTATCTACAAATTTACCGAACCTTCTCATAAGTTTTTCTGTTTTATCTACAGAAGCATCACCTATAATAACAGCTTTACCACCTCCAAGCGCAATACCAGATATTGCTGCCTTAAATGACATTCCTCTAGATAGACGTAATACATCATTTAGAGCATCTTCCTCGCAATCATAATTCCACATTCTAGTTCCACCAAGTGCAGGCCCTAAAGTAGAATCATGAATTGCAATAATTGCCTTTAAACCAGTCTCTTTATCTTGACAAAAAACAACCTGTTCATGTTCTAATTCATCCATCTTTGCAAGTATTTTAGTTGACTTATGCATATTTAAATTGGATTTTGTCATAATTATTTAATTTTAAAATTAAAGATTACTAGATATACAAAATATAATATAATATTATTAACACATTTTATATTTGAGCGCAAATTTACTTATTATTTTTGTTGTTTCACAAAATGGGCTTAATCATTTTTTCATGCAACACTTAAAGTATCTAAATAAATTTTTATGGAATTATAGGACTACCCTTTTATTAGGTTTATGTTTTGTCTTTATAACTAACATATTTGCTATATATCCTGCTGAGTTTGTTAGAAATGCTTTAGATAGTCTGTTAGAGAAAATTAATACCCAAGAAAATGATACTATAAGTTTAATACTATTAAAATATGGCGGTCTAATTATTTTATTTGCAATTTTAAAAGGTGTATTTCTTTACTTTACCAGACAAACACTAATTGTTATGTCTAGAAAAATTGAATATGATTTAAAAAATGAAGTTTTTAATCAATATCAGAAATTAAGTTTAGGGTTTTATAAAAAAAACAAAACAGGTGATTTAATGAATAGAATCACTGAAGATATTACTAAAGTTAGAATGTACTTAGGGCCTGCTATCATGTATACCATTAACTTATCAATTTTATTTTCTCTTGTTGTATACAAAATGTGCTGTGTAAGTTTAACACTCACAGTCTATGTACTCTTACCTCTTCCAATACTAGCAATATCATGTTATCTTGTAAGTAATAAAATTAATAAAAAAAGTGAAAAAGTTCAATCTCAATTATCTACAATAACATCAATTAGCCAAGAAGCATTTTCTGGTATTAGAATAATTAAATCTTTCACAAATGAAGAAAACTCGATAGATCTATTTTATCAAAATTGTAAAAAATACACAAAACGTCAAATAGAATTAGTTAAACTAGAAGCAATGTTCATTCCTCTTATAGTTACCTTAATCGGAATAAGTACAGTACTAATAATATATATTGGCGGTTTAGAGGTTTTTAAAGGAAATATTACTACTGGTAATATTGCTGAATTTATAATATATGTTAATATGCTAGCTTGGCCGGTTGCATCAGTTGGGTGGGTTACTTCTCTAATTCAAAGAGCAGCTGCTTCTCAAGAGAGAGTTAATGAGTTTTTAAATATAGTGCCAGAAATTCAAAATACAAGTAATTCCAAAAATCCTATAAATGGAGATATAGAGTTTAAAGATGTAAGTTTAGTATATGATGACACAAAAATAAAAGCACTTAATAAGATAAACTTTAAAATAAGTACAGGAAAACAGATAGGGATATTTGGCAAAACAGGTTCAGGAAAAACCTCAATTGCAAATCTTATATGTAGACTATATGATGTTTCTGATGGACAAATTAAAATTAATGATCTAGATATTAAGTTAAATAACCTAAATCTTCTAAGATTATCAATTGGATATATACCTCAGGATGGTTATCTTTTTTCTGGAACTATAAAAGAAAATATTGGATTTGCAAATGATATTTTTGACGACAGAGACATTGAAATAGCAGCAGAAAAAGCTGAAATCCTTGATGAAATAAATTCTTTTCCAGATAAATTTGATACAATAATTGGAGAAAGAGGAATTCAACTTTCAGGTGGACAAAGACAAAGATTAGCAATTGCACGTGTATTCTTGAAAAAACCTGAAATTTATATTTTTGATGATTGTTTATCAGCAATAGATGCAAATAAAGAACAAAAAATACTTGAAAATCTTAGAAAAGAAGTAAAAGATAAGACAACAATTATAATAAGTCATCGTGTTTCTACATTAGAAAAATCAGATAATATAATTGTTATTGATCAAGGTTCTATAATTGAAAATGGAACTCATAAATCATTGATAAAAAATAAAGGTTTTTATAGCCAAATGCATGAAAATCAATCAAATAATTGATATTTTATTTATATTAATGTTATTAACAAACTAACTATTGCTATATTTGTTAGAATTATCATTACACCAATAATGACAACAAAAAAAGAAATAGAAGAAATATTCTCAAAATCCGTTAGATCTGGAAGAAGAACATATTTTTTTGATGTCAGATCCACCAGAGCAAATGACTATTACCTTACAATAACTGAAAGCAAGAGAGATTTTAATGAAGATGGCTCTCCCTTTTACAAGAAACATAAGATATATCTTTACAAAGAAGATTTTGCAAGTTTTAAAAATGCCTTATCACAAGTAAGTGAATTTATAATTAAAGAAAAAGGTGAAGAAATTATCTCAAATACAAATTATAAAGAAAAAATTAAAATAGTAAAAGATGAAGATCAAAAAGATTCAAAATCAAATTTTACTGAAGTAAATCTTAATGATCTAAGCTAACAAATAATTAAACTTCCAGTTTTTTAACAATTTACTTTTTTTGTTGATAATTTAATATCAGTTTTTTTTAAAGAATGTTACTATGAGTTGTACTTTTAAGGCTTGAAATATTTCACATAATTCATATGACAAAAATAATTGCTATTGCAAATCAAAAAGGTGGAGTTGGAAAAACAACTACTGCAATTAATTTATCAGCATGCCTTGGTGTTCTTGAAAAAAAAGTACTATTAATTGACTGTGATCCTCAAGCAAATACCACATCTGGCGTTGGCTTTGACCATAATAAAATTAAAAACAGTACATATGATTGCTTACTGGGAACTATTCCTGCAAGCAAATCAATCTTAAAGACTTCTAGTCCTAATTTAGACCTAATTCCAGCAAATATAGATTTAGTAGCTGCAGAAATTGAATTAGTTGATATTAAAGAAAGAGAATATTGTCTCAAAAAATCAATATCTGAAGTAAGAAATAACTATGATTATATAATTATTGACTGTGCTCCATCTCTAGGTATTTTAACTTTAAATGCTTTAGCAACAGCTGATTCTATTATTGTACCAATTCAATGTGAGTATTTTGCTTTAGAGGGACTTGGAAAACTATTAAACACAATTAAAATTATTCAACAAAGATTAAATAACAAGCTTATAATTGAAGGATTATTATTAACTATGTATGATACGAGACTAAGATTATCTAACCAAGTTGTTGAAGAGGTAAAGACACATTTTCAAGACATGGTATTCAACACTATTATTCATAGAAATGTTAGACTTGGAGAATCTCCATCATTTGGAGAGACTATAATTATTCACGATGCTTCAAGTAAAGGAGCAATTAATTACTTAAATCTAGCTAATGAAATAATTAAAAAAAATGAATCTGAATTATCAAAAGAAAAAACTTTAGATGATGAGTAATAGAAGAAATGCCTTAGGAAGAGGGTTATCTGCTATATTAAGAAATCCTAATACAGATATTACCAATAATAAAGATGAAGAATCTAAACTTGTAGGAACAATTAATGAGATTTCTTTAGATGAAATTCAAGTTAATCCTTTTCAACCAAGAGTAAAATTTGATGAAGATAAAATCTACGAACTCTCTCAGTCGATTAAGGAATTAGGAATTATTCAGCCAATTACCGTTAGGAAATTAGGATACAATAGATATCAATTGATATCTGGAGAAAGACGATTTAAAGCATCTAAAACACTTAACCTTAGAACAATTCCAGCCTATATAAGAATAGCCAATGACGAACAAATGCTAGAAATGGCTCTTGTTGAGAATATACAGAGAGAAAATTTAAATCCTATAGAAATTGCTATTTCATTCCAAAGATTAATTCAAGAATGTAGCCTTACTCAAGAAGAATGCGGAAATAAACTAGGAAAACAAAGATCAACGATTACAAATTTTTTAAGACTACTTAAACTCCCTTTAGAAATTCAAGGTGGCTTAAAAAGACAGAAAATTAGCGTTGGACATGCAAGAGCTTTAATTAATATCAAGGATACTACAAAGCAATTAAACATATACAATGATATCATTGAAAATGGGTTTTCTGTTAGAGAAGTAGAGCAACTTGTAAAAGATTTTGCAGAACGAGATTATAATTCTACTGTTAGAAAAAAACAAGATAAAAATACTGAAACTTTATTATTTTCCCATCAAAAAATGTTATTTGACTTATCTAAAAGCTTAGACAAAAGAGTACAATTGACTAAAAACAAAAAAGGTAATGGAAAAATAATTATTCCATTTTCTAATGATGAAGAGTTAACAGCCATTTTTAACAAAATTAATACTTAAAATTGAATATATTAAAAGGAATAATTACTACAATTTTTATATTACTATTTACTACAAATAACATCTATGCTCAAAATATTTCTAGTGATTACAAACTTAGAAATATGGAAAAACATAAATCACCAAAAAAAGCTGCCATTCTATCAATAATTCCTGGAGCTGGTCAATTTTATACTGAGAAATATTGGAAGATTCCGATTATATATTCTGCTCTTATTACATCTGCATACTATATTAATGATAACAATGATCAATATAAAATGTATAAAAACACATATCTAAATAGAATGAATGGTCAAGATGACGATATAGATTACACAAATAATGAACTTATAATATTAAAAGATCATTATAAAAGAAATCGAGAAATATCTGTCATGTTATTTAGTCTCACATATTTATTGAATATTATTGATGCGTCAGTTAATGCCCATCTCTTTGAATATGAAGTAAATGAAAATTTATCAATACAAATCCGACCTGTAAAAATGATAGATTCACATCATACGGGTATAGCATTAAATATTAGAATATAATTATATGAATATTGCAATCTTTGGAAATGGGAAAATGGGAAAATTAATTTCTAAATTAGCCATTGATAAAGGACATTCTATTCTTATAACAACAAATTCTAAACAACCTGCTAAAGACTGTGATCTATCAAGTATTGATGTTGCTATTGATTTTAGTTTACCAGATGTTGCTTTTGATAATATCTCATATGCTATTGAAAATAATACTCCAATAATATCAGGAACAACTGATTGGCTAGAAAGATTAGAGGAAGCAAAAGAAATATGTTTAACAAAGAACGGAGCATTTCTATATTCCTCAAACTTTAGTTTAGGTATGAATATTTTCTTTGAATTAAATAGAACATTAGCAAAATTAATCAAAGGCAAAAACTACACTGCTACTATAGAAGAAACACATCATTTAAATAAATTAGATTCACCAAGTGGGACAGCGGTTTCACTTTATAATGATATGAAAGATACACTTAGTAAAGAAATACAAATTACTTCAAAAAGAATTTCTGATGAGATAGGTACTCATAAAATTAATTACTCATCAAAAATTGATAACATTCAGATGATCCATAAGGCTAAAACAAGAGAAGGTTTTGCTTTAGGAGCATTAATAGCTGCTGAATGGATTATAGATAAAAAAGGTGTCTTCAGTATGAAAGATCTAGTAAAAATATAAGTTTAATTTATAAATTAATACTAGGATCTCTCAAATAAGTCAGTAATTTTACCAAAAAAATATTAGAAATTAATACAATTCTAAATAAGTTCTGTCGTTAAATGAAATAAATATACAGTATGAACATTAAAAATATACCAAGAAAATTTCTTAAAATTATATATTTCTTTCTTTTTACATTTATCTGGTCAATATTTGTTTATTTAATTAATGGAGAATGGTTATACTTTATTCCATTAATAGTATCTGATGTAATATTCTTTGAGACAATTAGCTGGCAATTCTGGAAAAAGAAGAAGAAAAAGAAAAAATCTAATAAGAGTGAATTTAGAAACTGGGCTGAGGCTATTCTATTTGCTGTTGTTGCAGCAACTATATTAAGAACCTTTCTCATCGAAGCATATACAATACCAACATCATCTATGGAAAAATCAATGTTGATTGGAGACTTTCTTTTTGTAAGTAAAACAAGTTACGGTCCAAGAGTTCCAATAACACCAATTGCATTTCCACTAGTGCATCATACCCTACCCTTTACAAAAAATAAGAAATCATATTCTGAGATTATAAAACTACCATTTCATCGAATGAAAGGCTTCGGGGATGTTGAAAGAAATGATTGTGTGGTATTTAACTGGCCTGCAGAAAAATTAGGCCGACCAGTAGATAAAAAAGAAAATTATGTAAAAAGATGTGTTGGAATTCCAGGAGATGAAATTGAAGTTATTAATGGAGTCTTAAATGTAAATAAATCACCCCAAGAAGAGCCAATTGGAATGAAAAAACAGTTCTTATACAAAGTTCAGACTAAAGGTAGTGGTCTTAATAAAAAGATATTATATGATAAATTTGATATCACTAAAAATGATGTAATTAGGTCAGGAGCTCATGAATACGCTATGTTTATAACTAAAGAAAATAGTAAAAAAATTGAAAAATTTAAAAATGTAATTTCAGTAAAAAGAAATATAGACACTACAAAAATAAATTTAGATATAAGAATTTTTCCAAATACGAATTCTAGTAACTGGAATATAGACAACTTTGGCCCCATAACAATACCAAAAAAAGGATCAACTATTAATTTAAATAAAGAAAATTTAGTAATTTATAAAGATGTTATTGAGAGATACGAATCAAATAATTTAAAAGTAACTGATCAAGGAATCTTTATTAATAACAAATTAACTTCTGAGTATACATTTCAAATGAATTATTATTGGATGATGGGTGATAATAGACATAATTCTGCAGATTCTAGAATGTGGGGGTTTGTACCAGAAGATCATATAGTGGGAAAAGCACTTTTTGTTTGGATGAGTTGGGATACTAATGCTAAAGGTTTAAATAAGATCAGATGGGATCGGTTATTTACTAGTGTTAAATAAAAACTATTTACTTCCTTCTGCGTACTTAGCTCCATCTTCATACTATTCTTTACTTATGAATTATCCTAATAGCATTATTGAACAATACGAGTATTTTACAAAACAAACAATTAGAAATAGATGTTCAATTGATTCTGCTAATGGTCCATTAATTTTATCTATTCCTAAGGTCAGAAAATCAAGCTCTAAAACACTAATGAAGGATATTCAGATCTGTTATACAGAACCATGGCAAAAAATTCACTGGAATGCAATAAAATCATCTTACAACTCATCCCCATTTTTTGAATATTATATGGATGAATTTTCTATTCTTTATCATGATAAAGAAAAATATCTACTTGACTTAAATTTAAAAGCACATCAGTTAATATTAAAATTCTTACAAATAGAAAATAGTGTCAATCTAAGCACAAATTACATTAGAGAAAGTGAATGCAAAGATCTTAGACAAGATCTCTTTAAGATAAATCAAGAAATCAAATACGACCAAGTTTTTTCTACAAAGAATGGCTTTGAAAAGGATCTTTCTATTATTGATCTTATATTTAATCTAGGTCCCGAATCTAATAATTATCTAAGTAAAATAGATAGCTCAAAGATATATTAATTCCAAACAATATAAGTTCTAAAAATAACAAACAAAAAACAAGGATTTTATATAGCAATTGGTGTTGCCGTTGGCACTTCAATTGGTGTTGCGACTGATAATTTAAAGATTTGGCTTCCTTTAGGTATAATAATAGCTGCTTTAATTATTCTAACAAAGAAATTGAAAGAAAAATAGAGATCCTAAATTTCATAAAAAAAAACAGAAGTAATATTCTAATCTAATTACTATATTTGCTACCTTATAATACTAGAGGATAAAATGATAAATATTACTCTTCCAGATGGAAGTATAAAAAAAGTAGAAAGTGGCACTTCAGCAATGGATATTGCTATGGAAATTTCAGAAGGATTAGCACGAAATGTGTTATCAGCTACTATAAATGATGAGGTATGGGATGCAAATCGTCCTATTATAACTGACTCATCTCTAACTCTTCACACTTGGAATGATAAGCAAGGGAAAATGAGTTTTTGGCATTCTTCAGCCCATATTATGGCAGAAGCTTTGGAAGTTCTTTATCCTGGAGTTAAGCTAGGAATAGGCCCTGCAATAGATAATGGTTTCTATTATGATATAGATTTAGGAGATCGTGTTCTATCTTCAGATGAATTACCTAAAATTGAGCAAAAAATGAAGGAACTAGCTTCTCAAAAAATGACTTTCAATAGAAAAGATATTTCAAAAGAAGATGCTATTGCCTACTTTACTAAAAAAGGTGATGAATACAAATTAGAATTATTAGAAGGCCTTGAAGATGGAAGTATTACATTCTATTCCCAAGGTAATTTTACCGATTTATGTAGAGGTCCTCATATACCATCTTCTGGAAAAATTAAAGCAATCAAATTATTAAATATTGCTGGAGCCTACTGGAAAGGAGATGAAAACCGGAAGCAACTAACACGTATTTATGGAGTTTCTTTTCCAAAGCAAAAGGAACTTACAGCACACCTAGAAATGTTAGAGGAAGCAAAAAAACGTGACCACAGAAAACTAGGAAAAGAAATGGAACTCTTTACCTTCTCTCAAAAAGTTGGTCAAGGACTCCCATTATGGTTGCCAAAAGGAACTGCCCTTAGAGAAAAATTAGAAAGCTTTCTGAAAAAAGCTCAAATACAGGCTGGATATCTTCCAGTTATAACACCTCATATTGGAAATAAAAACTTATATATTACTTCTGGTCATTATGAAAAATATGGAGAAGATTCTTTTCAAACTATAAAAACTCCACATATAGATGAAGAATTCTTATTAAAACCAATGAACTGTCCACATCATTGTGAGATTTATAATTCTTCTCCTAGATCATATAAAGATTTACCTATAAGATATGCCGAATTTGGTACAGTGTATCGTTACGAACAATCTGGAGAATTACATGGACTAACAAGGGCAAGATGTTTTACAGTAGATGATGCTCATATATTTTGCAGACCAGATCAAATAGTAGAAGAATTTACAAAAGTTATCAATCTAGTTTTATATGTTTTCAAAACATTTGATTTTAAGGATTATGTAGCACAAATATCTTTAAGGGATTCAAATAATAAAGAAAAATATATTGGTAGTGACGAAAATTGGGATAAAGCAGAGAAAGCAATTATTGACACTGCTAAAGAACAAGGATTAAAAACAGTAGTAGAATATGGTGAAGCAGCCTTTTATGGTCCAAAACTAGATTTCATGGTAAAAGATGCTCTAGGAAGAGAATGGCAATTAGGGACTATTCAAGTAGATTATAATCTACCTGAAAGATTTGAATTAGAATACACTGGTGCAGACAATAAAAAACATAGACCTGTAATGATACACAGAGCCCCATTTGGATCTATGGAAAGATTTGTTGCTGTTTTAATTGAACATTGTGGTGGTAATTTTCCACTATGGTTAAGCCCCGAACAATTCATAATTTTACCAATAAGCGAAAAATATCATGAATATGCTGAAAAGATTACTCAATTACTAAAAAATTACGATATTTGCGGCCCGATAGATAAAAGAGCAGAAACTACTAGTAGAAAAATAAGAGATGCTGAAGTTTCTAAAATACCATATATTATCATTGTCGGGGAAAGAGAAGAGAAAGAGAATACGATAACAATTCGTAAGCATGGAGGAGAGAATATAGGTAGTTTAGAAGTGGAAAAATTTATAGAAATAGTAACAAAAGAAATTACAGAATTAATAACATTTAATAATTAAATAAAAAAACATCGCAATAAAGAGAAGATATAGAGGTCGAGTTATAGTTGAAAAACAGCATAAAACAAACAGAGAAATTACTGCAGCTTTTGTAAGAATTGTTGGAGATCTAGTAGAGCCAAAAATAGTTTCAATTGATGAGGCAATAAAAATTGCAAAATCATTCTCGTTAGATTTAGTTGAAATTTCACCAAATACAGAGCCACCAGTATGTAAATTAATTGATTATAAAAAATTTATTTATGATCAAAAAAAGAAGCAAAAAGCAATAAAATCAAAAGCACAAAAAGTTGTTATAAAAGAGCTTAGATTTGGTCCAAATACTGGAGAACATGATTTTGATTTTAAATTAAAACATGCGAAAAAATTTTTAGAAGAAGGAGCTAAAGTTAAAGCGTTTGTTTTTTTTAGAGGAAGAACAATAATATTTAAAGATAAAGGTGAGATATTATTATTAAGATTAGCACAAGCGCTTGAAGATTACGGTATAGTTGAAAATATGCCAAAACTAGATGGAAAGAAAATGATAATGATAGTTGCACCAAAAAAGAAAAATTAAAAGATAAGTTATGCCAAAAATGAAAACAAAAGCTGGAGCTAAAAAAAGATTTAAACTTACAGGTTCAGGAAAGATAAAAAGAAAACATGCGTTCAAATCTCATATTTTAACAAAAAAAGGGACTAAACAAAAACGAAATCTTACCAAAACAGGATTAGTACATGCTTCTGATGTAAAGAGTGTAAAAGCTCAATTATGTATATAAATTTAGGTTATTAACCAGGAAAATAGTCTTAATTAAGAACTATATAATAGTCACTATTTTCCAAAAAATTAAAAAAAATGCCAAGATCAGTCAATTCAGTTGCTGCAAAAGCAAGAAGAAAAAAAATACTAAAATCAGCTAAAGGATATTTTGGTAGAAGAAAAAATGTACATACAGTAGCAAAAAATGCTGTTGAAAAGGGTATGCAATATGCATATAGAGACAGAAAAAATAAGAAAAGAACATTTAGAGCATTATGGATTCAAAGAATTAATGCTGGCGCGAGATTACATGGTATGTCATATTCTAATTTTATGGGGAAAATACACTCAAAAGGAATAGAACTAAATAGGAAAGTACTAGCTGATCTAGCTATGAATCATCCTGAAACATTTAAACAATTAGCCTTAAGCCTATAATTAATTATAATATGAATAGCAGAAGATATTTACCAACACTAAGTGAATTAATTGATAGGTTATCAATTGCACAATTAAAGGAAGTTTTTATTAGCAAGCATAAAGATGAATATTCTAAAGAAATTAAAGATATAATTAATGACATCCAACTGACATTAGATGAAGATAGTGAAAAATTAGATGCAAATACCATTAGAGCAATTATAGTCTTATCACAGATGAATCTTCATATTTGGCATAATGAATCAAATTACCGAAATGGAATTAAAGATGGTAATGATTTAGAATTAACTCATGGATTAAATGGTATCAGAAATACTGCAAAAAATAAAATTCAAGAAATAGTTGGTGGAAGAAAAGACTACAAAATAGATTGCTTAGCCGCTGATTTTAAAGATTGGGAAATAAGCTGGTAAATGATTTTATTGTAATTTTTCCTTAACCAAAGTAGAAATTAATTTACCATCAGCCTGTCCGCGTAATTTATTAATAGCCAAACCCATTACCTTACCCATATCAGTAGATGAACAAGTACCTAAATCTAGTATTATCATATCAATAATCTTTTCAACAGCATCTTTTGAAAGCTGCTTAGGCAAATAGACTTCAAGATGTTTTAGCTCTTCAAGCTCATCTTGCTCTAGATCTTGTCTATTTTGCTCATTATATATTTGGGCAGAATCTCTCCTTTGTTTAACTAATCTACTAATAATCTTTAATACAACTTCATCTGAAACCTCACTTTTACCATCCTTAGTAGCTTCAAGCATAATAGCAGATTTAACTGCTCTTAGAGCAGCTAGTTTTTGTGCTTCACGAGCTAGCATTGCATTCTTAATATCATTATTTATTAATTCCTGAATATTCATAATTATTTATATTTTTTATTAGTATTAATTAATACTTCTAATGCATCTATAGCAAAAGTATAATCTGGATTTATTTCAATTGCTCTACGATAATCAACTTCAGCTTGAGCAATATTACCTAATGTTTCAAAACATACCCCCCTGGCATAATAAGCTTGATAAAAAACTGAATTAGAATAGATAGCATCTGCAAAATTATTTATAGCAATATTAAATAATTTTAACTCCATATGTATGAATCCAATATTATAATGAGTGTTTGTATTAAAGGCATCGAAAACAAGTAATTTATTATATGTTACAAGAGCTTTATTATATAGTTTGTTATCTTGATAATATAATGCAAGATTATATAGTGTTATAACATCTGATGAATCAATATCTAAGACATTATTATAATAAATCTCTGTTAAAGTATCATTTCTGAGCTGATATATAAGACCAATTTCTATATATGATTGAGTATAAATAGGATTAATACTAATACTATTTTGAAAACAATCTATAGCAATATCATGTTGATTTAACTGTTTAAAAGCATAGCCCATTAAATGATGAGTCTTAAATTGATTATATTTAATTTTAAGAGATTTGTTAAATAAATCTATAGCTTGCTTATATCGTGCATAAGCTATATTAAGCTCTCCATGTAATGAAAGAGCTAAATGATTTTTTGGATCACTATCTGTAGATTTCTTTATACATTCTAATGCAAGTTTCCCATATTCAGATTTTGTTTTGTCATACTTTGATATTTCAAAATATGACTGAGCAGCTAAAAAATTAAATTCACTATTAAGTGAATCAATCAATAAACACTGTTTTAAATCAAAAAGTGCAGATTCATGCTTGTTTTTATCTAAATTAAACATAGCTCTATCTAGCAGATAATCTGTATTAGAAGGATTCTTATTTATTTTTTCAGAAAGTAAACTGATTTCTGATTTTTTAACATTATCATTTTCTTCAACTACATTACATGCAGAAAAAAGTAAAAAAGAAGATAATAAATAGATCCTCATGAAAAATCTTTATGAAGACAGTTCTTTTATTTTATCTTCTATTTCAAGACATAACTCAGGATTATCAGAAATTATTTGTTTAACAGCATCTCTACCTTGACCAAGCTTAGTATCATTATAACTAAACCAAGAACCACTTTTATTAACGACATCTAGATCAACAGCTTTATCTAAAACCTCACCTGATCTAGAAATACCTTTACCAAACATAATATCAAATTCTACCTTCTTAAATGGAGGAGCAACTTTATTTTTCACAACTTTTACTCGTGTTCTATTTCCTATAATATCTTCTCCATTCTTGATTGCACCAATTCTTCTAATATCTAAACGGATAGAAGAATAAAATTTCAATGCATTCCCACCAGTAGTTGTCTCTGGATTACCAAACATTACACCAATTTTCATTCTAATTTGATTGATAAACATACAAGTACAACCAGTTTTACTAATTGTAGCTGTTAGTTTTCTCAGGGCCTGTGACATTAGACGAGCATGTAAACCCATCTTTGAATCACCCATTTCTCCCTCAATTTCAGATTTTGGAGTTAATGCAGCAACAGAATCAATCACAACTAAATCTACAGCACCAGAACTTATCAAATGATCAGCAATTTCTAGGGCCTGCTCACCATTATCCGGCTGAGATATTAAAAGATTATCTGTATCTACTCCTAAAGCAGCAGCATAAGCAGCATCAAATGCATGTTCAGCATCAATAAATGCTGCTATACCACCCTGTTTTTGAACTTCTGCAATTGCATGAATAGTTAAAGTAGTTTTACCAGACGATTCAGGTCCATAAATCTCTATAACCCTTCCTCTAGGGTAGCCTCCTACACCTAAGGCTAAATCTAGGCCCATAGATCCTGATGGAATTACTTCGATATTTTCAATCACCTTATCACCTAATTTCATTACTACACCTTTGCCATAAGATTTTTCTAATTTTCCTAAAGTAAGTTCTAAAACTTTAAGTTTTGCGGCTTTATCTTTTTCACTCATAAAATTTTTTATACAAATTACTAAAATTAAACAATAAACCTCAAAAAATATTAGTGTTAATTATTAACAAAATCAAACGATTTTAAAAATAATAACAAATATAATTCTGAAGAAGAAAAACATTAAAAGAGTCAACTGACTAGTTTAATGATAATAGAAATTTATTATTTGAAACTGATTTAGTAGTTTTTGAATATGATAAAATAAATTCTATAGTCTTTAAAGAGGGAGTTAAACTATCAAAACTCTTTACTGAAGATTTATTTTTATGAATTTTTTGTTTTTTATCACTCTTAGTAAAATTTTTACCCATATATATAATTGATTAATATATAAAATAACGTAAAAAATAATTATATATTATATAATCCTAAGACTATATATGTAAATCAACATGATGTTTTTTACTTAAGCCTCTTAAATTAATTAAAGCATAACGCATTCTACCTAGGGCAGTATTAATTGACACATCTATTGTTTGAGCTATCTTTTTGAAACTTAACTCTTCAAAATATCTCATTTTCAAAACTTCCTTTTGATCAATAGGTAAGAGTTCTATTAATGATTTTAGATCATAATATACCTGATCCTTTATTAATTTTTCATCAATATTAATTTCATTATCTTTAATAACATCAAAAATATCAAAATCACTATTTGATCTTATCATATGCATTTTCTTCTGCTTTCTAAAATGATCAATGACTAAATTATGAGATATTCTCATTACCCAAGGTAAGAACTTACCTTCTTCATTGTATTTACCCTTTTGCAATGAATTAACAACTTTGACATAAGTATCTTGAAAAATATCTTCACTTATATCTTTATTTTTAATTTTGGACATAATAAAAGCAAAAACCCTGTTCTTATGTCTATGTAATAAAATTTCAAAGGAGAAGTTATCCCCATTAATATATTCTTTTACTAATTCTTGGTCTGAAAGATTACTTAATAGCATACTACTTTATTTAGTTAATAAAAATTTAAGTAGATGTCTATGCTATAAGCTTATGGTTTGTGTTAAATTAAAAATCAAATATAGATAAAGTTTAGAAATTATACAAATCATATTGTTTATTTTTGCAAAATTCAATCAGAACATATGGGTATAGAAAAACAAAATTCAAGAGATAATATTCATATAAAAGGTGCAAGACAGCATAATTTAAAGAACATTTCATTATCAATTAAAAAAAATAAAATAACAGTAATTTCTGGAGTTTCGGGATCTGGAAAATCAACATTAGCGTTTAACACCCTTTTCGCAGAAGGTCAAAGAAGGTATATTGAAAGTTTATCATCTTATGCAAGACAATTTCTAGGTAAAATTCAAAAACCTGATGTAGATGAAATAATAGGTATTTGTCCAGCAATAGCAATTGAACAAAAAACAATTACCAAAAACCCAAGATCAACAGTTGG
>Ga0115000_10001964_pt1 | contig 17930 bp, 12 predicted proteins | sample ArcticOcean_MG_C_6_FD_89690 | JGI IMG/M metagenome (GOLD analysis project Ga0115000, IMG submission 89690) | Marine microbial communities from western Arctic Ocean - ArcticOcean_MG_CB8_128 | ecosystem: Environmental > Aquatic > Marine > Oceanic | place: Arctic Ocean: Canada Basin | collected...
CACGATCACGTCGAGGACGTCCGACTCTTCCATAAACGGCAAGAATATTCCAAACGAGAGGTGTGCTGAATTACTGACATTCAAAATCGCAAGCGGGATCGCTGCGCGCTCGGCGACGCGCGCGCGGCGCTTGGCTTCTTTGCCTTCGGACACATTTCCGGCTTTGCCTTCGACGTTCGCAACGGCTGCCAGGTGGTTGCTGAAAAGTCGGCCGACGCAAACGACACGGTCGACAGCCACTGGTCGACGTAGCGACATTTTGTACTCGTTTTGCTCACTTTGTTTTTGCATAAATTGGCTTATCTGGGATGGGACATCAGTTCGATTTCCCCAGCTTCACCGTCGTCCAGGCGTTGGACAAATGCGCGTCGTCGATCACATCCTCCTCGATGTCAGCCAGGGATGGCAATCGATTTCGCCGTTTTCGCATCGGAAACGTTCGCAACCGGTTTGCCATGCTGTTCAACACGCTTCGATTTTCGTTTTCCAAAACTACTATTTGGTGACAGCCGTCGTCGTCGTCGTCGTCGCCAAAGTGCATTCTCGAGACGGTGCCGTTTTGGCCGATGAACGACGTCGCTAATGCCGACAGAGCCTTCACGACCGGCATGGCGAGGCCGGACAAACAAAACAGAAGCAATATCGCGATTCTCGAAGGGCTGTTGAAACACTCACTGAAATCTGAAAACGCCGTTTTGATGGCCTTCAGAATCGCTTTCAAAACCACCGGTGCGGCCTGCTCCGAGCGCGCCTGCAGACAAGCCAGTCGAAACTTTTCCGACTCCTTCGCCATCCCCGCGGTGCACAAATCGATCAACGAGATATCCGCTTGTCGTTCGGCGCGCACGACGCTGTAACTCTCGAAGAAGAGCACCAAGAATCGCGTGATCGTCAACGCCGCCGTGATGAAAAAACACCACGTTGCTATACGTGGCTGTTTCACCGAAAATCGCATATTATCGTCGTTTAAGTGCGCTATCGCAGTTCGATAGTTCGAGCGGCGGTTCGCCTTTAGCGTAGGCGCCCAAGAGCCACGCATAGGACCACACCACATCTGAAGAACCGCGAAGCTAAAATGCTGGGGTTTCACGCCGACGAAAAGCTGCACGCGGAGGCGTCTTTAAAAATGCACGAATCTCTTCAAGGAACAAAATCCGGCATGGAGATGAGCAACTTTATCTCTCAAACGTGTGCGTCGCGGCTCGCAGAGTCGAACGAGACGGCGATAACCAAAGTCTTCAATCTCACGAAGGCTTTGATCACCACAATAAACATGGAAAACGGCTTGGAGAGAACCGGCTTCCTGGACGACCGACGCGCGCTTCCCAAGTTTATGATAGTTGCGGACCTCATGGGTAAGCGTGTGAGTGCTTGGTCGGACAAGCCGACGTTGATCAGAGAGCTGTGCGCGAGTTTTTACGGCTCGGAAAACGCAGGTTTTGGAAATGGGTGTGTTTTGCGCCACGAAATCGACAACGAAGTCAAATCTGCAGCTCTGCAACAGGAACCGACGAGCCTTTGTTTGGTGCTTGTGCAAAATTGGGGCGAATCTATATCAGACCGCTTTTGGCGTCTGTCGACGATCAAATGCGTCGACGTTTGCACGTTCCGTGACTCTGAGCGTGTGCTAACGTCGATGCAAGCACCGCCGGCCAGGCCGGCGTGCTCGGTCTTGGGCGCGCAGATGACCGAGACGGTCTCGGCAAAGGTCGTCGACGAGTTCTGCAACGACTGGAAGGCGTCGAATTTGGAAAGCAGCGGCGGCGGTGGCGGCGGCGGCGGCAGCAGCGGCGGCAGCAGCGACGGCGACGGCGACGGCGGCGGCGGCACCGGCACCAGCGGCGGCGACGAGGTTGATGTTGCGGAAAGGGGCGCGATCGAAGGTCGACAATTGGTTGTTCTAAAATCGTTGCTCAATCAACTCCGGGGCGAAAACCGCCGATTGCAAACTGCGCTCGACGCTCTGAAGCAGTCGAAAGAGGCGGAAATCCTCAGTCGCGTAAGTGTGTGCATAAAGGCCGAAAGAGAGCTGTTTTACACCGACATCGAAGAGCTGCATCGGAGTCTCGAAGCGCACGCCATCCACACTTCAACCGAACGAGTTCGCGCGGAGGCGCTGGAACGCGAGATAAAAAACACCGACATCGACCTTGCCATGAGCTTGGCGGTCGTCCACGAACTTCGTGGCGAAGTGCTCGTCGAGCAAGAGACGATTGTCTCTACAAAACAGCAAAAGGCCGACGAAATCGACAAGTTGAAGGAGTTATTGCGTCAGGCCCGTGTGGACGTCAAGCGCGTCGAGGCTGCCAGAAAGCAAGAAGCTGAGCAGCGTATCTCGGAGAAGGCCAAGCGGCTAGTGATCGATGGAAAGTTGGAGGACCAGCGGTTGGCGAACGAGACGTTGAACTCCGCGCTTCGGAAAAGCAACGACCGTGAACGAAGCTTTCGGGAGACGACGTCGGAGCAGACCGGTCATTTGGTCGACATGAACCAATCGCACACGCTTGCGATAAAAAAATTGAATATGCGCGTTCTGGAGCTGTGTGCCGTCACGAGCACGCTGCGCGAGGAGCACGCGTCGGCTCTCTGCCGCGAGCGCCTCGTCCATCGAATCGCGGCGCGTTTCCGATGCAAGTTGAAGACGCGCGTCGACGCGACGCGCTTGCGCGCGCGGCCGGCGCCGCTCGACGAGGCCGTCGACAAGCCGCCGTCGCCCAACGCCGTCGAAGCCCTGCACTTCCCCGCCGACGCCGTCGCGTCTGCGAACGCTTCGATTTCCATGCTCAGACGGTTCATCGAAAAGGCGTCCGAAACCACCGGTGGCCGAAGTGTCGTTTCTCCGCAAGGCGGTGTTCGATACGAGCCGTACGTGCACAGTGAACCTTCTTGGTACTCGCCGTCGCAGCTGCAGCAGCAGCAGCAGCAGTGGATGTACACGCAGCAGCCGATGCCACATCCGGCACACCACTACCACCACCACCACCAGCAGCAGCAGCAGCGTCAGCAGCAGCAGCAGCAGCAGTTCGCTGTCTACGGTGCGTGAGCGAATTCTCTCACAAATCAGCCCGTGGACGCGGTTGAAGAGTTTTTGGGGACGTTGGTTTCCGCTCGTAGCGCGAAACTCCAAGCGCTAATAAAGCAACTGTAGCTACCAGAAACGAGGCGCACACCGCTGTGATTCCCAACCCGAACTGTCCGAAGGCGTCTGCGTTTAGGTGGCCAAAACGAAGCGTCATCTCACTGAATTTCACACGCGCTGATTTACCGGTGCCACTAACGTACGTTTAACGAAAACGTTATATCTAACCCTAAACCGCGTGTTTACAGGGAAGGTCGTTTGCGTGGTGCGGTTGCGATGACACCGAAGCGGAAGACTTTGTCGTGCGGCGGTGAGCGCGTCGTCAAGAAACCGCGTGCGAAAAACGAGCTGTTTAATTGCCCCGTCTGCTTCGAGGACTTTGACGATAAGAAAAGGTCGTCGTTTCCTTGCGCACATCCCCTGTGCACTGTGTGCTACACGAAGTGCGACAACTGCCCGCTGTGTCGCGTCGGCCGCGACGGCAGCAGCGACGAAGAACGGCGCGTCGCGCAGAGCCGACTCGATGCGATGAGCGTGGGAAATATCGTCCTTTCGCGAGCACACGACCGCGTCGTCAACTTCATTGGTGGCAACGGTGGAACGCCGTTTGACTCTCTCGCGGTGACCACACATGGATTCGGCAGCGACATCAACGCCTTGCTTTCCGAAATCGTGTTTTCGGTGATTTCGTCGCGGAACGACCGCGGCGGCGCGCCACGGTCCCACGGCCAGCGCCAGCAGCGGACGAGCGCTGCAATTTACCGCGCGAGTGCGCGGCCGCGCGGCGCGTCGCGAATCGTGCGAGTGAACAACTTCGATGCGACTGCATTTGGACGGCCGAATCGCTAGTTGACAGGGCTGGGGCGGATGGCGTGGCATTTTACCGCGTTCGGTGAAATGTCGTCGTCCAACGACGACGAGGGCGTGCAAATACCCGCCGATTGGACCGATTGTGACAGACGGGCGTACTTGAAGATTGCACTGCGGCGAAAGGACGAGCATGTAGCAGGGTACGCTGTCGTGTCGATTGGCGCTCAGTTGTTTTTGAACATCAGCCAAAAAGTAAAAGACATTAGACTTGTTGAGGCTGTGTCAAGTGAGGCAGAAGCGTCGGAGCGTACGGGTGTTGAACTGCCATGCGACCCACTTTCGACCGAAACGCCTTAGTTACAGGCACACATAGGAAATTCGTTTCCGAAACACAAAAACAAAGTGCGTCGATGTCTACGGCCGTGGCGTTCGTAGCATCCGTACTTATAAGTCTATTCGTGGGAGTTTTATCACTTTCCGAAGACGCGGTTGCGATACCGGCATGGGTCAACAAAGACACTGGGTACTGCGTGCGTGTACGCCGGATGGGCGACGCGGCGGTGGCAAGTGTCTCGATAGGGACGCCACCGCGAGTTGTCAAGCTCTTGGTGCGGCTGGACAAGGTCGTCGACGCGAACAACGCCCATTCGTCGACCGTGATATTCGCCGACGAGCTCCTGCGCAGCGAGACGCTTCGATGTGACGACTCTCGCCACTGCTCGGACGTGGTCGTCCTCTCGGCCTCGAGCGACGGGCGGCAGGTTTTCGCCTACGCGGAGTTTGAGTACGCAAATGCAGCGAGTTCTGAATTGTACGTGGAAAAGAACGTGGGTGCGGAGGGCTCCATGGCGCTCGTGCGCGGGCGGACCTACTCCCTCACGCGCACCCATCTTTGCTGGGCGAACGAGACGATTGCCGCGCCCTTGCAAGACAAGAGCAACGTCGTTTACGGCATAACCGCGTCGATCGACAGCGAATTAGGCACGCTGCATACGACAAGCGAGGCCATCACCAGGGCTGCGGCGGCGGCTGGTGGGGAAACCCCCTTTTACGACGCGCCCGCCACGGCGTGCAATGCTTCCGTCGAACTTTTCCCGCTGCAGGCTGTGGCGGAGCAAAACTGGCTGGCTCTCTCGTCGGGATTTCTTTACGAGGCCTCTTCGCAAAAGCTTGAGTCTCGAAGGAGGTCGGTAGAGCGTGGGCTAGTTTGTTCGGAGAAGCGAAGTGAAGACGAGATTTACGAGATGGACTGCACATTCGATCCATACGCCACGTGCAGACAGCTCCCCAGCATACCTTTCAGACGGCTTTCGCGGTACACCGTCGACGTCACTCCTTCCAGCGTCAACGACACCGCCACGATCACTGCCACGTTCGAAGTGGCGCTGTCAAGAATTTCAGGCTCGCTGTCGCTCTCGGGGACGGTCTTCTTTGCATCGGTCCGGCTCTGCGTGCTGCTGATCGTGGCGTTTGTCGTATATTCGCGTGCGGAGCGCCAAACCGCCAGCGCCTTTCACACGCTCAGCACTGCACTGGACACCGCGTCCGGTCGAGAGAAACGCGAATACCATACTAAATTGTCGACAATCACGGACGCAGTCGTGGGTGCCATGGCAATCGCCTCGCGAGCGGCCGTTTTCGCATTCCAATCACCACTTTTGATTGCAGACTCGCACACCGACGGCGTCGTTCTCGAGGCGATCGGCATCTTTGTCTCGATCCTACATTTCATGCTCCGCAACATCATCCTCGAAGTAGATTTGAACAAGGAGTCGCCGATACAGAAGCTCGGTGGGTCGATGGCACTCGCCGACGCGGCCAACGCCGCTCTCATGTCGGTGGTGTCGACGCCAATCCTGCAGGTGTCCACTCGCGATTTCGACTCGGTTGCCAGGCTGTTTTGCGGCGTTCTGATCGCGATATTCGTCTTTCACAGATGCTGGTTTTCGGTGACTTCGTGCGTGCTGCTCGCAAGTACCACCGCCACCGACAAACGCTTCGATCCGGTGTACCCACTCGTCTTGTGGACGTCGGCGCTTTTATGGACAATACAAACAATATCGATCGTATTCGGGTTCGGACGCTTCTTTGTCGTGCCTCAGTCGTACAGCATGCACCGAAACTGGGTCGGGAACGTGTCAGTCACGGAAGGGGCGGTGTTCTTTACGTTTATTGCGGTGGGAATCCCTCTCATAAACAGGGTTGTCGTGAAAATCGCTCGGAGCAGGCTTTAAAAGCCAGTGCAAGCGCGAAGGTGGCAAAAAGCCACGCAGTCAGGGGGAGAACGAAAGTCAGTGCACGTTGCAAATTTAGCACCGCCGCCACCAGTCGCATTTCGAACACACTATCGTTCGAGACACGGCTCTGCACCGGTCCATTTTAGCGTGTGTAATCGATCGTTTTATGTATATCTGGGCCGGTTGGAGTGCAAAAGCAGGGTTGTTCTCTGCAAGACCTCTTGGGGTGCCACGGATTCCAGGACAGGAGTATCCACGAGAGCTGATCTTTGAGTGAATACGAAAAAAGCACCATCGGACTTCGATAGTGTGCGAGGGAGAGAGAGAGAGAGCGAGAGCGAGCGAAGGCCTGTCCGAGACAATGTCTGAAGGAAGTGTGGTGCATGAACAAATCCAAGAATTGCGCGCAAGCGTCAAATCGATCGACGGCCTGACGACACCCCCCACCGCGATGCGATGCAAAGAACGCGAGCGTCGTTCGGTGTTGATGCTCAACGCGTTCATGTCACACCCCCCAAACCGCGCACTGCCGCCTTCCGAACGCAAGCTCTGGGGAAAATGGGACATCTCATCGGATGCGATATTGGTCGGCCGGCTGTTTTCGACGGTCGCACGCGTCGCCGATGGGCTACCCATTACCGGCGAAGCGACCACGCCGCCAACTGCCTTCTCGGTGTCGTGCATCGCCTGGAGCGATCTCGTAGAAGACAAGTCTTACGCCGAAGGCGTGGAGGCAGCTCTTAATTACACAGGTTTTCGCAACCCCGGCGCTTCGGACGCCGACGCCTCCGCACTGAACGCGCTCGTGAGATGGAACGTCCGCGACGAAATCTACCATTTCGCGCGAGGGGTGCAGGCCTTCTTCACGGGAATAATAACCGTTTGGGACGATATGCCGATCGTCAGGACGAGCGAGGTGGCATCGTCTTATATTTACAATTTGCGCGACGTGTCGTCGCTCTCGGATGCAGAGCGGCTGTTTTCCGACGTCGCCGCTCTGGTACACAACGATGGCATCCGGATATCCCGTGGCGTTGCGGAAAAGGAGTGTAAGAAGAACGTCGTTTCGTCACACGTCGACTTCCATTTGCACACATTGACTTGGTCGTGCCGGAAGCGAGTGTCGAAGCGGCCCCGGTCGAGTGCCGGTACTGGCATGCCAGGCGGCAGCAGTTCGGGCACGTTTGACCCAGATGCAGGACTCGTGAGTTTAGCCGCCACGGCGAGCCAAAGGGCGGGGGGCGTGGCGACGAAGGGGGAGAGCAGGGGCGTCTTCGCCACGAACGCACCGTCCGTCTCTGGAGACGGCAAGTACGATGTCTACGAAGCGTCGTCGCTGAAAGAAGACGTCTCGGAAATGCACGAAAAGCATCGGGATTTGCTGACGGCTGTGGCCGACCCGAACAATGACGGTGGCGGCGGCGTCGTGAACACCTTCTTTTCGCTCTTGGAAGTTGACGCACCGCCCAGCGACCCACCACCGCCGCCGCCAGAGACACCGAACCAGCGCACTTTCCGACTTGGCACGCATGTCCTCATTGACACGCGTTCGCCAGAACGCGTACGAAATGAGACTGCCGCCGAATACATCACGAGCCTCGAAGAAATGGACGAACCGTTCGTAGAGACTGGAACCCACAACCTCCACGCAAAAAGAGACAATCCGAGCGTTCTGTGGAATCATGTACAGGAAGTCATCAAGTATGTTGCGAAGTGCTCCGTCGCTGTGGAAATCGACAGTCGTTTCAACGCCGCCGTCACTGCAAACGGAGGAGGTGTCGAACACCAGATCAGCAACGCGCAAGACCAGGAGTCCGAGAATTCGTTCTGGAAGCGTCTGCGAGGTGAGCCGTTGATTCCCATCGCCTTCGGTGCGAAAAACATTGTTTATAAATGGAACGATGCGCCTACGAACACCGAATTGGCGCGAACAAAACAGTACTTTGAAAAGCACATTCCACCTATTCGAGGCGGCGGCGGCGGTGGTGGCGGCGGCGGCGGCGGCCGCAGCAGCAGTGGCCGCAGCAGCAGCAGCAGTGGCCGGAGCCGCGGCGACCGCGGCGGCCGCAGCAGTGTCGACAGCGGCGGTCGTGGCGGCCGCGGCAATGGCGGTTCCCGCGGCCAGCTGATGAAAGGTTTTATGGAAGGCCTTGGTCTTGGCCCTGGCACGACGCCCGATCGTGATGAGAAGCCCGATCGTGATACGACGGCCGGCCGTGCACCACGGCCGGGGGGGGCTGAAATGCTCATTCGCGCCCCTCTGTCGCGCACCAAGGGCAGCACACTCTCCGTTGCAATCGACACCGTTCATCAATACCTCGTTGCGTCCAAGTACGACGTCGGCGTGGTCGTTTCTGCTGCCGTCATATTCGACATCGACCGGCTTGAAAGCGAGGAAATTTGGACGAGTGAAGTCGAATCTCTTAAAAAAGATTACAATGTCCGGCACAAATCGCAAGAAGGTGCAATGAAGAAGCTTCTTCCATACGCACGACACCCGGAAGGTGTCGGAGAGAAGAAGTATGGCGTCCTCTTCGTGGTCGAGCGCATGTACTTCGAAACGGACCACTTTTTGAGAAGCCCGACGACTGCCGTTTTTAGACCTCAGCTCCACGTCGACGGCGTGAATGTGGGTGTCGAAGGGGTGAGCGACTCGCACCTCGCAATGAACGCCATATGGACCCTCATCGCCCGAATGTCTTCGCTTGGAATGGCCTTCTTCGACTTTCATCTTGGCAACGTCATGTTTAATAAGCAAGGTGGAGTGTACGTGGCGAAACTCGTCGATATCGAGCCTGACTATGGCGCATTTCTCACATATGCAGAACTCCGCGGGGCGAACGGCGATCACCCAAGGAGCTGGAAGGCGTTGCTAGCTCTGAACTCGCTGACGGTGGCCATGGCTCTCGCAGGTGACACAAGTCGCCACAAGCTTTTCACGACGTGGGTTTCAGCCGATCGGACGCAATTGGACGAAAAACTCAGTGGCGCTGCCTTGGACATTGGGCATTTCAACAGATTCTTTAAAATCTGCTCCGAAGTCTTCGATTCGTGCAGGCTTGAGCAGGAGCGTGAGGCCAAAGCCACCGCTGCCAACCCCGCCGCTGACGACGCCGCCACCAGGCTATCGCTGCCCGAAAAACTCCTTTTGGTCGATTGGAACGGCGGCTACATGGGTACGGGAATAGACGAAGGGCATGTTTCAAACGACATCTACGGCAATACAAGCGCCGAAAACAAGGAGATCATAAACCGCAAAAACGCTCGCAGCGTCGAAATTTATCAGACCAAACCATATGATAAATTCGCTCATATGACCTCCGCGATGCTCAACACGACGTATCATCGGAGTGTGAAAGAAGCGCGAGTCAATATACTTGAGTATTACAACCGTCGACAAGCGGCGATCGTTGAGATTTTGCAACGCTTCACGCCTTTCAAAACGTACACAGAAGCGAGTCTGTCGGCAACCGATGTCGCGGAACTGATTTCCAACCAATTGGATCGACGCAACGCGCGAAAACTGGCCGACGCGAATAAGTTTCTTTCGACCTCGTCCTTTCTACGCACCGCCGGTCCCATCGCGCGCTACGCCGGGGAGATTTCTGACCATGGGACGCCGATGATCAAGTTCTTAATGAGGTACATATTCAATCCTCGCCTGCGGATCGCACCAATGTTCAAAAACGCATCTATCCTGGAACTGCCGCTCAATAATAGACACGACGGATACGAGGACGCTCTAGTGAAGAGACGGCGTCAGATCATCGCGTTTAATGACCCGGCAGACGGCGGCGAGGTCCCCACCGGTGGGGATGATGCCATGGATGATGTGTAAATACGTGATTATGTGGTGGAAAAACGACGACGGCGAGTGCATTGGTTTCGAATTCACTAGTTGTTGATTAAATGTGGTATAAAAGTGTATGAGCGTGTGTGTGTTGTACATGCCAGCAGCGCCAGCAGCGCCAGCACCGGCGGTGGCGGCCGCGGCGGCCGGGGCGGTGGCGGGAGCGGCGGCATCGTCGATCCAGCTCTCAAACCGACTGCCTTGAAAACGTCGAATACTTCGAATTTTCGAAAAACGTTTTTATAGCAATCAGTGCTAACTGGAAGGAGATAACGACGTCATCCTGCATGCCACCGAGCTTTCCTGTGTAAGTTTTCCTGCTCTTTGCAAAGTGAGTCTTGGGCGCCTCGGTCACCACCGAGAAATTTCGCAATTCGTCTCCTAAGCGCCGTTTTGCCTCTTGAGACGACATCGATACACTGAAAAAGTGTTGATTGAAGGACAGCTTGCCGACTCGTAGTGCTTCGCGCACGAGTAGGGCCATCGCCTCCTTGCGGGAGTGCGTCGTGAGCCAGCCGAGTTCGTTGTGTGCTCCTTCTGCCAAGGACACCCAATTCTTGATATTCATTTCGGACAAATGATGCAACAGGTGCTGTGACTCGAATCTGTAAACGAACAGTGTCGACCGGCACACGTGTGTGTGTGTGTGTGCGTAAATCGGCGGGCTGCGGCGGGTTCGATCGCGTCGATGCGGTATTACGCCAGATTCGACTCGAAATTCAGCACACACATCGCGTTTGAAAACATCGCGATCGATCGAATTGTTTGGATGTGATTATAGAGGAGTTTGTGCGTGTTTCGCACCTCTCGTGTGATCAATGCCTCGACGCCGAGCACCTGCGATGGGTGTGAACGAGCGTCGCTAAGTTTTATTCGGGGGCGTGTGTGGGCGGGTGGGTGCGTGCGCGGATGGCGGAATTCCCAAAGGATGCGCTTTGGCAGATGCTCTTCGGCGATCCACTTTCCACACGGGCGTGTAAAGCGGGAGAGAACGCTCAAAACACGGTCGATCAGCTGAATTGTGCGATTGTGGAGATAATACAGCTCTTGCGAGCAGAGCATGGCAACGAGAGCCGCGCTTTCAAGCAAGCGGAGAGGGAGCTGTGTGAGGTCCGCGATATGCAAAACTGCGGCGATGTCGCCGTCGCGTGCAAACGCGGTATTGTTCTCTTTACATTGTGGCGCGAGCCCGTTTTTGCCGACCGATTCCGATCGTCCGATTCGAAACTTGTACGCGACCTAACGCAGCGAATTTTGCCCGTCACCGCACCGTCCTTTTTAGCAAATTTAGGGCAGCGCCCCGATGCGTTCGTGGCCCTGTGCTGCACTCTCTACGTGCTATGGGCGGGTGAACCAATGGCCTTGAAACCGGGTTGGGAGATGGAACATGCTGGCGTACCTGGATCGTGCCGTTTGCCTTGATCAACGCGGAGCAAATTGAAAACGCCGACGCACCGCCCCCTGACGGATCAACCGAGATAAAAACGTGTTGGACGTTTTTGCGATGGTCTCGATCGTCCCAGAATATTACTTCGGGCACGCGTTGCTCGAAGGCCGTGACGTCGTCGTCCCTGCGAATTCACGCCGTGCGTTTTTGGGGTGGGGTGGGGTGGCAGTGGCGCGTGTGTATGTGTGTATGTGTGGCGCACGCGTGGCCGTTTGCATACCGGTATAGCTTTTCGGAGCCATCGGCGCTTATACCAAGTGATTCGCGAAGCAGCATTGCCGGGTCCTGTTCAAGTAAGGCGGTCGGTGGGGTGTGCTCCCCAAAAGCGGGTTCGAAAGTCGGTTCAAACGGCTTGCCGGTGGACGCGTACGTCGCTCAGCATCGTTCTGACGATCTCGACCTTGGAAGACGAGATCCATCGCGGGATCTCACTCATCTTATGCCGACAATTTTCGGGGTGCTCCGTTTTGAGGCACGCGTCTGAAAACAAAAAACCAGCGACGGTGCAAGATTAATCTCAAGAATTTGAAAAGGCGGAAGCGCGCGCGTTGGCTTACCGCACACCAATGTGATTGCAATCGACTCGAAGACCTTTTTACCGTCCGGCCCAGTCAGTGCAATCCTGTGGGTTGTGAGCCAGTGTGTCTGTGTGTGTGTGTGTGTGTGTGTGTGAGCGAGCGAGTGGCAAACGCACATCTTTGAGTAATGATTCGCGCCGTCGAGCAGCGTCGAAATGCATAGCAGCACGGACGATTGCATACTGAATACACGGTGAACGGTGGTCAAATTCGAGTCAATGGAGGGTTGGAAATGCTGTTAGCAAACCTTAGCAAGGGCACGACGACCTCGTTCACGAGGCCTGGATCACAGTACTGTGGAAAAGGGGTGGAGGGTCTGCGTGTTTGTGTGGGATGTGTGGGGTGTGAGGGGCTTGGCCGTGCGGGCTGGCGCACGGCGGCTTCCTCCAGGATGACAATTTCTCCGCTCACGCCTTTTAAACTCTGCTCCGGGATAGGATTTTTACAAGACGTCGGGTTGAAATTTGTGCCTTAATACACTCAAATACACGTTCAAACATTGCAATGTGAGGCGACTAATGTACCCGTCCACCTCTCCACCCATGCGAAAGAAAGAGAGAAGGAGTGAGAGCGAGAGAAGGAGTGAGAGAGAGGTGTGCGCGTATCAATGCGCTCTTCGACGCCCAGAACGATACCTTAGCGTTTGCGTCGGCGTGACTCGGACACGTTTGGGCGGCCGCTCTTTTGAGAAACACAGAAAAAGAGCGCAGTCGCTGGCACGCACCATGTCTGAAGAAATATGTGCGGACGATGTGCATGTGCTGGCTCCCCGTTGCAAGCTGCCGCGCATCTGCAGGAAATTGAAGATTTCTGGCCCTAGCTACGAAGCGAACGAGTCTTTTCACAAGAACCAGCTCGACATGGTTTCGAAACTCGAATGTCTTGGGTTTGAACACCACGTTTTTAAGGAATCCATGACAGCGGCGCGTATTTCACAGCCCAAGTCGCCATTCACGAGTGGCTCCAAGCCGGGGCGTCAGAGCGCCACGTCGAAATTCAGCGCGCACATGCGCGAACTCAAGGCAAAGCGGCACAGCTTTTTGGTCGCACAGCCGTCGTTTATTTCGCCACTGCCGGCCGAGCGCAGCGGTTTGAACGCGCATTCAATCATCGCGTGCCTCTTACGCGACAACAGCAACCACGTGGCGATCGTGAGCAAGCGAAAAACGTCAGAGGCGGCGGCGCAGCAGACGACGCGCGTGCACATCGGCAGTGTGGGCGTGGCGGACGTTTCGTATCAGATAGCGACCGCGCTCGTGGTCGGATTTGGAAATTCCATGGCGAAGCAGTCGCTTACCGACGACCTCGTTCGGATCTGCAACCCGCATTGTACGTTTTCGTACGACGGCAACGATCTGCTCGACGCATCGGACTCGAAGCCGGTGTTCTTCTGCGTGTCGTCAACGGAGCATTTCTGCCAAGTCGCGCCGAGAAGCGTTTGCAAACGCGACTTCCTTCAGGTGTCGACGGCCTTGGCCAAGAAGCAACTCGACTCCCAGTACATTTCCTCGTTCGTTTCGCAGTGCACTTCGCACCTGGACCTGACCTGCTACAAGATCGTCCATTGCGCGAATGGCACACGGATATGGTTTTCGTGGGCGCTGATTATTTATCTCGTCGCCGACGTCCGTTTTCACGCATTGCTGGCCGAGGAAGGGTTTACCGACTTCGATGTTGCACTTGCCGACGCGATGAGCGCGTATGGACACCTGCAAGTGGGAAATCGGTCCAGACGCCAATCGGAGGAGTTTGCACAGCAGATGAAACTCGTTTCGGAGAGCGATTCGACCGACGCGGCGAGTGAGAAGAAGCGGAAGGAGCTGTTTGATGTCATGGGGACGCTCAAGGAGATGACGGATGAGTGGAACGTTGGGGGGTCGAATATGAGAATGGGTGTGGACGACGAGGACGAGAGCGACGACGAGAGCGACGACGAGAGCGAGTCAACCGACACCGCCCCGTCGAGCTCGTCGAACGTGTCGCTCGAGACGATGTCGTCGGCGATGCGAGTTAAGCGCAACAGCTTGCTGTCGAAGAAGGTCCGGCGCAGCCCTTCGAACGGCGACGTTTCGCAGGCGAGCTCGGCGAGAGCGTCGGCGTTGTCCAAACGAGCCAAGTACACCGGCGCGTACGGCGTGCGATCGCTCGAGTTTTGGCATCTGCATTTCGCACAGAGCGAGTGTGGCGCCGTTGGCCCACTCTCGTGCTGCAACGAGAGCACGTACAAGCTGATGATATCGAATTGCTCGTTGAAGCACTTGGTCTCGGAATCCACGGCGGCGTCGGTACGCGCCGCCGAGCGCGTCTTGAACTGGCAGATGGACATTTTGCAGCCCGACGCCGACCTCTCGGCGATTTCCCGCGATTCGGCGCTGTACACCCGCGCCGAGATGCTGAAACTGGTCATTCAAGACGAGAGCGTGTCGTATGGAACGTCGGCGTGGATGGTGCGGACGTCGCCGTCCTCCGACGACGTTCATCGTTGCGTCGGTACGAGTCGCCTGCTGACAGGGCACGGCGGCACCGGCCGTGCCCTCGTCATGACGTGCGTGTCGCCTGGTACGGTCGGGTGCGAGTGGGCCGTCCCGCCGGCGCATCATTACGCACGCGTCGCGTGGTCGAGGTCGACGATGCGCAGCCATAATTTGGACGATGCGTCGCACGCCGTTTCCGAGGCGGCGGAGGCCACGGCGTATTCGTGGAAGGTGAACAACTCGGGATTTGCAGGCTACCAGCCGACCATGCGAACGAAGGCCGCGGTGTCGAGGCGCGTGAGCACGGTTGGCGACGGTGCAAAGCCGCCGTTGATCACCGGCATCACGCGAAGCGTCCTTGCCTTCGAAGCGCGCATCCTGGCGAACAAGAATACGCTGGTGGCCGCCGGGCGGGTGTGCGAGGCGGTCATGGAATCGGTCAGCGCTGCAAGGGAGCGGCCCACGTCGCTGCTGAAGAGCGAGCGCGCGTGCGAGTACACCGAGGGGAGCCGCACGTGCTTCGACGACATCCGGACGCCATGCACGACGCCCAGCAACGTGTTTGGGGTCGGAATGCACCTCTCGGAGTGCGTTCGGTTTGCTTACTCGCAGATTCACGCGAAGCAGTCGCCGCTGATCGCGTCGATTGCGCCAGTGTCGTCCGTGCAGGAGGGCGACCAGGAGCTCGTGAACCCATCGCTCCGGCCATGGGCGCTGCTGCACCCACTCGACATTTCCTTCGACAAGCGCGCTGGCGCGACGCCTCGAACGGTGTACACTTCTGACAACGTGGCCCTCGACGAGCTCCCGGTCGTCGCGACGGTCACCGTGTGTGGCGAGAGCGCCGTTCCGGTGACTTCTGCAATCCGCATGCTTTTGACCTCGCTGCTGGAGACCACCGGAGAGGACCGCTCGTCGTTGCTGCGGCAGTATCGATCGGTGCTGTTTATGTCGGGCGTGCAGTGCACGACGCTCAACGGCTTTTCCAACGCGGTCTCGGCGCGCGACATGAATACGAGCATCGACGGCACGAGCAAAATACACAACCCCGACAACCACCGCTGCGGCTTTTTCACACCCTTCCAGGCTTACATTGTTGGAAACTGCAACGTACCGCGGATGTTTGCGGGCACGTCGTGGTACGGCGCGTATGGATCGTTTTACGACTGCGGCTCGGTCGCGTCGGTGGGCAACAACGGCAAGCACGTCGTCTCGGACGGCCGTCTGCCCATCAAGAACATCATGATGAGCGACGAGCAAGTCGACCGGCTTTGTGCCGAGCTGGGCGCGCACACGGTCGTCCCGCTGTGCAATACGGACTCGGTGAAGCTGTTCGAGCTGGCACCGACGGAGATGTACGGCCTGCCACGCTACATGGTGCCCGGCCTGCACACGGCGCTCAAGGGCCTGTGCAGCGCGTTCAGCACCGTTCGGCGAATGACCAACCAGCAGGACAGCGATACCGTCATGTCCATACAGGTGCTCCCGTTCAGCCCGTTTACCGAAGCCGTGGCGCCCGTCGTGAACCAGGGCGTTTGGAAGGGGTTTCGCGAAAAGAACCGTCCAAACGGCGGCTGGGCGACGCATCGATGCGATTCGACCATGGCAGAGGCCTCGTTGCTCAGCAGCCCGTTATTTTCCAAGGCGCGTGTCAAGATGACGCAGCCGGACGACAACGTGTTCGAGACGGTCGACGCGTACGCGTCGAGCGTTTTTATCATGGCATCACAGGTTGGGTGCATTGCTCAAGCGCTCCATGCATTGGAAAACGGCATCGAATTCTACGACGATGTGCGTGGTTCAATGACCACCCTAAAGCGGGTGTGTGCTTGGCTGCATCGAATTGACGACGACGACGACGACGGCGGCGGCGACGGCGGTGGCTTGATGACGGCCACGCACGCGACGCTTGGTTTCGATGCGCTCGTTTTGATCAACGCTTGTGCGCCAATAGAGTTCGAAGTCGGAAAAGAGGTCATATTGAAGGCGTACGAGCACGGGCCTTCCAATTCTCTGCGTTCGAAGCGCACGTCCATCATGGCCTTGTACAACACCGACGGATTCATCGGAAAAGACGACGTCGATGCGGCCAATAAGTATTGGGGGCGTTTGAGCAACGGTATCTGGGACGAAACGACCGATCTAATTTGCATGCTTCACCAAAGGGCAGCGACCTTCAAAAACTCATTTGAAGAGATCAAGGCGAGTTCGCATGTGTTCGACACGTGGGTGCGGTCGTTATGGAAGCTACACTCACCCGACGGCATTACGCCGCCGGGGCCGTCGTCGCCGTTTTATGGATGCAAATCGAAAGAGGATGTCAATTCGGGCCACGTGAACTGCGTCTTTGTAGACCGCCCCGATACGTTGAACAGCATGAGACGGAAGCAACGAGGTGCCGTTTTCGGGCTCTCAAACAACGCACCGAGTCAAATAATGTCGCTGCTCACGGCCGCATTCCTCCCGGGCGTGCGTGTCCAACTCGCGAGAAACGAGGGCAATATTTGTTTGCGCGCTACGTGCTCTGCGCTCAAACGAGGCGAAAACGGCGAGCTGCCGTCGCTCAAAAGCACATCGCCCGTTAACAGCGAAAACGACTGGGAATCGTTTGGAACCTTTTCGGCCAAGGAGGCACAGGCGCTTCGACAGCAGAAGGCGTGGTCGATAAACAACACTCTCATTTTCTGCGCTTCTAAACACATGTCGTTCAATCGAGAATACTCTGGACAATTTCGCGGCAGTGTCGAAAGTCACGAACTTGTCTCTAAGGAATGTGCCGCTGTGGCAAATTCGGGAATTACAACGACGGAGCAAAAACACGCCGAGGCGGAGGTCGCGCTCGGAGCGTCGTTTTGACCCGCGCACACACACACTAAAACGCACAACGCGCTGCACAATCGCCGTCTATGTGTGTGTGTGTGTGTGTGACAGGGCGGGGCGTGCGGGCGTGCGGGCGTGCGGGCGTGTGTGTGGATGTGTTTTTTCACCGCGTCGATTCGGGTGGAAAGTCCAACGGTGCGTACACACGATAAACGTCCATATTCTGCGTTTTTCGTTCGATTACGTCTTGCACGTAGAGCCCCTCGTCCTCGCCGTCGATTTCGGTCCGATCGAAGTGGCTGTTGACCGGTTGGTCGTCAAGCTCGAAGACGCACCCAGGAAAAAGTAGAATTTCGCATTCCGTCTGCCAGCACGCCCATTTCGGGTTCTCTTCGAAGAAGAGGAGCAGATCGACAACTGGGACATTTGCGTCCAGCCAGAACGCGTCTGTGCGCACCCATGTCGTCACCAAGCCAACCTGTGGAATCTTCACCGATGTGGACGCAAACGACTCGGTCGCACCGAACGACCTCGAAGTCGAAACGAAGCTCTTGGCGTAATCGGGTCGATGGACGAACTCCGAGCCACTGAAAACATAATTCGGTAGAGTGTCCTGGCAAATTGTGGAAATGTGG
>Ga0115000_10001967_pt1 | contig 17925 bp, 15 predicted proteins | sample ArcticOcean_MG_C_6_FD_89690 | JGI IMG/M metagenome (GOLD analysis project Ga0115000, IMG submission 89690) | Marine microbial communities from western Arctic Ocean - ArcticOcean_MG_CB8_128 | ecosystem: Environmental > Aquatic > Marine > Oceanic | place: Arctic Ocean: Canada Basin | collected...
CTATTTAAATTCTAAGAATAGAACTATCTTATATCGGTGGAGGTGAAAATTGCAAAAAAAAAGCCGAGAGACCCTAAGGCCCCTCGGCTAAAAATACTAAAATCGATTTAACGATCTCTTTCTTTCTTATTTCCCATATTGGAGAACAATCCACGCTCGGTACCCTCAGGCATACCGAATCCAGGTTCAATATAAGTTCCTGGTGTTACGTGATCCATATGATAATCAGTTTGATAGGTTTTTCCTGAACCAGCATCGATCTTCCAATCATGCCGATCATTACGCTGTCGCTGACAATTCACAGAAACAATTCCTGGACCTTTATTCTTGAATACCGTCCTCTGTGCTATTGCATTAGCCTGATACCCACCAGGTGCCAATGTGCGAGTCACATCTTTGCCCCATCCATACCCAATTGGACCAACATTAAAAACCAACTGAGTATCTTTAGCTTCATGCGTGTTATAAGCAATCCATGACGCGAAATCGCAAACACTCGTATCACCTACTTTCAGATTTGTTACGTTAGCACTAGAAATCGTTGCCAAAAACATAAATGCCACTGCTACGCTTAGAGTAACTACTATTTTCTTCATCATGCTCCCCCTTTAAGAAACAAAATGCTATTAATATCTTCTGCCTTTTTCTTTTCTTTAAAATTCACCAAAAACGTTATTTGTGTGGGCTACTAACACCCCAATCAAAATTCGAATCTGTTATGGTCCAGACAAATACTCACAAAAAATTCTAAACAGACTTATCATCTACTGGACTAAATTAAACTTAAAGTATCAAAATCCATAAAACAAGTCAAGCCCAAAAAATCCATCACCCTATAAGAAAATAAATCCTTTAAAAACAATAAGTTAATAAGATTTTAAATGCTAATTTAACATGAAAACTTAAGCACGCAAACGAGTTTTATTAAAAAAATTTAATCATGCATGGACAGCCTTCAAAACAGAACATGTTGATCTATTATGCATAGAGACCACGTATTATTACTTTTCACTAGTTGCAGTCTGCTTTAAACGGCTCGTCGAATCTATTTATTTTATTTTGCCAATCTACTTTCATATGCAAAACGGTGGGATTCCCTCATCAACCCATTCTCCTGCCCTACCGTTTTTCATATTCTCTATATTTTTCGATGCACCTAAAGTCATTAATTTTTGTGATTCACCAAATTTCTTTAAGATAACCTCAGGAGAATCCGCCAGTAAATTGCCGAATTTTGGTTTACACTTCAGATTCCCAACATCGCAGCAAGGTGTCATTTCTCCTGTCTGAAGGATAGTCATGATTTCAATCACTCCGCGTATCGCCGTACATTCAACTTTATATATATCTTTTGGAAAGGGCAAAGAAGTCATATCTCGTATTCCATCTGGATTGACATAAAACGAAGGTATAGCATTAACCGCAAATATAAAACCACCCGGGCAAGACACATAGTTTTCTAGATCACCCATTCCATCTAAAAAGTCACTTTCACAACACTCTGAATTTCCTTCTATAATTTTTTTTAATCGATCATTAAACCGATCTAGTAACCCCAGTACAGGAATAAATTTTTTTTCATTTTGATCTTTAAAGAAAAATTTCAAAATATTGATTTGCTTTAAAAGATCTCCTAAGCTTTCGTAAATTAGATTTACAATCAAACCATTTTGTAGTTCGATGATTTTCCTTAGTAGTGGTTTCTGCTTAGACTCCCATACCGTAGGATAAAGAGTAATATCAATACGCCCTTTTAATTTTGTTATTCCTACTAGTCGTTCCCAACGTTTTGACTTTTCAGAATTGATATCCAAGTTGGTATGAAGGCGCACGTTATTAGATATTGTTTTAAAAACCTCGTAGATTTCAACAATATAAGGGTTTTGGGAAGCTTCTCCACCCGTTAGATTTATTTCTTGTTTTGCTAGACGATTTAACGGTTCTATGAAACGAATTTTTTCTACCATCGTTTCGGCAATTTCTGGGGTCATATGCCAGTTACTTTTGATATGACTTGATAGAGGAGCATATACATGACAGTAACGACACTCGTCCCTTACATATCGATTACAACTTGCCTCGACAAAAATACTAAGCATAAGACCTCGTAAAATGACCAACTATAACTTCAACAAACGATCAACACTTCCAAAAACTAAAAAAACGCATCACTCAATCTAGTTTATCTATATTTTAACGATTTTTTATTATATGCCATATTTCTCATACTAAAAATTAATTATCCCTATTATAATAATCTAAGAAAAAATTTAAACAGAGGAATTAAAAGTCATCCGTAAAAGACATGTTGAAAACCTTACTAAGGTTATTATTATAATGGTATGTTCGCGAAATCTCACAAAAATATAAAATGAGCTTAATGACGGCTAGACCATCATGCGAGAGCCTTTCGATACAAGACCCCTATTTTCTTGACATCGAAACACATTCAGATTGGGAAAATATATTTAGGAACAAAAATTCTTTAAAACTAGAAATCGGCTTTGGAATGGGGGATTTTTTAATTGAAATGGCTATCAAAGAAACCCATAGCAATTTCATAGGAATAGATTTCACAGAAGATGGCACTCTAAATTTATTAACGAAAATCAAAACTCTCCAATTGAGTAATATTCGCGTTATTTATGGTGATGCCAAAAATAAACTGTCTACTTTATTTAAAAATGCAGAATTAGAGGCTATCTATATAAACTTTCCCGATCCTTGGCCTAGAAAAAGACATATAAAGCTAAGATTGATCAACCCTAGTTTTGCTAATTTAATAATGCAAAAAATTTCAGCTAAAGGCCGAGTTCATATAGCTACTGACAGCGAAACATACGCTCAAGAAATACTTGATTATTTCAACGCAGAACCTTTATGCCGAAACGTGAATCAAAATTCTGGTTTTTTGAATAGCCGCGCTAATTTACCTAAAACTAAATACGAAAAAAGTTTCATCTACTCAGGAGAAAGGACTCATTATCTGGAATATTCACGGTTGGTCATTACTGAGAAACATAAAAAACGAAAACATAAAACACCATCAAAAAATAAAAAAGTCCTTTCGTGCATAGACAATTTAAAAAAACCTAAAGACAACGATACCCTTTTAACTAGAAAATTTCAAAAAGCTGAAACGGAAGCTCAAGATGCCTGCGATCTTAAAATAGTTGCTGACAACATAGCGGAAGCAGGAAACAAGGAATGGGCTAAGAAAGTTTACAAAAAAGTAGAGGCTGACTCTCGAGATAGCCTTGATTTTAATTGGCTGGCATACAGTGTTTTCGAAGTTTTTCACGATACAAATTGGGCTAGAAGCATCTATAAAAAATCTGAAAATACGGCAGTGAGCAGTCTGGACTTTAATTGGCTGGGATACAGCATCTCAGAAACAATAGGTGATCTTGACTGGGCAAAACGGTTATATAAAAGTGCAGAGAACAAGCCATATAATGTTCGTGAGTTATGTGACCTCGCTGAGAGTGTTTCCGACACATTTGGAGATTTAAATTGGGTTAAAAGCATTTATCTACTGGCTGAAGTGCAATCCAAAGAATATTCTGATTGCCGTGAGCTTGCAGATGCCATTTACAAAAACCTTGGTGACAAACAAAAAACTCTGGAGTTATACAAAAGAGCAGAAAGTACCGCCAAAGAAACTAGTGACTTCTGCAGTCTCGCTGAAGCAGTTAACCAAAAGTTTACCGATAACGAATGGGCTAAAAATCTATACCATAACGCAGTGAGCAAAGCCAAAGATAGCTCTGACTTCTGTTCTCTCGCTGATAGTCTTTGTGAAAATCTGAGTGACAAAGAATGGGCTAAAAAAATATACAAAACAGCAGAAAACGAAGCAAAGTATAGCTACGAACTCCGTTGGCTTGCCGATGGCATATGCAAAAACCTGGGCCAAATGGAATGGGGGAAAAAAACCTATAAAAAGGCGGAAGAAAAAGCTACCTTCTTCTATGAGTTTCGTTGGCTCGCTGAAAGTCTTTGTAAAAACTTGGGTGACAAAGAATGGGCTAAGATAATTTACAATAAGGCCGAGAATATGACGAGATACCCTTCTGACGTTGATTGCCTTGTAAAAAGCGCCCTAAAGAATCTAGGGGGATCACAAATAAAACAATCACACTCTAAACTTCAATGAACTGAGACTCGAAAGCGCCGTTGAATTACGAAGAACTTTTTCACCCTCTTCGCTAAGATCATTGATAACCATCTGCATACTACGTAAATTTTTTAAAGTTTTCGAGTTAGCTAAATACCCCGCTCCTTCATCGCCTATTCGATTTGACTTTAAATTGAGGGTTCTCAGGTTGGAAAAAATTTCTGATTCTGCTATGGCTTTAATACCCTCATCTCCAATATCATTTTGTGTTAAGTCTAAGGCTCTGAGGTTTCTAAGCTCCTCCTTTTTTGCGAGCGCCTTAGCACCAACTTCACGAATAAACTGGGCCTTAAGGCTTAAAACTTGACCATCTGGACTCAACCTGTCGCGAATTAATTCATCTAATCTGTCCGATGACATTTAAGTATCTCCTTAATAAATTGATAGTTCTCGTAAACATTAACCCGACCCTTGAATTTCTTTTGCAACAAAACCGTATTCATCATAAATATCCCAACCCTCTCGCAACATTTTGCGGGCATACTTAATCATGAGTTGTGCTTGTGAATGGTTGGGACTCAGCTCCATGGTTTTTTTAAGATATTGCAAACTTTCTTTTACGTCTTTTATTTCACCTCCATAAACTTCAATTTGCCGCGATTTATCAATCAAATCAGAAGCCCACTTGTAATATATATCGGCTATTTGTCTTGGTGCGTTATCTTTCACATGGTCTACAATTTCCTCGTCCGCCTGCAATCTATCGAGCATGTTAATTGCTGCTTCGAACTGTCTTAAAGGAATCTCGTAGTCGCTATTATTAACCTCTACAATCTGCGCGCCTGCTTTATGCGCAGAATGCAGCCCCACAGAGCTACGAACAACAGTTCCTTGAATGCCAGCGATTAGATCATGATAATAGAGACCCCCCAAACTATAATGTATTATTGCGCTGAACGCTTCATCTTTATCTAGCTCCAGTGCCGTTTCAAACTCAGCCTTGGCTTCATCAGCCTGGTCTAGTTCAGCTAGAGCTTCTCCCAAGTTATAATGGTGAACACAATTATCAGGCTCTTCTTCAATCTGAAGACGAAACTCCTCTACTTGAGCTTCTAGATCAAACTCTACCTCCTCACCCTCTTCTTCTTCATCATCAGTGTCACCTCTCTCGGCCTCTATCTCTTGAATATTTGTCGTGCTCTGATCAGCCTCACTTTCTTCCTGCAGAGAAGTAATTGGTTTCTCTTGTCGCTCATCTAGTTCTTCATTTTCTTCCTCACCTTTCTCCAATTGCTCTTGTACTAACCTCTGCTCAACACCATAGGACTGGTATTTTCTTCCTGTTTTATCTTTCCAAGTTTTATCTTTATTATCTTCTTTCATAAAAGATCTCCAAGTTGGGGAACAACCCTTTCTAGTGCCAAGCTTTAATTACCTAAATGAACTTCGGGTTGAACTTCGGGTTGGGCCTCGGGTTTAAGCTCTAAATTAACTCCAACTCCTCGGACTGCTCGAATAACTGAAAGCGATGCTGATCCAGCAGCCTGGTTTTTTTTTCCTTTTTTAATACTGGGATAAGATTTACCGCGAAGAAAATTTACATGCCATGCATATATCTCCTTATGTTCTTCGCTAGTCCAAAAGCAACAACTTGTATACCCAAAGATTGGATCTATATGGACTTCATTAGTCGTCCAATAATAAAACCATGGGATACTTTTATTCTCTTCATACAAAGTCAATAGCTCCTTGCGAAGAGGAAGTCTCCAGTCGCTATAACCAGCAAATTTATTTTCGTTGATTTTTTCAATGTATAGATGAGCAGCCTCCCAATTAGTCCACTCCTTTTTTTCTTGATACGAATCTTTTTGTTTCCACATTAATCCATGCTTCGAATCTACCACAGTCCCGTCTTGATTGTCCTGAAACCTAATATCACCAGAAGGTTTTAACGGGGGTTTAAGTGCGGTCATCGAACGAATTTGATTTTCAAACAGCGAGTCACCTCCGGAATCAGTCGATTCAGCAGCTAATGCCAATTGGCTTTCAGTATGAAGAACTACAAAGGCAAGCACCATAAATACTAAAAAGTAGCCATAGAAGTCGACCTCACGCAAACCTATTCTCATTCCGCACTCTTCTCTTGAATGTTATCTGAACAATAAAACCTAAATACTCTACGTGTGGCTAATCTTCAGTGGGTGCCCAGTCTGGTTCCCATGAAAGACCAATTCCAGCAGGGTCCTTGAACTGCCCTGGCTCCTTGCCAATCACACCCCATTTAGCAATAAAATTAAGGTCTGGATCAAATTTTTGAATACGCTGATTGAGAGTATCGACTACAAACAAATATCCATAAGGATCTAGAGCCAGAGATGACGGGCAATTGAACTGGCTATCTCTTTTCCCCAACTCACCTATTACCTGCTTTAAATGTCCTTCATGATCAAAGATTTGCAGGCGGTTTTGACTCTTTTCAGCCACGATAATAGTCCCATCCTTTTGTACAGCAATACCATTTGGGAAGTTCAAGCGCCCCTCTTCAAATCCATATTCACCAAACTTGGAAACGAATTGTCCATCTTCATTAAAAACTTGAATCCGCTGATTATCTCTATCTGCAATATAAATCTTTCCTTCCTTATCTAGGGCAATACCTGTAGGAAACTTCATAAACCCATCAAAGTTACCCGGATACCCAAAACCAAGAAGGAATTGTCCCTCATCGTCGTAGCGCTTAATGCTATGGTTTGATGTATCTACCACCAATATTGTACCCATCGATTCTGCTATAATGTTTTCCGGAAAGTAAAACTTTTCTTGGCCCCAACCTTCTGTTCCAACTTCTAAAATAAAGTCCCAATCTTCATCGAATTTCTGGATTCGATGACAACCTGAATCCGCTACCCAGATATTTCCTTCAGCATCTACGGTAACCCCACTGGGGGTTTTAAATTCGCCTGGATTATATGGAGGGCGGGTTCCACCTGAAGAACCAAATTGAGAAATGAATTTTCCATTGCCATCAAATTTTTGAATACGATCATTTCCAGAATCTGCAATCCACACAAAGAGCTTACTGTGATCAACTTCTGGCTCTTGAGGCATCTCCTCCAGATTGGATTCCCCTTCGGTAACTTCTAAAGCAGAGTCTCCATCTTTTATTTTAGCTGTTGCCTCCCGATCCATTTCTTCTGACATTAAAAAATCTCCAATCCTGTAATAGGCTTTAAAAAATTGACCAAAAACTAAAAAGGCCCCGCAAGCGGGGCTCCTCTGTATTATTATCCAAAAAAAGAATTATTTTAATAAAAACAACCTCTCAAAAATTGCTTAACCTCAGAGGGTTAGCATTTAAAGTTAAATACCTCACTGTCTCATAAACCACAGTATATCATCTAACCATAAATCCTTTAACATCGAGAACCTGATATTCAAAATCACAAGCCTTTTGCAGATCTTCTAACCGCTCATTCCAGTTAGTTTTAAAACTCTCCAAGCTCTCAGACTTAGGCTTCTTCTTCATTAAATCCACTTCTTTGTATAAAGGCTTAATTAAATTTTTATGTACCTGCTGGAGTATATTTCTAAGCTTTAAAATACAGTCTTTTGTAACCTGCTCGCGAGTCACACCGTCAACTTTTTCCAATAACCGCAAAAAAGCTTCAATAGTATTTATCTGGGTCATATATGCCTCAGCCAATTTATGATCGTATTTCAACCCGCAGTCAATATAAGCAGGCATCAGAAACATACCCACATGGTGATCAAATTTAACAGCAAGGGTGATCAACTTCTGGAGTTAGTCCACCTCTCTTAAATCTTCCTCCTCCTCTGCACCGTCCTCCAATTCTTTAGAAGCTTTTTCCTTTTCTTTCAGCAGTTCCTGTTTGATTTTTTCAAGCTCTTGAAGGTCAGACAAAGAATCTTGCTCTTTAGGATCTAGCGCTTCAGGACCTTTTTTTTCTTCTTCATTTTTTGTAGTTTCTTGGTCACTCAAAGGGTTATCTCCTTAAAAATCGGTTGTAGGTATCAATCACAAGTATATGATTTACAATATATTTAGGGGTTATTGCACGAGTATAGACATTTCATTATTAAGTGTCAAGGAGAACCGAAACAGACTAACTACAAACCCGTTAACTTTTTTTCACAAGAGTTTATACATTTATATTCACCATAAACATAATCCACAGACAATATAAATTGAATATCAAATGCTTCGTTGACAGACTACAATGTCCTAATATATTCTTGATTTATAAAACCTAAAATATTTTACTGAGAATAACTAGAGATGACTCAAGAAGAAAGTTCTAGATGAGAACCGCATTGATTTTTCCACCTCAATGGTATCCAAGTCAACCTTATTTGGCATTGCCAACACTTAAAGCATACCTTGAAACAAAGGGGCATGCAGTAGATCAGTTCGATTTTAATGTCGAGACTTACGACTTATTTCTCTCTAGAGGTTATCTCGAGCATTGTATTAAAAAAATAAGATCCAGACTTTCAAAATCAGTCAAATCTTCTGAAGATAATGAAGCAGAACCCATTCATCGGCAAATTGTAGAAGATGAGGGCTATTTAGAGACCATTCTCTCAGAAATCGATGATGCAAAACAGGTGTTACGAGACGAGGAGCGTTTTTTTCAGTTTGACGAATATAAAAATGCTTACACCACCTTAAAAGTGGCAATGCAATTAATCTCTTACGCACATTACCCAAGTAAAATCGACCTGGATTCTTTTTTCATGAGAGGTAACCCAGAAGAAAACCTTCAAGGAATTCTTACCGCAACACAAAGTTCGGGAACAAACCCTTTTCTCGAAGTTTACGAAGATTATCTATTAGAGAAGGTAGATTGGAATAAATATGGGTTAGTAGGCATTTCTATTATTCACGCCGGCCAGGTAATTCCGGGTCTAACCTTAGCCCGAATACTCAGAGCTCGTTACCCGCACCTTCATGTAGTCATCGGTGGGAGTGTCTTTGCCCGACACCAAGACATTTTAGACGACAAAAAAATACTTTTTGAAGAAATGTTTCACAGCATCGTTTTATTTGAGGGGGAACACCCACTAGATCAGCTGATAGAACACCTCAAAAAAGAAAAACCACTAGATACTGTCCCGAATCTAATTTATCTTAAAAATGGTAAGGTCGTTCGCAATGCAGCAGCCAAAGCACTTTCTTATGACCAATTAGCATGTCCCAACTTTGATGATCTGCCATTAGATAAATATCTAATGCCTTACCCTGTTCTGCCTTATATGGCTAGTAGAGGCTGCTACTGGGGCAAATGCACCTTCTGCACTCACAGCTTTATTTATGACTCGCATTACCGAAAAGAAAATGAAGAAAGAGTCGCAGAAGAGCTCGATTATCTTGGCAAAAAATATAAAACTAAATATTTTACATTTTCTGATGAAGCGATATCCCCAAACGCTTTTGATCGTATGTCGAAAGCAATTCTTACGCAAGGTGTAGATATGCGAGCCTTGGGTATGCTTAAGTTTGAGTCTGACTCAGTGGAAACGGTAGAACTTTTCGAAAATATGTATAAGGCTGGATTTCTAATGCTATTTTTTGGATTGGAAAGTGCGAATGATAGAATACTTTCGATTATTGAAAAAGGCTGTGACCAAAAGACTGAAAAAAGAGTTTTAGAAAATAGTTCCTTAGCGGGAATATGGAATCACCTTTACTTGTTTTTCGGATTCCCAACGGAAGAAAAACATGAGGCTCAGGAAACTATAGATTTCACAGTTGAACATAGTGAATTAGGCGATGGTACTATCCATTCGGTGGGGCAATCCGTTTTTTCTTTGGAAAAAGATTCTGCCATTTACCATAACCCTGCAAAATTTCAAATAGACCGTATTTTACGTGATCCGGAACGAGATATGGCAATCATTTTTGATTACGAAATAGACAAGGGCATGTCGAAAGAAGAGGTCTTGGGTGTTTATGAAAACTTTAATAAAGTTATAGATGACAACTTCCCATCACGTAATATCTGGAACTATCTATCACGCGAACATTTCCTTTTATACCTAGATCATTATGGCCGAGAAGAGATTTTAAACATGGCTCGCCCGTTGGTTCAGTCTACCTAAAAAAGTTCATATCTTTTAGCATTCCTTGACACCCATTGGGATATCTTCTAAAGTTATTTATATCCAAATTTTATAACGAACTAACTGCTATTTAGTGGAGTTTTAATAGACTATGAGCGCTGAAGACAAAGGGGCCGGTTGGACCACAATGAAAATAGATCCTGAAATATTTCAGGAACTTGGGGTGCGTGATCCAGAAGAAACAAAACGCGAAATGGCTATCTCAAAAAGAGTCCGGCAAGTTCGCAAAGAATTAAAAAGTGACCCAGACAATGCCGAACTACAGCTCGAGTTAGGGAGCCTTTTTATAGATGGAGGGGAGTTTGAGGACGCTATAAAACAACTCAAACAAATAATTAGTCACGATAATAAAAATGGCCTCGCCTACAAGTTATTAGGAACCGCCTACGGAATGTCTAACCACGAAGACGAGGCTATTCGAGAGTTGACCCGCGCGACAGAACTACGGAGGGAGGATTCAGAGATTTATTTTAACTTAGGTGGCGTGTTCATGCTCAGGGACATGTTCGAAAGTGCCGCTCGATGCTTTAGAAAAGTAATCGAACTCGACCCTATGGATCGCTTGGGATATGCCAATCTAGCAGCAGCCTATGATGTGGAAAAAAAATATGACGAAGAAGTGCAAGTCCTTAAAAAGATTCTAATGTTTTCTCCTGAGGACATTGAACTTCGTTCAGCCCTAAGCACCGCCTATTTTAATTCAGAAAAATATGACGAGGCACTTAATCATGCTCTTTGCGTTATAGAGCTCGATGAAAAAGACCCTCAAGCCTATTGTAATTTAGGCAGTTGTTATTCGGCGCAAAACATGGTTGATGAGGCCATAAAGGCCTTTCAGAAAGCTAGCGAAATTGATCCCGACTATTCTCTACCACATACTAACCTTGGCAGTTTATACGCTACTGTTGGGCGACTGGAAAAAGCCATTAAAGAATTCAAACTAGCCACTAGTATGAATAAAGGTGACGCTCTCGCTTGGATGAACCTATATCAGTGTTATAAAGAAGTTGGGAGAATGGAAGACGCCCAAGAAGCTTACAGAACATACGAGGGCATACTAAATCAAGAAACCCAAGGTGCTGCTTCAGATCACAATAATATTCCTGGCGGAGTTGTCGGGACTGGTCAACTTGCATCAGGTTCAGACCTTGAGGCTGCGGCTCCGGGAATGGAAGAACTTGAATCGGAGTCCTGATTAAGCTTTTAAGTATCTCTCATGAATTCTCAAACTCGACTCCTTCCCCTCGGTGACTTTAAACCTGCTGATGAATGGCAGACTCATGTCAATGAAATATTTTATGGCATACAGGGTCCGAGCATTCATAATCATTTCCAAACTTATGTTAGCCAGGATCATAGGCTCGCCCATGCGCTAGCAGAAGACTATTTCAAACAATCATGTAAACTAGCTGAAAAAAATCAACCCCGATTCATAATGGAATGGGGAGTAGGAAATGGAAATCTAGCCGGTTGTTTCCTAAGTCACCTAAAATCGATCGATACCCAAGGACAGGTTTACCCTAATACGAGTTATATTTTGTGCGACTTCTCTATGGAGATTCTAAAAGGAGCGCGAAATAACTTAAAATTAGAAGACCATATAGGGAAGTTTTTCACTATTCAAGTTGATGCAAATCATATGGATTGTTTTCGCGAGAATACGATTTATAAAATTATTTCCAATGAAATCTGGGATGACCTTTCGACCAAAGTTTTACTAAAACAAGATAACTGTCTTTACGAAGAGTATTTACAACCTTTAATCGACCCAAATGCATTAGAAATTAACATAGATAGCTTCATTAAACCTTTCAATGAAAAAAACCTTCATCGCCTAAAAGCCTACCCTGACATTTTACAATTTATCCTCTGGGAGCGAACCTATCAACGTGTTGATATCAATGATTGGCCTCATACAACAATATTACAAAATCATATTGACCTATTAGATAATGAAATTCCTACTCCGATCAATATCGGAGCATTAGCAACCTTGAAACGCGCACGGTCTCTCCTCAAACTAGACGGATTAGGGTATACGGGAATGGATTACGGAATGTACTCTATGCGTGAACTAAACTTTTCAGGTCGTCCATACTTCAATCTTTACGGTGGGCAATATACTTTTATGGTAAATTTCGAATTATTATGCGACTGGGCGAAAGCAGAAGGGTTTTCATCCATTGAGAAAGACTACCAGCATCACTATGTCGGGAAACATTTAAAAGACAAGGTCATCAGCCTAGTGGAACTATTACAGAGTCATCACAAGGTGCAAACCATGGATTCCTGGGATAGAGATATCCTTATGCTTAAAACATTGGATACCTTAAACAAAGTTTATAAAAGCAACTACCACTATAAAATGAAGTACTCCTCAATAGAAGGAACTCCAAACAATCAAAGACAACAAATAAAAGAACTTACGGACAAGTTAAGCGCCAACGGAGTACCTGATACAGTGGCTTATATCAGTGAAAAAGAAGTAATGCAAGTCTGTGTCGATCTTGCCAAACTTGGATATCGTGAGCAGGAATACTCTTCTCTTTTTCAAGCACCCACGGAACCTATTTCATTTGTTATTATGAATTTACGCTAATGGCAAGCTATTTCCTCTATAATAAGGACGAGAAATTACCGCACCTCCAACTTATATCTAAAGGCTCATGAGGGGGGGGTAGGCGAATACTTATAAATCTTATTTTGGATTCTTCCCGATGCTTAGTATTTTTGTTGAGGCCAGTTGCAATCGTTACAACAGGGATGAATGTGTAGATTGCCATGTATTTGAACCTCTAAACGAAATCCCAAAGGCGGACTGGCATATGACGACAAACCAAGCTCGCGTCATGGCTGAAAAAATCAAACAAATCGACACCCTTAATGCTCTAGCAAAACAGGAAATCAATTTGACCGGGGGTGAGGCTACACAAAACCCAAATATTGTTGAAATTTTTAAAATTTTTCAATCAGCATCTCCCTCTGTTTGCATGCATACAAATTTAGAAATGAACTCCAAATCATCGAAACGTTGGTTGCGGTTGGTTGAAATAGTAAAAGTTGGTGGTCGAGTAGATATAACACTTTATCCCACTGCCTGGGAAAAGTTTCAGAAACCTCTCCTAAAAGAATTGATCACTCTACAGAACCGAATGATAATAAATATTAGTTTTGAGAACCTTACCCACCTTCAAAAGCAAATCCAAATATTGACAAAATTTTTCTCTAAAGAGGGAGCTAATTTTGACCACATAGTAAGTTTTCTCCAAGTGTATAGTGAGAAAGTTTCTTGGCTAATAAAAAACCAACCAGGGTGTGATGAATCTATCTACACAACCCACTTGAGTAACACAGAGGCTTTTGCGTATGGCAAAAAATTCACCCTAGGCATTAGTTTACTACCAGCATTTAAGGTTGATGCAGAGGGGAAACGCTCTATGGCATCGACTCCATTTCCTAATAATCCTTATATAATTCACTGTCCTGCTGCGAGAGGGTCTATAGATATCATGACAGTGAGGCAAACTGGAGAAATGACGCCCTGCTGCGATGTAGGAAACCTAAAATGCCAGCCCAAATTTGGTAATCTACTAACCGATTCACCTAATGAAATTAAAGCTAAGTTTGAGGAATCAAGTAAAATAATGTTTGCTGGAATTTCAAAAAACCAAGAAAACCTAAAAAGCGGAAGATCTGGGGAATGGGTGGAAGAGGGCATCCCACCTTATTGTGGTTAATAATTAGCAAGTGTAATAAAAAAACGACCCCCGTCAACAAACGAGGGCCGATTAATTTAATGCCTATTAAAAGCTTTAAACTGAAGGAAGTTCCTCCGTCGGAGTGGCTTGATCATCTTCATCCTCATCGGCCAAGTAATCTTCATCCTCATCTTCACCAATAAGCAGATTAGCATCTTCTATCTCAATAAAATCATCCTGCTCTTTATCTTCTTCTTCAGGCATGATTGGGAGTTCATTCCATACAGCCACCCGAGAGTTTCCTCTATCAGCTATGAAAAGTTTAAACAAATATTCTGGAATGTATTCATCTGTATTAGCCTCTTCAACTCCACCTTCGAGAGAGGATTCATCTAAGCTCTCTTCTGCGGGTTTTTTTATAGCTCTCTCTTCAAGAGGAACCCAGTCTGGGTTTTCTTCTTCCTCTAACCACAACCCGTAAGGATCATTTAAGGTTGCCGCATTGGCCTTAGTGTAACGATTATGCCTGTTGTCATAAAAATTAGATTGACCGAATACCATGTCTGCTGGTTGCCCATTTTCCGTTGGAACTTCTTTCCAGTACAATACTCGATTATTACCACTATCTGATACAAAAAATCCTGTTTTTCCGGCAACAACATCGTTAGGGAAATACAGTGAGCCTTGATCAGCTCTATTCTCACCTTTCCCCATATTAGGACTACGAGAAACAAAATCTTTTTGACCTATCACCACATCTGCCGGCTGGCCATTATCACGTGGCAAACTATTCCATATGAGCACTCGGTTGTTTCCCTGGTCAACAACAAATACTTTGTCATTTTCCACGTCATAAAACACCCCTGTCGGAAAACTTAATGTATCCTGCAGAACATTATCAAAGTCCCCTCGGTTTGCATCCCGTTCGTCCATATCTTTCTGTCCGAGACAAAGATCTGCATTCCATCCATCTGAAAAAGGAATTTTTTTCCAAATCAGAACCCTATGATTGTCTTTATCAGCAACAAAAACATGTTGGTCATCCCCCGAACAAATTCCCGTCGGGAAAAACAGCGAACCAGACCCAACTAACCCTTCTCGATTAGCTTCATTTTGTTCCAGGTTATCCTGCCCCATAACGAGAGTTGGGGGCTCTCCATCATCAGATGGGATGCCATTCCATCGAGCCACGCGATGATTTCCACTATCAACAACATAAAGCTTGCCGTCAATCACACTGAGCCCAGCAGGCATAGATAAAGTATCTTCTTCAGCCTTACTGATTGTAAAACCATCTAAGTTTTCATCTCCTAAACCGGAAGTCATCTCATCGAGAGTTGTGGATAGTCCTCTATTTTCAAGACAATCTGCAAAGTCTTCTTGACCAAGAACTACATTGGACGGTTCTCCCATTTCCTCTGGGAATTGGTCCCAAATTAAAACACGATGATTCCCGCCATCGGAAACAAATAACATATCTCCAAATTTACAAATGGCATGCGGCGCTGATAAAGTATTATCTCCTGGATCATCCGCACCTCGGTTAGACATTACAGTGGAGAAGTCACCCTGACCAATAATAAGGTAGGCCCCCTTCTCTGGAACCTTCTCCTCAACAACCTCATCTGATTCATCTAATTCATCGTCTTCATCGACTTCGAGTTCATCTAATTCTTCGTCTTCATCAACCTCAACTAACTCAAGGGATTCTCCCTCATCGGCTTCTTTTTCATTCTCTTGATCTTCATCCGACATACCGCTCACCTCCAAACTCAATTACATAAAATTTTTCAAAACAAGCACAAACCCTTCCCCATCTGATTGGGATAATTAAAAATGAATGGAATACACTATGAACGATTGCACCCCTCACTTCAAGGCAAATGCAAACTTTGCCACATGGACACCACTTTTCGACCATTACGATCTTGCTCAGATCCATCCCAGATAGCAAATGATACTAAAATTGGCTGATCATTCATAAATTTTTTATCCCATTTATTCAATGAATCTAGATCCCGATACAAAACCACCGACCAACTCCCATCTTTCCACATTCCTTTTCCTTGAACATTTTGCTTTGTTCTCGGTTGAGGAGTGAGAGTTCCAAACCCTTCTGCATTCAACTCTTCAACAGGTACATCCCGAAATGGATTTAGAGCATCAACAGGATTAACTTCGCCACCAAATATCATTGTATCAAGATCTATTCCTTTGGTGGCATACTCAAGTTTTTCCTTGGTTTCTATTTCTGTCTGCCAGTCAGCTCGCCATTGCCAGATATTTACTACCTTGCCTCGATTGCCCATACCAAAAAATGGCTCGTTATGTCCGTGCTTGTGCAGCAATACATCCCCCAGAGCAAACTCCACAGCTACAGCATCTTTAAAGTCCTGATGTCGACTGGAGGAACGATCTGGAATCGGGTCTTCCCACTCCAACCGAAAGGCAACGGCATCATCGTTTATCGCTGTTTGAATTTTTATATGACTAATGGGTCGTTTACGCGCATTTAAAGGCAGAAGCCTCACTACTTTTTCTGGGATTTTATTCCATATTTCATGATATGGATCAAGGGTAAACTCTTCCTTGATTTTGATGGAATGGATATCGATTTCATACCCTGAGCTCTTTATCTTCCCCTTTTCTATTTTAGAATAAATAAAATTGGTTATATCCCATCTTTCTTGGTCCGTTAAATGACCATAATTCTTCATGGGAGTGCCATCGATCCCTGTAGTCAATGTCATATAAATATCTTTGGGTTGATAACCAAATTTATAGGCATTGGGATTGGAAAGATCGTACACGAAGACTCGATGATCCCAAATATCGAAAAGCTCACTAGCTAAAGACCCCTCTCCTTTAAGATCAGTTCCATGACAACTTTGGCATTGCATCTCTTTGTAAAGCTTTTCTCCATCCGCAATCGACTCTGGTGTGGCAGCTGAGATAGGCCCTGGGTCAATCGCAGGTTTTGGAACTTCATTTTTAAACCGTTCCGAAAAAGTCTTAACATATTCAACCACCGACCATGTCTCCTCCTCAGTCAAAGCATTTTTCCACCCAGGCATAGCCGTTCCAGAAACTCCTTTTTGAATGGTTCGGAAAATATCTTTATCAAGCGGGAGTGAACCCGGAGGGGTGGTTCGATGTTTAAAAATACCCTTACGGAAATCGCGCGGCCAAGGATAGAGATAAGCAGTTGCCTTACCACCACCATTGCCATCAGCTCCATGACAAAAAACACACATGTGTTTATACACGGTTTCACCTAAAGCAACCTTACTCGTCCCTGAAACCGAATGACCTTCATAGTGGGTTGGCTTTTTCTCGACGTCATGCTCATTATCTGAATGAGCCCATGCAAATGAACTCATAAAAAGACAACCAACTAAAAACCAAAAAATAATCTGCCTATTAATGGGCATTTTGAAGGGGTGACGATGATGTATATATTTCTTCATTTCCATTTAATCCATCCTCTGAAATATCAACCCAAATATTTCTACAGTTTTTTCGATAGTCCAAACCTTTGCAGTAAAACAATGGATATTTGTTAGCAAAATAAATCACTGGATTAGAAAAGTAAACTGCCTGCTGGTCATACTGAGCAAGCTCGATTGCCCGATCTATATCTATTTCTTCAGAAGAAGCTTTACGTGAGATTTTTCTCGTCACCATATAGTCTAACTTTCCATCCAAGTTAAGATCGTAGTATGTGGAGATTAACCCGGGAATGCTCAAGACCTCCCATCCTCTGTAAGCAGGGGCCTTCCAACCTGGTTCTCTTGGGATATCGCCCACCTGAACATCACTCTGAATATATTCTTTTGTAACATTAGATCCCTCTGGATTATCTACAAATATCAGAAAATATGCATGAACAAAAAAAACTAAAACAATAGTTTTTATAACTTTCATTTTTCTTCTCCAAAGCAAAATAGCCCAAAATACTTTTTGAACCTC
>Ga0115000_10001975_pt1 | contig 17875 bp, 28 predicted proteins | sample ArcticOcean_MG_C_6_FD_89690 | JGI IMG/M metagenome (GOLD analysis project Ga0115000, IMG submission 89690) | Marine microbial communities from western Arctic Ocean - ArcticOcean_MG_CB8_128 | ecosystem: Environmental > Aquatic > Marine > Oceanic | place: Arctic Ocean: Canada Basin | collected...
GTAGTGGTGCTGTTGACGTGAGCGATATTCTTTATATCGTTGGGTACTGGGGTACAAATGACTCCGCTGCCGATGTGAACGGCGATGGTACAGTCAATGTTTCTGATATCCTCGAAGTGGTTAGCGCGTGGGGACCATGCCAGTAAGTACGGTGTAAATTTGATACAAAAGGGCCCTGCAACTGCAGGGCCCTTTTTTATTGGTACAGGTGTACCAGACCCTCTACAATACGTAGATGAAGAAGAGAATCCTTATTGGTATCCCTGTGTACAACGAAGCGAAGTATATTAATAGTGTGCTCAGCGAGGTCTGTAAGTATGCGGACGACATTCTGGTAGTTGACGATGGTTCGACAGATTTGACACCGGCATTGCTCGCAGGGCACAAAGTGGAAGTCATTCGCCATTCCGAGAATCGAGGGTATGGACGATCACTGCAAGACATGTTCCGCTGGGCAGCAGTCGATAATTTTGATTGGCTCATTACGATGGATTGCGACGAACAACACGAGCCTGCTTCGATCCCAGACTTTGTACGGATGATTGATCAAGATGACTCAGATATCATTTCTGGGTCAAGGTATGCAGAGACACACCCAGAAAACGATATGCCTCCAAAGGAGCGACAAGCAATCAATCGTCAAGTGACAGATGAGTTGCACGATGCCCTTGGCATTGCTATTACGGATGCATTTTGTGGGTTCAAGGCGTACCGAGTTCCGACTCTTGATGCATTTGACTTTGATGTCAACGGATACGCATTTCCGATTCAATTTTGGGTACAAGCGGCTGCTCGCAAACTGCGAATTACAGAAATTCCAGTGCGAATGATTTACAACGACCCAAATCGGACATTTGGTGGGCAACTCGATGACCCAGTGAAACGCCTTGACCATTACCGCGCAGTTCTTTGCAACGAATTAAGAAAGCACGAGACGTTATTGGAGTTGCATTCATCGAGTACTCCATGCTAACAGCATGCGAGGCAGTGGCTGTAGAGCCAGAATTTTCAGAGTGGAAAACATTAGTAGCCCCATCCAAGGGCGAAGTATTCGGCAAAAACATTTCAGCATGGCAACACGAGTTTCGACTTGCAAACAAGCTGCCACTTGACACGCCATTATTGATGGTGGGTCATCAACCCACGTTTTTTCACCCGGGCATATTGGCAAAGTTTATTGCTGCGGCAAGGCTTGCAAAGCAAGTAGATGGCGTAGTTGTATTTTTAGTCGTTGACCATCATATTGGTAGTGCAGGGACAATTGAAACCTGCAAAGATTCGGGTCACCTTTCAATACAACGTGAAGATATTGCAGACGTTGACGCTTCTATTGCAATGCAAGATCAACCAAGAGTACACACCTACGGTATAGAGCCGTTTGCTTCAGCATTAGCAAAGGCGCAAGGCGAGAATGCTGCGATGCAATTTGCGAGTGCGATTGTTGCGTGTATGAAGCCATACGCAACGGTGGATTTCGTATTGCCCGGCAGCGCATTGCTTGCATCGTCGTTTGGCAAAGCGATGCTAGAAGATATGTTTACTCACTCAGATGCATGTATACATGCGTACAATGCTGCTGTTGAGCACTATCCTGAAGCAGGTATTTCTGTTTTGGGAGAAACGGAATTGCCGCTTTGGCAAGGAGCCAGCAATGAGAAGTTCAACATGGGGGACGAAGAGAATCGCCCACGCGCGCTCACGCTTACGTTGCTTGCGCGCTTACTTTCTTGCGATTTGTTTATACATGGCTCTGGCGGGTATGCATACGATAATTGCATGGAGATGTGGTGCAGAGAATGGCTTAGAGTGGAGCCTTCTTCTAAAGTAATGGCGAGCGCAACTTTGCGGTTGCCTTTGCATTTCCAGTCGTGGGCGGAAGCGCGTCGAGAATATTTTTCTCCTCAGCTTGATTCGGAAACAAAAGAGAAGTACCTGCGTGCAATTGAAGAGTCGCCGTATGGCTCACCACAGCGGAAAGTTCATTTTCAAGAAATGCGCCGGTGGCTTGATTCCATTCAAGAATTTTTAGACAAGGATGCATACATGGAAGATGCACGTATTGCTGCAAAAAGAGAGTGGGCATTTCCGCTCTACAGTACGGAACAATTGCACAATCTTGTAAGTGAAATAAACACGCTGTAATGTTTACCAAAGATTTCTTGGGGCCCAAATATTCTCGAGCATGTCGTGTGTTGCGCCTGTTACCACAGCGCCATTTTTTTGTGTTTGCGTGAGCAACGAACCATCTTCGTTAAACGTAGACCAGAGAGTCACTTCGCCTTCTCCAACTTTGGTATCAACAGTCCAACTCTCGTCGTCGTTCTGATGCAACGAATCAACGCGAGTTACAATTTTAGAACTGCCGCCACTGTTTTCGTACGTCATCCACATGAATTGTTCGTCATGGTCTGAAGATGAAAGGAAGGGGCCGAGTATCCAAACGAGAGCGCGAGGAAGCCATGGATCTTCAGCCAATGCTTTGAATGGTGGTTTTATGACATCTGATGTTAAATCTTGTTGCAAAACGATGAGCCTAGATTTAGGAGAACCAATTTCTGGTCGGTTACGAATGCCGGTTTCGCTCTCTGTTGCTTTCGCTTTTTCGAGCCATTTTGTTACTCGGTTTGACCATCGAGATTCTTCGCCATCCCAACTCACCCAGTACCGTCCAAATGCATCCATAACTACACCAGTTTCTATATTTGGCACTAACCTAGAGCGCACTGTAACGATGAGGCCAGTTTTCTCTAATTCTTCTTGCCCGTCTCTAATTTCAATTTCTTCTCGATTACCTGCTGAAACTTGCACAAGGGCGTACCCAATATCTTCGTATGTCGAGCCACCATCTAGTTTGGATTGAATTCTTCGCCACTCATGAAAACCAATCAATGCGCTAAGGCTCTCTTTACTGATAGCATCTAGGACAGATGCAGCATGTTCTAGGGCTGCTAATTTGCCCTGAATCAGCGCTACTGGGTCAAGAGGGCGGATTGTTTGCATGCATTCGAGAATCATTTTGGAATTTCTATCCCACGATGTTCGCGAAAACCTCGCTGTTGCAAGGATAAATTGGTCTCCGTTAGTAGGGAGAGCAAACTGAACCATGATCAGGGGCGTGGGTTGCCCATCGTTAGAAAGGAACACATGAAGCCAGCCTTCAAGGTCTCCGGCTCGCATGGCGTTATTTTCAATAGTCGTGGTCTTGCTTGCGTGCTCGCCAAGTTGAGGAACGTGTAATAATTCCTTAGCGGTCTTGGCGTTGGGATTTATTCCCCGTTCAAGGCGTAAATGCCACATATTCATAGGGTTAGAACTAGAAATCATGCAAAATGGCGGGTTCTTAGATGTTCCCGAGACAGTCGATTCTGCTGGAAGATCGATTTTTAGCCCAATATCGCCATTTTGGTACGTTGTGTTGCCGAATTGAGCAACTAAAGAGAGCAAAAATACTTGAATCATAAGGCACACTGTAGCACGTCTACTCGCCTGCTGAAAAAGAGTCAGGTATGGCACTAATCAGTTGACAGGATAGCCCCTGGCAGGATAGAATCTCCGATTCACGCCTTTTCTTACAGGGTGTGACTATGTGTAAGAGCCCGCATGTTGCGGACTTTGTTTTGAAAGAAGTTGGAGAACTACCTGCGATGCAGATTATTCGAATCAGAATGGAAGCCTACGATCACCAAGCACTTGATGCTTCGGCGAAAGAGATTGTAGATCATGCAAAACGTACCGGTGCTCGCGTAGCTGGTCCAGTTCCGCTACCAACTCGTAGAGAAATCTATACAGTAAACCGCTCAACTTTTGTGAATAAGAAATCACGCGAGCAGTTTGAAATTCGAACACATAAAAGAATCATTGATATCTCAGATTCCAATGCGCAAACAATTGAAGCGTTAAATCGACTCGTTGTTCCAGCTGGCGTCTTTGTGAAAATTAAAGCGTAACACGCTTGCTTAACTACTCCGGTCATGTCGAACAAAGACCTCTGATCAAAACCCTCTGGCCTTTTATTAGGCCACTACAAAGGACAACAAACAAATGTCAAAAACATTGCTTGGAAGAAAAGTTGGAATGTCACGGTACTTTCTTGAAGACGGTACAAATATACCAGTAACTATTGTTGAACTTGGTCCTTGTGTAATTACTCAGATTAAAACTGAAGAGGCAGAGGGATATAACGCAGTGCAACTTGGATACGAAGATGTGAATCCTGGCCGAGCCACGATGCCCATTATTGGTCACGATGCAAAAGCGAGTACAGCACCTAAGCGATTTCATCGCGAAGCACGTGTAGAAGAAATTGGCGATCTTGAAGTTGGCCAAACGCTAGACGTATCGCTTTTTGAAGACGTGATGTTTGTTGATGTCGTCGGCATCAGCAAAGGTAAGGGTTTTCAAGGTGGCATGAAGCGCCATAACTTTAAAGGGCTTGAAGCATCTCACGGTGTAAAGAGAGCTCACCGTAAAATTGGTTCCATTAACGGCCATGCTACCAACCTAGGTACTGGCCCAAAGCCCAAAAAAGGCAAGCGCATGGCTGGCCAAATGGGGAACAAGCAAATTACTAGTCGTAGTTTGCCTGTAGTACATATAGATAACGAACGTAATCTGATGTTGGTAAAAGGCTCGGTGCCTGGACCAAACTCAGGAATGGTTTTAGTACGAACTTCGAAACGCTTAAACAGGAAGAAAACTACCGCAGCCAGTAAATAATTTTATTGGTAGATTTTCAAGGCTCATTAAGAGAACCAGTAAATCGCGACAAATAGAAAAAGGACGCCGAGTCAAGCACTACTGAGCACTCACCGGACTCCCGAATGGATTTATTCCCAACAGGACTTCTGGCAGCATCAGAGAGTAAGGCAAACAACGACGAAAGTCACAGGTGATTAAAGATTATGATTGAACTTCCCATATATGATAGAAAGGGCAAGCAAGTTGATACACTTAGTATCGACGAAGCAGTGCTCGGCACCGAGGTGCGACCTACGCTTCTTAAGCAAGCGTATGTAATGTTTCACTCCAATCGCCGCCAAGGTTCAGCTCGAACCAAGAGTCGCGGAATGGTTGAAGGTTCCACTCGAAAAATTTACAAGCAAAAAGGAACTGGCAACGCCCGAATGGGTCAAGTTCGTTCCAACATCCGAAAGGGTGGCGGTGTTACATTTGCAAAGACTCGTACACACGAAGACTTCCGCAAAGATATGCCGAAGAAAATGCGCCAGCTCGCAAACAAAAATGCATTGCTAGCGAAACTTATTGACGGCGAAGTGAAATGCATCGTTGACCTTGAGTTTGCTACTCCTAAAACTAGCGAATTTAAAGCAATACTTGACGCTGTAGGCATCGATAGAAGTTGCTTGATTGCAGTTGACAGCGAAAACCGTAACGCGGCTGTTTCAGCTCGAAACATTGCAAATGTGGACACAATTCGCATCGACCAATTAAATGTGTTTGAATTGTTGAACCATCGATACCTTGTCGTTGATAAAACTTCAATGGAAGCATTCTTAGACGGTTCTGCTTGGAAGAAAGCTGAGGAGGTAGCCTAATGGAAGTTACAACAATCATCAGAAAACCTCTTGTCACTGAAAAGACGACATTCAACGCAACAGCGAACAATCGCTTTGCGTTTGAAGTCGATCGGCGATCGACTAAAGGTCAAATCAAAAAAGCTGTAGAAGAACTCTACGGCGTTCGTGTTCTTTCCGTTGCAACACAAGTCAGAAAAGGTCAAATGCGTAGAAACCGCATGGGCTGGTTCCGAGTGGGCAGCGTAAAGCACGCTATCGTGAAACTTCATGCGGAGGATCGCATCGAGCTCTTCTAAGAGAGTGAGCGAATAACACTTATGGCTATTAGAGTTTACAAACCAGTTACACCAGGACGTCGAAACGCTTCCGTGAACCTTCACGTAGAAGTGACTAAGAAGACTCCTGAAAAGTCACTACTTGCACCGCTGAAAAAACGCGGTGGTCGCAACAACCAGGGCAAAATTACTGTCCAGGGTCGCGGTGGTGGACACAAGCGTCGTTACCGTAAAATTGACTTCCGTCGTCTGAAAGATGATGTGGCAGCAACAGTTATTGGCATCGAATACGATCCAAACCGCAGTTGCCATATTGCACTTCTTCAATACGAAGATGGTGTGAAGCGGTACATCTTGGCACCCCGGAACATGACAGATGGCGACACAGTAAAAAGTTCAAACAGTGCAATCGAGCCAAAAGCTGGCAATTGCATGCCATTGAAATTCATCCCAACAGGCTTGACGGTACACAATATCGAGTTTGAACCAGGCAAAGGCGGCGCACTCTGTCGCTCAGCTGGTGCAGGCGCTCGTTTGAGTAACCGTGAAGGTCGCTGGGCAACAATCGTGTTGCCATCAGGCGAAATTCGTCAAGTCTCCGTTGAGTGCCGTGCAACAATCGGCCAACTTGGAAACACTGACCATCAAAACGTCAAGCTTGGTAAAGCTGGCCGTAACCGATGGCTAGGTCGTCGACCTAAAGTCCGTGGTATGGCTATGAGTCACCACGATCACCCGCTTGGTGGTGGTGAAGGTCGTTCCAAAGGTGGTCGAACCCCAGCAAGTGCTTCAGGCACGAAATCTAAGGGTGGTCGCACAAGGCAACGTGGGAAGTGGACGGATGCACGCATCCTCCGTCGTCGTAAGAGTAAACGTTACGGACAACTTAAAGTCTGACCTTAGGAAAAAGATATGTCAAGATCACTTAAAAAAGGCCCATTTGTTAATGAGAAACTCTACCGCAAGGTTGAGGCTCAAGCAGCATCCAAGGCAAAAACACCAATCAAAACATGGTCGCGTTCATGCACGATCGTTCCAGAGTTTGTTGGTATGACGTTCCTTGTCCATAATGGCAATAAATTCATGGAAGTCTTCTGTACTGAAGATATGGTTGGCCACAAGCTAGGCGAATTCTCGCACACGCGTGTGTTCCGTGGCCATACAAACAAGAAGGAAGGCATTAGAGCGTAACGCTGTAGGTTTAAACTTATGACATTTAAAGCAATACATAAATACGCACGTATCTCACCCCGCAAGGCTCGCCTTATAGCGGATTTGATTCGTGGTAAAAAAATCGATGTAGCGCTTGCTCAGCTTGAATTTTCCAAGAAACGAGCAGCGTGGTATTTCAAATCAGTACTTAACAGTGCAATTGCGAATGCTGAAGAGCAAGACGCAGATGTTTCAGCACTGTACGTTTCTGAATCAAGAGTGGATGAAGGTTCCGTCATTAAACGATGGCGACCGAAGGATCGTGGCCGAGCCCACCCAATCCACAAACCAACTAGTCACCTCATCATCTCTGTTGGAGAGAAAAAATAATGGGACAAAAAGTTCATCCATTTGGATTCCGCGTAGGTATTACCGAAGGGCATAAGTCCCGCTGGTATGCACCAAAAGCACTCTTTGCAGAGTTGCTCGTCGAAGATTATCGCATTCGCGAATTTGTAGACAAGCGCCTCAACCGCACTCCGCCATTTGCCGCTGTGTCTGACATTTACATTGAACGAACTCGTGAAGAGTTGACTGTCATTGTAAAAACAGCACGCCCAGGCTTAGTTGTTGGACCAAAGGGTTCTGAGATTGATAAACTTGTTGTAGACTTGCAAGCATTGACTGGTCGTAAGGCGCAAGTCAAGATTATGGAAGTCATGAACCCAGACACAGACGCTCGATTGATTGCTGAAGCAGTTGGCGAGCAAATGCGAAAGCGTGGAAACTTCCGTCGCCTATTGAAGCAACGTTGTGAATCAGCGATGCAGCATGGCGCAAAGGGTATACGGATTCAAATTTCAGGTCGCCTTGGTGGTGCTGAAATGGCTCGTAAGTTTGTTGTGCGAGAGGGTTCTATTCCATTGTCTACTCTTCAAGCAAATGTAGATTACGCACTTGTGCACGCTCAAACCACATATGGAATCATTGGTGTCAAAGTTTGGATCTTCAAAGGTATGTATTCAGACGCTGAAGAAGAGCAAACAGATTCACGAGCAGCGGGTGCTCGTGGTCGTGCTCGAGGTCGTCGTTAATTAGTAATTTTTGTTCGGAACACTCCGAACTGTTGTAAGGAGGCACTTCAAAATGCCAAGAATGCCAAAGAGAATTAAGTTCCGCAAACAAATGCGCGGGAAGATGAAAGGCAAAGCCACACGTGGCAACTACGTGGCTTACGGCGAGTACGGCTTACAGTCACTCGGCACACACTGGGTGTCCGCTAGACAAATCGAAGCAGGTCGTGTTGCGGCGCAGCACTTCCTTCGTCGACAAGGCAAAATCGTCATCCGAGTATTTCCTGATAAGCCGATTTCAAAGAAGCCACTTGAAACTCGCATGGGTAAAGGTAAGGCGGATACAGATTTCTGGGCAGCACGAGTGAAGCCCGGAACAATTTTATTCGAAATTAGTGGCGTTCCAGAAGATATGGCAAAACAAGCTATGGCTCGGATCGCTCATAAAATGCCGGTACGTTGCCGGTTCGTAGGACGGAGACTATCTGTCTAACGCAAGTTAGTAGATGAAGGAAAGAAGTTATGAAAGCAAACGCAGTCCACAAATTAGGTGATGAAGAACTCTCGATCGAAGTAGACAATCTTCGCAAGAAGCTCTTCGAACTCAAAACACAAGGCGTTACTGAGAAGATTCAAGATACTTCCCAGTATGGCAAAATTCGTAAGGACATTGCACGCTTGATTACAGAACGTAATGTAAGAAGTAAGGCCGCGAAAGCGTAAGCAGGTACAAATATATGAGTCATTTAAAAGAAATAGTAATCCCAGAAAATGCTTCCCGCAAAGTAGGTGTAGTTACATCTGATACGCGAGATAAAAGTTGCAAAGTAGAGATTCAGTTCTCTGTGAAGCACCCAAAGTATGGGAAATTCATTCGACGTCGTTCGCTTATTCAAGCACACGATGCAAACAACGAAGCCAAACTAGGCGACAAAGTTGAAATTGCAGAGTGCCGACCAATTTCAAAGACAAAATCGTGGGTAGTAACCCGCATTGTTGAGGCCGCTGTTGTCTAAGACAGCGCATCAAGGAATAGACAGATGATACAAAAAGAATCAAGAATGGAAGTCGCTGATAACAGCGGAGCAAAAGAGGTACTAGTCATTAGTGTCCTTGGTGGCTCTACTGCTCGTGGCAAGTACACTCGACGAACAGGTGGCGTAGGCGACCGAGTCGTTTGCACTGTGAAAAAGGCATTGCCTAACTCACAAGTCAAATCAGGCGATATTATTCGCGCCGTTATCGTACGTACGAAGTACCCAACTCGTCGTGCAGATGGCTCATACGTTCGATTCGATTCGAACGCATGCGTGCTTCTTAACGAAGATATGAATCCAACGGGAACACGTATCTTTGGTGCAGTTGCTCGCGAGCTTCGTGAAAAGAACTATATGAAAATTGTTTCACTCGCATCGGAGGTAGTGTAATGCCGAGACATATTCGAAAAGGCGATAAAGTAGTGGTTACAGCTGGTAACGACAAAGGCGCAATAGGCGAAGTCCTACGCGTTATCACGAAGAAAGATCGTGTTGTTGTAAAAGGCGTGAATGTTCGCAATAAGAACATTAAACCATCGCAAGCAAATCCAAATGGTGGCGTCATCAAACAAGAGATGTCAATCCACATGAGTAACGTAAGCCCAGAGTTTGACGGAAAGCCAGCTCGCGTTCGATACGAAACACAAGAGAACGGCACCAAAGTTAAAATTGGCGTTTCTCGAGATGACAAAGGCAAGAAGGTCGAGAAAGTGCTCTGCGAGATTCATTCCGCAGACGCTCGCCCATCAGGAAAGTAAAGCCATGACTGCAACTATTGAAAAACCAAGATTAAACGCTCTCTACAACGACGAGGTGCAAGCTGCTGTTATCAAGGAATTTGACTTGAAAAACGTGAGCAAAGCGCCAAAGCTAGTCAAAGCCACCGTCAATGTTGGTATTGGCCGTTTCTTAGACAACCAGAAACTGAAGCCAGAAATTCGCGACACTGTCCTTTCGACGTTGACTACAATTTCAGGTCAAAAGCCAATTATGATTCGTGCGAAGAAATCTGTGGCGAACTTCAAAGTTCGCGAAGGCGCACCATCAGCATTTATGGTCACCATGCGTGGCAATCAAATGTGGTACTTCCTTGACAGATTGATTTCACTTGCGATTCCCCGTATTAAAGACTTCCGTGGTTTGAAGAAAACATCTTTTGATGCTGCAGGGAACTACTCTATGGGTTTAACAGAGCAAGCAGTTTGGCCAGAGATCAACATGGCAGAAGTGAACTTCTCGCATGGTATGAATATAAACCTCGTATTTGAAAACTCTAAACCTGAGTTAAGCAAATTCGTTTTGGAACAACTCGGTATGCCGTTTGAACGGGATGAGGAATAAGGAAAGAACATGGCAAGTAAACGCGTATTTGAAAAAATGAAACGAGAACCTAAGTTCTCGACTCGCAAAAAGAATCGATGCCAAATCACCGGTCGAGGCCGTGGTGTGTATCGTAAATTTGGCATCAGCCGAATCATGCTTCGCCAACTCGCGTTGGAAGGCAAGATCCCCGGAATGCGGAAAGCCAGTTGGTAAATTGAGAATCACATGTTGTAAGTACAGCTTGCACATGTTTGGAGTAATAAAAAAATGTCACAACAAGATTTAACAGCCGATATGCTTACACGCGTTCGAAACGCAGTCCGTAATCATTCACCTTCAGTCGCTTGCCTTAACAGCAAGTTGAACCGAGGTATCGCACAAGTACTCGTCGACGAAGGATTCGTTGAAGGGTTCGAAGTTATCGACGATGGTCGTCAAGGTCGCCTTGATGTTCACCTTCGATACGGCGAGCGAGGCGAAAAAGTTATTAACACAATCAAGCGTGAATCCAAGCCTGGATGCCGTGTATACCGAAGCGTGGAAGATCTTCCACGACCACTCGGTGGACTCGGAATTGCGATTGTTTCAACAAGCAGCGGCATTATGAGCGACAGAAGATGTCGTGTAGAAAATGTTGGTGGCGAGGTAGTAGCCACAGTCGCTTAACGCGAAAGAGGATTAGATTATGTCACGTATAGGTAAACAAGCAATTGCAGTTCCATCAGGTGTTGAAGTAAAAATCAACGCATCGAATCGCTCAATTGACATTAAGGGCCCAAAAGGGAACCTGTCATTTGATTGGCGACAAGAAGTTGATGTGCAGTTTGATGAAGAAGCAAAAAATATTAACTGCACAGTGGTAGCAGGAGACGATGCCACGCGCCAAGCGCGAGCCTTGTGGGGCACTACTCGTAGCAGAATCTACAACATGGTAGAAGGTGTTACGAAAAGCTTTACAAAGAAACTTAAAATTGTCGGTGTTGGCTGGAATGCAAAAGCACAAGGCTCAACATGCATATTAAGTATTGGTTTCTGCCACACAGTAGATCTCATAGCACCAGACGGTGTTACCTTTGAAATTGAAAAAGGTACTGAAATCACAATTACAGGCGCAGACAAACAAGCAGTCGGCCAATTTGCAGCAAATATCCGATCGAAACGTGAGCCAGAACCATACAACGGCAAAGGCATTATGTACCACGACGAAGTCATTATCCGTAAGGCAGGCAAAGCGTTCGGCGCTTAATCGCTGATTTCTTGAAGCAAGGAAATATACAATGAATCGAATTACAGCAAAAATTAACAGATACACACGTCGCAAGCGTGGCATTCGAAAAAGCATTTTCGGAAGTCCATCGCGACCACGTCTCACGGTGCGCCGTTCAAGTAAGAACATCTACGCGCAACTTATCGACGATACATCTGGTCAAACAATTTGTTCTGCATCAACTATCGAAAAAGATGGAAAAGTAGATGCAGGTAGCAATTGCTCAGCAGCAAAAGAAATTGGAACACGTATCGCAGCTAAAGCAAAGGAAGCCGGTGTTTCAGACATCGTCTTTGACAGAAATGGATATCGTTTCCATGGCCGCGTGAAATCACTTGCAGAGGGCGCCCGTGAAGGTGGGCTTAAGTTCTGAGGAACGGATAATACTTATGAATAAACAATACGATGATGATAGAGGTGGCGTCGACTCAAACACAGTTGGCGTATACAGAACAGCTGCTACCGTAAAAGGTGGACGCCGATTTAGCTTTTCTTCCATGGTTGTCTGCGGCGATCGCCAAGGACGAGTAGGACTTGGGTATGGCAAAGCAAACCAAGTTCCAAATGCTATTGAAAAAGCTACTAAGAAAGCAAAGCGAGAAATGCGTGAGTTCCCATTAACCGGAACAACCATTCCTCACCAAGTTACAGGAAAGTTCGGTGCGTGCACTGTGCGACTCGTTCCAGCATCGCCGGGTACAGGTGTTATTGCAGGTGCGGCAGTACGAGCAGTTCTCGATCTTTTGGGTGTTCAAGATTGCCTTTCAAAAGCATATGGCTCAACCAATAATAAAAACCTTACTAAGGCAGTCATGGACGGTCTTCGCCAATTGCGAAGTCGCGAAACTGTTGAGAGTTTACGTAAAGTTCAAATTGATAAAACACACACTGAAAAATCGCACGAAGCGGCACCAAGTGTAGTTACAGAAGAAGTTACCGAAGAAGCAACTGCGTAACAGTTGCCCTTGATGGAGATTTAAATCTTATGATGATTCATGAAATAACCGAAAAAGCCGGCAAGTACAAAACTCGCAAGAGAATTGGACGAGGGCACGGTAGTGGTTCAGGTAAAACAAGTGGACGTGGGCACAAGGGTGCTAAGTCACGTTCAGGTTACTCCCGTAGACCAGCATTCGAAGGCGGTCAAATGCAGTACTTTAGGCGTATCCCGAAGCGTGGCTTCTCGAACGCAGATTTTAAAACTGTATACCACATAGTAAACCTTGCATCGCTTGCTGCCCGTTTCGAAGCTGGCGCTACAGTTGACGCAACTGCGCTCGTGGAAGCAGGACTGATCCGTAACTTTAAAAACCCTGTCAAAATTCTTGGACAAGGCGATCTTACGATTGCATTGAACATTACTGCTGACAGTTTCTCGGCTTCTGCTATTGCAAAAATCGAAAAAGCGGGCGGTAGTGTTACAGCTATTGTCAAGAAGAAATGGAAGCGTGATTGGTCAGCAAAGTCGAAAAACAAAGCTAAAAAGAGTGAAGAAGTTTCAACAGAATCAACAGAGACAACAAAAGATTGAGTAGGACTACTCCCGAATGATTCAAGCCATCATAAACATCTTTAAAATCGCTGAATTGCGAAATCGTGTGTTCTTCACAATGACGATGATCGCAATTTACCGCATTGGTTTTTGGATTCCACTTGCAGGTGTAAACCAACAGCAAATGGTAGATGCTGCTCAAAAAGCAACTGAGGATGCAAGTGGCTGGGGTAAATTCCTTGACTATGCTTCAATATTCTCTGGTGGTTCGTTCTCGCAATCAACTATCTTTGGCCTTGGAATTATGCCGTACATTACGGCATCAATTATTTTCCAATTGTTGCAATCGGTCATGCCTAAATTGCAAGAGTTGAAAAAAGAAGGCGCATCAGGTCAAGCTAAAATTACGGAATGGACACGATACGCAACTGTCGGTATGTGTTTAATCCAATCCATGATGTGGCTGAAATTTATCGCAGCGCAAGGCCTTATTCGTCCAGAGTTTTTAAACCCCGGCGGGATGATTGTCTTCTATCTTGCAGGAATTACCGCGCTTACTGCAGGTAGTGTCTTTTTGATGTGGCTTGGCGAACAAATTGACAAGTACGGTATCGGCAACGGTGTTTCGCTGATTTTGACGGCGGGAATTATCGCCCGAATGCCACAAGCAATTACGTGGGTATGGGATAACTTTAGTACGTCGCAGCAGTCAGGGAGCAACATGGGTATTCTTGGTGCCTTGTTCTTGATTGGCGCGTTTGTATTCGTAGTAGCAGGTGCAATTTTGATTACGGTAGCGCAGAGGCGGATACCCATTCAACAAGCACGCCATACACGTGGGCGTAAAACTTTTGGTGGCGCCCGCCACTATCTTCCGCTACGTGTGAATCATGCAGGTGTAATGCCAATTATCTTTGGTAGTTCACTGTTGATTTTCCCATCTGCATTTTTCGGATATCTTCAATCCTCTGCAACTGCGTCACCAGACGCAGCAAGTTGGTGGGTTTCAACTACTACATTTTTGAACGCAAATTTTCAAATGGGTGAGTATCCATACATTGTGTTCTATATCATTTTGATTTACTTCTTCAGTTACTTCTGGACAACAATTGTGTTCAGTCCTGAAGACATGTCACGCCAGTTACGCGATAACGGTAGTTTTATTCCCGGTCTACGCCCTGGCCCAAGGACAGCAGAATACTTAGAAACAGTTGTAGAACGAATTACATACGTTGGTGCAGGCTTCCTAGCAATCATCGCAGTCATTCCTTCAATCGTTTCGAAAGAGATGCAAATCCCATTCTTCGTTTCAAGTTTCTTGGGCGGAACTGGATTGTTGATTGTTGTGAGTGTAGGTCTCGACTTGATTCAACGAATCGAAGCGAACCTTCTCATGCGTAACTACAAAGGGTTTAACGATCCTGGACCAAAAGCAGCTAGGAGACCCAGCGGAGCATAAGCGGTATATATATGGCTAAAGAAGAAAAAATATCACTTGAAGCAGAAGTAACGGAAGCCTTGCCAGATGCAAGGTTCAAAGTGAAACTTGAAAATGGTCACGAAATTCTCGCGTATATCAGCGGAAAAATGCGACGATTTTACATCCGTATCCTTCCCGGCGACAAGGTAACAGTTGAAATCAGCCAGTACGACATGACCAAAGGTCGAATTACATATAGACACTAACTAGGACCTCAGAATTTAGAGGAAGAATGAAATGAAAGTAAAAAGCAGTATTAAACGAAGAACGAAAGATTGCCAAATCGTCATACGAAAAGGCAAACGATACGTCATTAACAAGAAAAACCCACGATTGAAAGCTCGTCAAGGCTAAGTCCTTTAGGACGCCACGAGATTGGAGAACATATATGCCACGTATTGCAGGTGTAGACATCCCAGAGAACAAGAAGGTACGGTACTCGCTCCGTTATATCTACGGAATCGGTCCGAAGATTGCGGACGACATTTTAGAAGTTTCTAAAATTGATCCAGATACCAAAGCACGCGACCTAACCGACGATGAAGTCGGTCTGATTGCTGCGTACCTAGATGAACACTTATTGGTCGAAGGTACACTTCGCCGTCAAGTACAACAAAACATTCAGCGTCTTCGTGACATTCGATCTTACCGTGGTGAACGCCATCGTAAAGGTTTGCCTACACGTGGACAACGAACTCGATGTAATGCTCGAACTCGTAAGGGTCGTAAGAAGACTGTTGCAGGTAAGAAGGGCGTTAAAGGGTAAATGATGTGATTGGGCAGCGTGCCCTCACACTCGCAAGATTCCTCTGCGCAATGTAATTGTAAGTAGGGATTTAGGAATCGCAAGAGCGAATAAGGAAAGAACAATGGCTAAGAAAAAAGTAAGAAAGAATATTGGCAAGGCAATCGTCCATGTCAAAGCAACATTTAACAACACCATCGTTACGATGACAGACTTAAGTGGCGAAACACTCTGCTGGGACTCAGCAGGCACAGTTGGTTTCAAAGGTGCGCGTAAAGCAACACCATTTGCTGCAGCACGCGCTGCTGAAAAAGTGGCTGTCAAAGGTCGTCGAATGGGTGTTAGTGAAGTTGAAGTTCGAGTTAAAGGTCCAGGCAGTGGTCGCGACTCTGCAGTTACAGCACTGGAGCAAAATGGTTTGCGTATTAGCGCAGTTGAAGACCACACGCCAATCCCACACAATGGTTGCCGCCCTAAAAAGCAACGCCGTGTGTAAATGAATATTTGTATCGCCTCTTGAAGATGGGCGTGAAGTGCTTGGCAGGGCTTCACTTTCCGATTTTAAGAACAGCGATTGTTAGCTTTAAAGCTCCTGCCAATAGTAAGAAGGAACATACATATGATGCACGTACGATGGAGAGGTCTAGAACTTCCAGCAAGTGTCATTCTCGAAGAAAAATCAGCAACCGATACGTTCGGTCGCTTTATCGTAGAACCGTTTGAGCGCGGGTTTGGTACGACAATCGGCAACAGCCTACGTCGCATCTTGCTGAGCACAATCGAAGGTTCCGCGATTACATCAATTCGCGTAAAAGGCGCAGAGCATGAGTTCTGCACAATCGAAGGCGTTTCGCAAGACATGGTTGACATTGTGCTCAACGTAAAAGGTCTTATCGTTGATGTAGATTCAGACGAACCAAAAGTATTGCGTTTGTCGGCATCAGGTCCTGGTGAAGTTACTGCTGATTTAATTGAAGCAGATTCGTCAGTTACTGTATTCAACCCTGATCACGTTATTGCAACGTTGACAGACAAAATTGACTTCGAAATGGAATTAACCATCGAACGAGGTCGAGGATACGTGCCTGCGGCAGAACAGTACGCGACAAAAGACGAGCAAATCATTGGCGAACTCCCAATTGATGCTGTGTTTAGTCCTGTGCAACGTGTTCGCTACCGTGTAGAAAATACTCGAGTAGGCCAGCAAACAAACTTTGACCGCTTGATTCTTGATATCTGGACAGACGGGACAATTAGTCCTGAAATGTGTCTTGTAGAATCAGCAAAAATTCTCCGTAAGCACTTGAATGCATTCGTTCAATTCGATTCACTTGGAAAAGCTGTAGTCAGTGCTGAGGCAGCAGCTGCAGCAGCAGTGGACGAAGAGTTAATTCGCAAATTAGAGATGTCAACAGCAGACCTTGATTTGACTGTTCGTTCATCCAATTGCCTTGAACTTGCAAACATTAACCGTGTAGCGCAACTCATCTCTTTGACAGATCGTGAGTTGTTGGGTTTGCGTAGCTTCGGCCGTACTTCACTTCGAGAAATTAAGCGAAAGCTTGAAGATCTCGGCCTAACACTTGGAATGCCTTTGCCTCCTGGTGTTGATGGTACTGTTGATATTAGCGCAGCTTCCCTCGCTGAAGGCGAAGTGGATTGCTGTGATGACGATGATGAAAACTGCACTGACCTCGACGATGAGTACGGTGCTGATAATGACAACCCTGGAGACGAAGTCATCGGTTCCACAGAGGTTACAGAATAATCGAGGCATTTAACCTCGTATAAGGAGTACTACCATGCGGCATAGAATCCATGGAAAACAATTGTGTAGAGACAGCGAACATCGTACTGCGATGCTTCGCAACCTCGCTGCTGGTTTGTTCGAACACGGACAAATCGAAACTACTTTGCCAAAAGCAAAGGCAGTGCAGCCATTTGTTGAAAAAATAATCACTATCGCAAAGCGTGGCGACTTCAATGCACGCAAGCGCATTGAGCAATTAATCAACGACCGAAAGATTCACTCTTGGGTTGCTGATCCAAATGTTCCAGACTCAGCAAAGCATAATAGCCACTTTGATTTGCCACAAGAAGGCGACATCGAATTTAACCGGTACGGTGAAGTTCGTAAAGCTCCTCGTCTTGTTCAGCACATCATTGCAGTGGTTGGACCAAAATTTGCTGACCGAGATGGTGGTTACACACGCATCATTAAAATCGGTAAACGTCGTTTAGGCGATGGCACTGATTTGTGTGTCTTGCAACTCGTTGGCGAAGAAGAAGGCCCACAAGTTGGAGCTAACGATTCTCGCCGTCGCATGCAAAAGCAACGACGTCGTGATTTTGCGGCAAAAGTGCTTGTCTCAACAGTTGCTGTTGACGACGCTGCTGAAGAAGTTATTAATGAAGTTCTTGAAGCTGAGGCAAGCGAAGAAGTAACAGAGGTTACTGAAGTTGCTGAAGCACCTGAAACTGAAACTGAAACTGA
>Ga0115000_10001977_pt1 | contig 17871 bp, 18 predicted proteins | sample ArcticOcean_MG_C_6_FD_89690 | JGI IMG/M metagenome (GOLD analysis project Ga0115000, IMG submission 89690) | Marine microbial communities from western Arctic Ocean - ArcticOcean_MG_CB8_128 | ecosystem: Environmental > Aquatic > Marine > Oceanic | place: Arctic Ocean: Canada Basin | collected...
GTGCTCTCCATGCGCTTGCGTGCGTTGTCCTGCGCCACGATATAGGCGCCAGCTCTGCCGAAATTTGTATTGCCGTCGGTATGGTCGTAGTGAAAGTGAGAATTCATAACGAATGTTACCGGCTTGTCGCTAAGCTCAGCGATTGCTGCCTCGATTTTCTGCGTCAAAGCTCCGAATTGATCATCGATGATGATCACGCCATCTTCGCCGATAGACACTCCAATATTACCGCCACTACCCTGCAGCATATATATGTTGTCTCGTACCGGTATAGTAGTAATTTCGATGGCACTGAAATCCTGCGCCACTCCCATCAATGGCAGCGATAGGAAAGCTGCAAAGGCCATCGTGATCGAGCTGATTTTTCTTTTTTTGTTTATCATTAGAATAGACTCTTTTTAGTTAAGACTCGGGAACTGTCTTTTTAACCACTACATTTTAACGGCTATCTTTTGACTGCTATAGCCTGAATTTCGAAATTGGCATCGAATAACAAGCTACCAGCGCCAATAAATGCACGCGCCGGAAACTCCTGGGTAAAGAAGGTGCGGTACTCATCGTTAAAGACCTGGTACAAAGATAAGTCCGAACAAAAGATCTGCACATAGGTCAGGTCGTCCATTGTCATGCCGGCGTCTTCCAACTGCGCCTTAATACCGTTCATGACATTGCGTGCCTCAGTCGCTGGGTCTGTAGGTACTGCTCCATCCTCCAAGCCAAGTGTGCCTGAGATATACAGGGTATCCCCAGTTAACACCGCGCCACTGAAGGGCGACACATCTGCCTGCGAGGCATGATTAGGGTTGATATAGACTCGGTCCTGCGCAGTCGCGCCAAGTGCAGTAAATAAAGTTAGAGCCAACGCGGCGGCGCATAGAGTTCTTAGCTTGGTCATTTTGGTATTCCTTTTTATTCGTGATTCATCCTAAAAATTTCAGCGTACGAGCATGACCGACAATTTACTATGGTGCAAGTTATAGCAGTTAAGCCTGTTAAAATTTCTTGCTCTTGCTTGACTTAAGGGCTAGATTTATTCGCAACACTTAGAGCTCAACTATGGAGAATAAACAAGCAAAATGATTATCGTAACCGGCACTGTAAATTTCGAATCTCTTGGTGAAGTTGAGCAGGTAACGCAGGCCCTCATAAACAGAGCGCAACGTAGTAGAAAAGACGCTGGTTGTGTCTACTACAGTTTCTCAAAAAACCTGGAAGACCCAACAGAAATCTGCCTCACTGAAAAATGGGACAGCGTCGAACTGCTGCAAGCTCATCTGGAAATTGTTGATGAGGAATTTACCACCCTTCTGGGCACGGCAAAAATAACTCGCGCCATAGTTGTTTCAAACGAAGCCCGTGCAGATCGAATTTTGATGGAGCGGTAGGGTAGGGACCTACTGGTAAACTCTAGCGCTTCTGATTCGTTACGTTCTATTTGTTTAATGCGTCTTTTGTATTTTATGGCTCCAACCCGAGCTGTTCAAGACGCCTAGCGCCACCCAAAATTCCTGTCATTCCGTAGTTACCTTCGTGGCAGGCGTATTCGTAAATTTCTTCGTTGATTCTTGAAAGCGCATATTCTCCAGAAAACTGAGAAGTGAACACCGTTGGATCATTTACGGTGAAGCCATAAATCATTTTGTTGTTGGAATCTCGTCTAAAGGTTTCCACGACAGTGAGATTCTCGGTTGGCACGCCATACAATGTCTGCCAATTATTGAAATGCATGGTTTCAACAACCAGCGTATCCCCTTCCCAGCGTCCAATTGAGCTACCCATCCATTTTCTTTGCGTTTGAGCCGCTGGATTATGATCATCCGTTATTTTGATAATTCGAGTGTCGTGCGCCATTTCCGTGGTAATACTGATGTACCCCGGCGACTGGTTAAACAGCAGATGGCTATTGTAGATACTCGGACGCATAACCGGACTGCCGAAATTCCCGTTCAACAGGCAGCGCTCACCCAGACCCCGACCCTCGGGACCATCGCTGTTGCGGCCGCGCCGATTGGCGGGCCTAGCGTTCATTCTCTCGCTAAACCCCGCGACACGAGTAGGCATGCGCCCGTTTGGCGGATCAGTAATAGCTGAAGTACGAAATTCGCCATCTATGGTTGGGATAAACTTAGCGTCTTCGCGCCAGAACAAATCGTAATTGCCCAGAGATGGCAATGCCTCGCCAACTTCCGGCGGTGCACGATCAGGGCTCAAAGGCTCATTGGCGGCGTCGAACTTCTGTTGTACTGCACCTTCCAGCACGAGAGCCTCTTCCTCGGTATAGGCACGCTTCTCACCCAACTCTACCGACCTTTCAAAGGGCATGATCGTGGCGTGTTTCCATACACCGTGAAAGTTAGGCACTCCCCATTCAGTCTTCGGGGCTGCATAGTCCTGTGCTATGGCATTAGTGGTACTCAGGCTGATTAGTAGTAGGGGGAAAAGCATTTTCATTTTGATTCTCCGTCACGATTTTTCATTCAGGTGAACAAACTAAATTGGTAGGTTTGTAGAGAATATACATGAATTCGCGCTGATTGCCTCCACCGGTCACTTTACTAGCCTCTAAGCAGGGAAGGAATCGATACCCTTAAAGCTAGACAACGATAAATCACTCCCGTTCCTAGTTGAGGGCTGTTATATTGTATGCCGCTTTGTGGAAGGTGACAGTTGGTATCGCCCGTCTGAGAAAAAATAAAACCAATCTGCTAGCCAAGTAACGCAATAAATAACCAACACATCAAATAAAGAGGCACTACATGTCAGTAAATTCTACCTATCTACAAATGTTCTCCACAGTAACCGAGTCAGGAGAACTGCGCCTAGAGTTGAAAGAACAAGAAACACCGAAGCCGACCGCCGATCAGGTCTTAGTCATGATTGAAGCGACGCCTATTAATCCTTCCGATCTAGGCGTCATGTTCGGCTTTACGGACATGAGCGCTGCCACCTCTACTGACGTTGCGCTAACAGCACCAGTGTCTGATCAGGGCATGCGAATTATGAAGGCGCGAATAGGCCAAGCACTGCCGGTAGGGAACGAAGGCGCAGGCACGGTAGTGGCGACGGGAGATAGCGAGGCTGCCAAGAACCTGAACGGAAAAATTGTTGCGATAGCAGGTGGTGGCATGTACGGCCAATACCGCTGCGTAGACGCATCTGCATGTCTACCGTTATTAGAAGGCCATACCGCTAAAGATGGTGCATCCAGCTTTGTGAACCCTATGACTGTGCTGGGGATGATCGAAACGATGAGAATGGAAGGCCACACTGCATTGGTTCACACTGCAGCAGCCTCTAATCTAGGTCAGATGTTAAATCGTGTCTGTCAGGCTGATGGTGTTGAGCTCGTCAACATTGTACGCAAAGAAGAGCAAGCTACCCTGCTTAAAGACATGGGCGCTAAATATGTAGTCAACAGTAGCGCCGATAGTTTTATGGCCGAGCTGACTGATGCCATTCACGCAACGGGTGCAACCTTAGCTTTCGATGCAACCGGCGGCGGCATGCTCGCCTCCAACATTCTTACCTGCATGGAAGGTGCCGCAGCGAGAACGCCTGGTGCGTACAGCATCTACGGCTCGATCAAACACAAACAGGTCTATCTCTATGGCGGGCTCGATACTTCCGCCACGACCTTAAATCGAGGCTACGGCATGGCATGGGGCGTTGGTGGCTGGCTGCTACCTAACTTTCTTGCCAAAGCTGGCATGGAAGTAGCCGGACGCTTACGTGCTCGAGTAGCGAAGGAACTAACGACTAGTTTTGCGAGCAACTACACCAATGAAATTTCGTTGAGCGAAGCTTTAGACGTCGACACTATGCAGCAGTATTACGCAAAGCATACGGGCGAGAAGTTTCTGGTCTGCCCACAGAAATAATCTTCCTCTTTCCTCTATAGAAAGAGAGGTGGATTTATTTTTTTGAAATCAAGATGAAACGAGGGGTCACAGGTTGAGAAAACTTGCTGACCCTTTTTCTTTGACAAATGGAGACACACTTATTTTACGAAAGTCTTAAAATCGATAACCCACTAGTCATGGACGGTTCATGCTAAATATGGTTTTACTATCTACACGCGTATAGTCGTTGTATCCCAACCTCCCTATGGTCAGCATTTTTATTACATCGACCAAGCCTTCCTCGGTAATAAATTCATCCTTTATGTGAATTCCAACTACCTCGCCAAATATAACCCGATACGCATCTGCCTCACTCCATCCGGGAATGTCCACGCTTTTTAGATAGCGGCATTCCAGATGAACAGGTGCTTCTTTGATGCGCGGGGCACTGATAATCTGCGAGGGGATGGGAGTCAATCCTGAAAGAACTATTTCGTCGCTTTCTGGCGGCAAATTCTGGGAAGACTTGTTCATTTGCTCACGTGTATCCCAGGTAGCCAGATTGCACACAAATTCGCCCGTTGCCTCAATATTCCTTACGGAGTCTTTCATGCCATCTGAGGCTGAGCCTACACCGCCGGAAAACATTACGGTTGGCGGACTGTAGCTGACCGCATTGAAAAAACTATAAGGTGCAAGATTGTGTATGCCCGACTCGTCAGCAGAGCTGATCCAACCAATAGGACGCGGGATAATCAAACTATTAAAAGGGTTCTTGGGCAGGCCGTGATTTTTTTTCTTGGGTTCGTAAAACATAGTAGTAATATTCTATAGTGAGTAGTTAAGGAGAAGCATAAATGCACAATGAATCAATGCTATTTATTAGAACGGTTATCGATCGTCCGCCTGTAATTCCGCCTTAAACTGTTTAAACTTCGCAACATAAACCTCTGCACTCCTAGCTAAGCCAAGCTGCTGCTCAGAGGATAGAGCCTTTACTACTTTAGCAGGAGACCCCATCACTAGAGATCCATCAGGAATTTCTTTTCCCTCTGTAACCAGGCTGTTCGCGCCGATCAGGCAGTTCTTACCGATCTTCGCGCCATTGAGTACAACGGCGTTGATGCCGATCAGCGAGTTATCGCCTATGGTGCAACCGTGTAGCATCACCTTATGACCTATGGTGACGTTCTTGCCGATTGTTAGCGGATAGCCGACGTCAGAATGTAGCACCGAGCAATCCTGCACATTTGAATTCTCGCCAATGGTGATAAGTTCATTGTCGCCGCGAATTACGGCGTTGAACCAGACGCTAGCGTTGTTTTCCAAGCGTACATTTCCTATTACGTCAGCACTGGGGGCAACGTAAAAATCTTCGCCTGTAATATCGACCTTATTCTCACCTAAACTGTACAACATACTTCTCTTCCTTAATTTAAATTGGTGCTGCAGATTTTATTTACGTTTGCCGATCCAGCCGCAGAAAATAGCGCGGAGGAAAACCAGTTCGAAATCTAAACTCGAAACCGAAGCTGTAGACCTGTCTGATATGTTCTTCCTCGCCCCCTTCCAATGGTACCGCCAAATAGTTTTCGAACGAATCTTCACCAGGCAACTTTACTTCGACGTTCGGATTATGGATCGCCTGGTTGTACCACGCACGCGGCCAATGATTGGCAGCAATGTAATTGCGGCCCTCTATCTTTTCAAGCCTCAACACTCTTTCATGACGTTCGTTGTCGTCACTAAACGTTGCTATAACTAATGAGGTGTTGCCCCGTGGTTGGTTGTAGCCAAGTCGGACCTCGAACCAGGCGATAGAACCTACGTAGACCAAAAACAACACACCTACTGTGATCGCTAACCACTTTACAATCTTGTCGCTTCTCACTTTACTACTGCGAAACTGAATTTCTGCATTCCCATTGTAAGTTAAATGGCGCAGAATCATTGTTCGCTATATACAATCTAAGCGGGTGTAGCTCAGTTGGTAGAGCTCTAGCTTCCCAAGCTAGTTGTCGCGAGTTCGAATCTCGTCGCCCGCTCCATTTTTTGTACTATGGCAATCGGAATACATACAAAGTGTTGCCACCACCGCGCTGACGAATCTCCGGGGTGTGGCGCCGATAATTAACACCTTCGCCTGCCGCTATCGCAATGTACTGCACTCCGTCGACGCTATAGCTTACCGGGAAGCCGCCAGCTGTCGAGTTGAGAACCTGTTCCCAGAGAATGTCGCCGTTGTCGGCATCAAAGGCACGAAATCGTCTGGCATCATCTGAGACGAAAACAAGCCCGCCGCCTGTTGTTAAGACTGAGCCGCCTATGCCAGCTCGTTGCTTATAGGTCCAGCGTGTCTCTCCGGTGGCTACATCTATGGAGGCAAACTGTCCAACCTGACCCGTATCTTCAGGTCCAATATCCACGCTGCTTCTAGCCGAGGCATGGTGTAGACCTACGGTTGGCTCCACCGGCCTTAGGGCAAAATTCATACACGTGTTATTAGTTGGTGTGTATAGCGAATTTGTTTGTGGGCTATAGCCTACCGAGTTCCAGTTAATGCCGCCCTGGGTGGTTGGGCAGACGAGCTTCTGTTGCCCGATTTCTGTGATGTCTATTTCCGGATTGGTTATTCCCTTACGCCCTTCTACGTCTACGCCAACGATTATATTTTGGTAATTGGTCTGTGTTGCCCAGAGAAAGTCGCCGGTGGCTGCATCTAGCGTCCACACTATGCCAGGCTTGCCAGGAATACCTGTTATGACTTTCCTGCGCTCGCTAGATGCTATGTTTGGATTCATCCAAGAGACTGCATCGACATCGGGCGTGACTTCGGTTTCTACGATAAGTCTTTCAAAGGGATGATCCTGATCCCAATTGCCTGCAGGAATATATTGAAAATACCACTCAATTTCTCCTGTCTCTGCGTCCAGTGCCAGAGTGGAGTTGGTGTACAGGACATCACCGCCGCGAGTGCCGCGCTGAATTTCTCCCCAGGGAATGGGCACAGCCACACCGATAAAAATAAGATTGAGTTCAGGATCGAAGCTGGCCGGCATCCAGGCCGAGCCACCACGGCGTTGCTCGTTGGGCACATCGCCCCAGCTCTCACCATTTGGTTCGCCGATTCTCGGCACTGTATTGGTACGCCATAACTCTTCGCCAGTGTCGGCATCGTGGGCAGTAATCCAGCAGCTGGTATTGATGTAGTAGCAACCGGACATACCGGTAATGACCTTGCCATTGAACACCTGTGGTCCACCGGAATAATGCTGCCCGACGGTCCAATCGCCAATCTTTCGCTCCCAAGTGACTTCACCACTGGTAGCATTCAGGGAAACAATATAAGCGTCTCGAGTGGCTATAATTAGCTGGTCTTTGTAAAGAGTGCCGTTGCGATTAGCGCAGGACAGTGGTGCCACATGATCGACAGTTGCTCTTCTGTATTCCCAAAGAGGCGTGCCATCGGTCGCATCTACTGCCTCGATAAAATCACAGGCCTGTGGCAGGAACATGATGCCATCGTGCACCAGTGGCGTGGTTTCTTGCTTGCCCGGCTCCATAGTCCAGGACCAAGCTAGACGTAGGCTGTCTACGTTGTCTTTGTTGATCTGATCCAAAGGGCTGTGAGCCCAGTTGTTCGGCGTGCCGCGCCACATCAACCAATCGCTAGCTGGCGGATTAGCTAGCTCCTCCAGCGTGACTGGCGTGTAATTCTCCAGCAGTGCTTGAGCTTGAGCTTGAGCTTGAGCCACGGCACTAGAGGTGCTTAACAGCAGAGCTACAGCGGCTGCAGATAGAGCCGCCGATAGGCAGCGGTTGAAAGAGCTAAGGACTGGCATGGTGTATTCCTTCTTATTGTTAAACATGTCTTGGGACATACTTTTGGCCGAATTCGGTTCCAGCAAGCCCAGATTAACAAACTTCTACTGAAAATAGACCCATCCGCTGCTAATATCCGCCGATGGAGTCAATAGGGAATCAAAAGTGGAACCAATAGAGCAGCCCAAGCAAGATGACCTGAGCCGGCTAGTCTCCCTTTTGGAGCAGGCGCATCAATCCCTCGCTCAGCACTGGCTGGGTGATGATTTCGTAATTGAACTACTGCTAGCCAGCGTTATCGCCAGGGGCCATGTGCTGGTCGTGGATGTGCCCGGTGTCGGCAAGACAACCTTGGCCAAGGGTCTGGCACAGATACTCGGACTAGATTTTAACCGTATACAATTTACCAACGACATCCTCCCGGCAGATATATTGGGTGGCAGCATCTATAACGCCAGCGAAGCCAAATTTACTTTCTCACCCGGCCCGATCTTCACCGACTTTTTGCTAGCAGATGAGATTAACCGTGCGCCGACGCGAAGCCAGTCTGCATTTCTTCAAGCTATGGAGGAAGGCTATGTGGCCGCCGACGGTGTAAACCAGCCGCTTTCGACTCTGTTTACCGTGATCGCCACGCAAAACCCAATCGATTTTGATAGCACCAATCCTCTACCAGAGGCACAGCTAGACAGATTCCTAACCTCAATCAGACTCGGCTACCCAGACACCGATGCAGAGCTGCATCTGCTCGGCGAATACCGCGAGGCGGCGAAGCGTGATCCGCTAGCGGTTTTGGATAAAGTTTCCGTCGCAGCTCTGCGCGATGCCTGCGATAAAGTGCATCTGCACGCCGACCTAGCGCGCTACATCGTGACACTCGCAAGAGCGACGCGCATCGAGCCGAACATAAAACTTGGGATTTCTCCGCGCGGATCAATGCATTTGGCATCTGCCTGCAAAGGCTATGCCTTGGTTAAGGGTAGACAACAGGTAATTGCTGAAGACATACAGCAGCTCATCCCGCCTGTGTGGAATCATCGTCTTCTCCCGCGGCACGGTCGTGACAACGACAGCACCCAGGCCCATGAGTTGATGCAAAACATTGTGGCAAGCATTCCAGTGCCTCGGTAGCTAGATAAATGGGGTCAGAGTAAAAACCAGTCGTCCAAACTATGAATACTGACAACTCTTCAAATGGTTTTTACTCTGACCCCGAACCTGCTAGCCCTGGCGCTGTTCTCCTTAGGTTCTTTTCATGAGTGAATTAGCCGATCGTCCTGTACGTGTGCCCGAGGAGACACTCCTCATTCACTGGTGGAGGTTAGTGCGCTGGTTCTCGAATTTGCGCCTCGTTCCACGCTGGTCTGAACATCGCGCAAAATTACTGCTGCGTTTGTTTCGTCGCTTTTACTACGATGGCTTAACGCGCACCGGCAAGATCATCCTCATCTGCTCACTCCTCATCTTCTTGTTTAGCTATAGAACCAGCAGTGAATTTCTTCTATTCACTAGTGCCTTCGGTGTAGGTTTATTGTTATGGAGTGCTCTGCTGGGCTATATCTGTAGACCCAAGATATCAATCCAGCGTGAAACACCGAACACTGCAGTCGCCGGACAGGCGCTCTCGTCGAAAATCAAGGTGACAAACAACGGCCGCTTTAGTCTGTACAATTTTTCCCTGCGCGAGATGGTCGTACCCTATGGCCGTTGGCCTAAGGAATGGTCGCGCCCGCATCGACAGAAGCTTCCCACGGGTCAAAGCACCACGCTATCGGTTCACTGCGAGCCGCAAAGACGCGGCATAGTAAATCTTTCAGGCCTCGCCGTGCAGACTTACTTCCCTTTCTTCCTTACCCGATTTACCACAAGAGTAGAAGAATCCGCAGATGTCTATGTCTTACCTAAAATCTTGAAGGTTACAGTTCCATCGCTGCGCAAACTTGTAAAGCAGGCCAGCAAGCATCTAACCTTCGGCAGTGAGAGCGCACGTAAAGGCCCCTCATTAGACTACGCCTATTCACGGCCCTACCAGACCGGTGACTCGCTGCGTCGTCTGGATCATCGTGCCAGCAGTCGTTACGGCGAACCGATGAGCAAAGTGTTCGAGGGCGTCGAGCAGATAAGGCGCAACAAGGTCTGCCTTATCGTGGATCTAAGCTTAGCCAACTTTCAGGCCTGGCAGCGTCGGCCTATTGATGAGGAACCATTAGAGGAGCGCTTAGCACTGGCCGTAGAAATTGGTCTTTGTGCACACAATGAAGGCTTTAGCCTAGTAGCACTAGCAACCGGGCCTAGCTGGCATACCCTCGAAGACACGCATCAATTCTCCCAGCACATAGCGACTTGCAAGCCGCAACGCGGCTACTCGGAAGAACTCAATACCCTCCCGGATTCGGCTCTATTAGATGAAGGCATCCATGTGCTGGTTCTTGGACGCTGGACGAAGAAAGCAGAAGCACTGGTGGATCGCTGGCAGCGTGCAGGCATTCTAGTGCTGGTCTTTCTTATTAGCGAAACAGCACAGGACAGTGGCTGCCTTCCACAAGGCAGTAGTTTTGTCGAGATTACGACATCACTCACATCGACAGCTGCTACGGGCTCTAAGGCAAAACTAAAAGAACAGCTGAAGGTTAAGTTTGAGAAACCTTCGAATAAGGAGGCCAGCTAATGCCTCTGGGACAGATCTTTCTGGCAATTTTCTTGGCCTTGGAGTCCCTACATCTGGGATTGTCCATGGAACTAACAATTGTCATCTGGCTGGGGCAGGCTTAAGCGCTCTTGGCGCACTGAAGTTAGTACAGATCGAGCGGCCTACTTGGGGTTTGTCTTTTGTTCTGCTGGCGCTTGGCGGCTTTCTCGGCAGCCAGGTTCTGGAAGACTGGGCACTCGAAAATTCTTGGGCGCAGACCAACGGACTAGGCGCGGGCCTAACGCTTAGTTTATTAACATACCAACTGTGGCTATTTGCATCCGGGGAAAAAACCGTCACCCACCTAGCACTGAATCGCAACTCGCAAACGATTCTTGTACTGGGCTTACTCCTGGTATTGCTCATTTCGCCGCCTGAACAAACAATAGTACAAATATTCGGCGTACCTGTTGCTCTACTCAGTATTGCAACAATTTTAATTGCTAGTATCACCTTAATAGCGGATCGCTGTGCCGACTTTTTACTCTCACGTCTCCTGTTATTGCTACCGCTGTTCTTGGTTGTGCCACTGTTGGGCGTACTGCTGAGTATTGGACAAGGGCCAGTCATTGCTGCATTGGGAGACATGTTTCCAAGTGGCAACAATTTTACGCCGACTGGATTCTCACCCAGACAGCAGCTGCGTGCCTCAGCATTCCTGCAACCTTCCAACCGCGCTGTTATGCGTGCTACAACAAAGGGTCGTCCAAATCCGTATCTCGTTGGCAATCGACTCGTTGAACTAGACGAGAATTTAGTGTGGCTGCCGGTAGAGCGGCCTCTGTTCGCACTCACGTTATTCGATGCGGACATCGAAGAAAGTAATCAGCTACGCTTTGAGATGGATAACCATCAATTTCCAAAAAATAATTTCCTGCCGCAGCGTATCGACGTACAAAGTCTTGCCAGCAACAACTTCGTATTTATGAGCCCCAACACTAGCCATCTAATTGGTCGCTTTGAGGCACTCACACTCGATGCCGCAGATGTTTGGTCCCCTGTCTACGACCGCGGCGCCGACAGACGCTGGGAGATTGAGACTAGCAACGAATCGACACCTGACGCATTCAATGAGATCAATCTTCAGTTACCTTCGTTCTGGGATGCGGACCTACAGACGAAAAGTGCAGAATTCCTTGCCAGTGACAATCAACAGACCGTCTACAACGTACTAGAGCATTTCATCGCGCGCACTTACTCGCTAGAAACAAATTTCGATCCACAGCAACCGTTTCACGACTTCTTCCTGCGTGAACAACCCGCCTACTGCTTCTGGTTCGCGACAGGCGCGACTCTGGCTCTGCGTGCGAACGACATTCCCGCGCGCGTAGTCGGCGGCTATGTTATTCATGAGCAGCTGTCCGACGAGATGTGGCTGGTTCGCGAACGTGATGCCCACAGTTGGGTCGAATGGCAGGACGCAGAAGGCTATTGGCACACCATCGACCCTACGCCGCCTAGCATTACGAGTTTCTTTGAAGGCTATGAGTCGAATCCATTCAGCGCCTTTTATCATCGCCTAGCCGGGCAGTGGCAAAAAATAATCGATGCTGTACTCGCCAATGAGCTCATGACGGACCTGGTTCGCTATGGCGGCCTGTTGATTCTGCTGTTCTTGTTTGTGCGGGAATATCGCCGCATCCAGCACCGCCAGAAGAAATTCGATTCGCGCACTGAGCGCTGGCAGAAAGTCTGGCAACGTTTTCTGATTTCGGCGAACCTGCCGGTGAACGAATCCTGGACGGCAAGCACCTATGCCCAGAATCTACCCGAACAATGGTCTTCGGTCCGAGTAAGAGCGGCGAAATTGTTCCTGCAAAGTTACACCTTGCAGCGCTTCTCCAATAATGATGAGCGCGCTATCGAAGAAGTAGAGGAATCACTAGAAACATGTTTACAAACCTTAGATAAATAGTGCCCTACAGGCATAGCTTTTTCGCGCAAGAGCTTTTAGTCTCTGGTTAGAACATTCTTAGAACCATTTAGGAGAAACATGCGATGAGATCAGTCTACAAATTATCGAAATACATTGGCCTACTCTTTGTTGGGTTATCTACAGTATTAGCAACCTCTCTCATTCAGGCAGCTGACAACGATTGGGTAACTCTGATAGATGGAACGCAGGGAATGGAGAATTTCAACATCGTCGGTGATGCGAATTGGTCTGCTGAACACAATGCTATTCAGGCAACCCAGGGTAGCGGTGCATCTTGGCTAGTCAGCAAGAACAGTTATAGCGATTTTTCATTGCGTGTTGAATTCTGGGCAAGCAACGACGCCAATAGCGGCATCTATATGCGCTGCGAAGATGCGAATCAGATCACGGATCGTACCTGCTATGAAGCGAATGTATTCGACCAGCGCGGCGATCCCTCATTCGGCACCGGCGCAATAGTGCATATTGCTCCAGTGGATGAGCCTAGACCTACAGCTGGGAACAGTTGGAATGTGTTCGTTATTACTTTAGACGGTGATCACTTGGTAGTAGAGCTCAATGGCAAGCGAACAGTAGATGTGCGGGACAATCTGCTGGCAAGCGGACCGATAGCCTTACAATGGGGTCGCGGTGCGCTACGTTTTCGCAAGGTCGCAATTAAAGAGCTGTAAAAAAAGGCGGGCAGAGATTAAACCCTCCTCCTCCGCCTCTTCTTCTAAAACCTAGAGTTATTTTTCAGCCAATTCCTTCATCGCCACTAGTGCGCCTTCGAACATGCCACGCCTACCGGCGACATTCGCATCCTTCGCTGCCTGATCTTCTAGATTGGACACATCCAACATCAGCGTGTACAACAGCTTGGAGCTGTTCGCGCCTGTAGGTCGTGCCTCAAGGAAGCCATGGTAATGATCGTAGAATCCATCTTCCGGTGCCGGCTGCGTGTAGCCATAAGACAACTCAGTCTCAGCAACGAGGATCTCGAGAATCCTGCCGCCTAATAGCGAACGGACCGTACCTAGAGCGCCATCACCTGCAGTGATCTCGCATGGGAGGCTAAGCCATTCACTGATGTCGCAGTAGCCTCCGACTTTGGACCAGACTTCTGCGGCGGGTTTATCGACATCGATCTCCATTTCGATTGCTACGTACTCCTGTGCGAATGCTGTTGAAGCAATGAAGCCAGGAAGTGCTAGGAGAGTCAAAATTAAGCGTTTCATGCGTGTTTCCTTTTCTATGATTGTTATTGGTGATTGGTTTTTGTAATTCGTAATTTACGGATAAGTGTTAGCTTCACGATAGCGGTTTACCTAGCTTGCGTCATAGTCATTTGGTGATTGGCGATATCCAGCATTATAATTATTTCCTCCAACATTGTCGCTCCTATCGAACCCACTGTCAGGAACGCCGCCTCAGGAGCAGACATCTCGGGCTTGGTGTCTCTGTCTACGTAGTGATCATAGGGCACTTCCAATAGAGGAATATTTGTCTCCACGTTGCGCAGTGCGATTTCACCAATCTCAAAGGAGCCGACATACTCGATGAAGAATTCCGCTGCCTCGAGCTGAGAATTATCAACTAGAAACTCGGCGGCAGTGAGATCTAGGCCTTCGGCTGTCGCTCTATCCAGCAGTAACTCCCCGCTGTATTCAGTATCGATACGCAGCCATGTCTGATAGCCCTCTACAACACCCTGAACCGCAATCTCGTCCAGGTCAACATTAACATGGAAGTTTACGGAAGTAGCGCTGTCGAAATCCGGTGATCGGCTCTGAGAGGTACAGACCTCATCGTTTGCAAAATTAATTTGCAGCAGCGCGTTCGCATCTGATGAAACCAATGCTACGAGAACATCGCCCTCGACGTCCGGTAGGGGCTTACAATCACCCTCTGCCGTATAGGCCAATTGACCGATTACGAGCCCAGCGCTCAGCCATACGTATAAAAATTTGTTCATAGTGATAGGTTTTACAACTCTTTGTTTCAAATATTCGACGCAAAGATTACAACAGATTCCCGCTCAGCAATAGAGCGGTGTCTGTGTAGAACAGACCCACTGAAAGCAACGCACATGCTCTAACCTGGTGCGCTGGCACAGTAATGGCGCAAATCACCCCGCCGATGAAGCGATGTATTGATCTATTCAGCGAATTACTGCTGATTCAAAAAACTGCAATGTTCGCCTGTTAATCTTCTCTAAAGCGGGCTGGAGGCAATGCAGAAACACTTCCAACTGAAGCAAAGCGCTCAGAGTTTCCACCGAGAATTAACCTTGCTATTGGCACAAGGATTGCTAATTACGAAGTATTACTTCTGTTACCGCACTACTACGAACTGATTCTATGGATTCAGAATCGTTTCTACTGAATTACGGAAGATTACTTAGGACACATACCCAATGCAAACCCAACACAGAGGCTTGCGTACATTTTGTACAGCGGCCGAACATCTTAGTTTCAAGAAAGCAGCTAATGAACTTAGCCTCACACCTAGTGCTGTGAGTCATCAGATTAGCGATTTAGAGGAGGAACTAGGCACAAAACTGTTCAAGCGCCTCACTCGATCGATCTCATTGACTCAAGATGGCTCTCACTTATACAGGGAGATTAATCCGTATCTAAGGGCAATCGACAACGCGACTACGAAAATTCGTAGACAGAAAACGCGCTACCCACTCTTAGTGCAGATGCCCGAGTTCTTCGCTAGCGAGCTGCTTATGCCGCGAATGAATGAATTCTCTGAGGCCTACCCCGATATCGATCTACGGATTGAGGGTATAGGCATAACCGATGACCTCAATCCGGCTGCTGACATCAATATTTTACTTTCACGCAAGATACCGAATGCCATCAAGGTGGCCAAGTTATTTCCGATTCGCTATATACCAGCATGCAGTCGCGAGCAGAAGAAAAAGTGGGAGCTGGAAGGGATTTCCGAACTTGCTGCTATCAAAAAGGCGACGATTCTTTTGCACAAAGCCAGACCTAAAGCCTGGGAGCAATGGGCAAAAAATGCTGGCGTGGTAGGTCTTCGGCCCAAGAAAATAATCTATGTCGATAGCATGTTTGCTCTGTCCCGGGCTGCAGAACAGGGTGTAGGCATTGCGCTCATGCCGCTGCCGGTAAGTCAGGATTGGTTTGATTCTGGTTCGCTAGTCGCATTACACGAATCCCATCTCGTTACAGAAGATTACTATTGGCTAATATTAAATGGAAACAGCAATAGGAAAATCTCTTTAGTTTTCTGGCACTGGCTAATCAAAACTTTTAACCCGCAGCAGCTCGAAATGTAAGTGAAATTATTTCACCCGTTACATTAGGAAACATACTTTGTCAGCAAGCGGTTCGATCCTTACTATAGACACAAATCGAAAAACAGGCGGCTTCACAAATCTAACGCTCTTCTTAATCGCTGCTGGGTTAGTAATGTTGAAAAACATTTAAGCACAAAATAAATTTTAGCCAGTGTGTTTTTATATTTTAAAACCTAACTACTGTATCTAGCAAATCACAAGGATCAATCATGAAATACTTATCACATTCTAAATTAGCATTACTTGCACTTACACTGGCTTCTTCCTTCGCAACTTCCGGCGCACTTGCTGACTACCGCTTAACTGCATTCAGCGACACGGCGGGATTTCAGGCGTTAGTAAAAGAAGACCTTGCGAAAGCGAAATCCATTTTTGCATCGCGCAGCCTCAAGAACATGGATTACTTCGAAACAAACAACTTGTGCGTCGCCCAGATTCTTTTTGAAGAGTACGACGCGGCTATCGCTAGTTGTAGCAGCGCAATTGCAAAGTCCAAATTTTCTTCAGAACTCACTTTTGGGAACGAGAAGGTGGCTCTCGCCTCCATCTATTCTAACCTTGCTGTTGCCAAGGTAATGGCTGGAGACGGCGCCGGCGCTAACGTGGATCTCGAGATGGCCCTATCGCTAAACCAAAAAGACAGCAATGCTAGCATCAATTATGACCTGATCAGCACCAACCTAATCGCTGGAAGCTAATCCCGGCCGGCATATCTACACAAGGAATTACTCTCCTTGGCTGAACCACTAAAACTCTAAACCAGTTCTAGTGAATTCAGCCTTTTTTAATACCTGGGAAAATTTTCTAGCTACGTGGCCGTACAACACCAAGCGCAGACGAACTCACTCTCGCCGCGCTCAAAGATTGAGACAGCGTATTTCACAATAACTTCAAACGCCAAGTACACAGCGAAGCCGAGTCACCCAGAGGTAGGATTCTATGCCTTTATGATATGTCCAAACGCTGGTTTGAAGGAGATGATTTCTTTGGCTGCATGTACATTCAGGCGATAAGCGAGCGCTCGGACCCGACCTCCTAGTTTAGAGCACTGCAAACAATGCAAGACGCTAATGCGGAATTCTTTTTTGAGCTATGTATCGAGCTCGAGTCGCCTGAGCTGCTTGCAGATCAATTGGCACACCTGATGGAAAGGGCAATCGTAACGGCTCAGGTTTCGCAAGACAGCCGAGCGACTGCGACAGCGAGACAACAGCTGAAACACTGATGCCCGCATAAGAGTAGAAGAGCAGGACCACAAAAGAATTAATCTTTTTCCTGCACTCTCGCACCGCTTAAGCGACTCTCCATAGCGTAGTTTCCCTCATGGCAAGCATACTCGTACTGAGTGTATTCACTGTCGCGTGCGTAAGGAAAAGCCACGGTCCAAGGCTCAGAATAGGTTTGAGGATCATCAACGGTCAATGTGTAGCGCAGCGTGTTTTCATCCACTATAGCAAATGTCTCTAACATCTTACGGCCAGGATGTTGTGGAGCATTACCCGGGCCCGGCGTACCCGGAGCGCGCATATTGCCCACGTAGTCAAAGTTTGTAGATTCTACATACAGTGTATTACCGCGCCAGTGACCTCGAGGATCACCTTCTACCTGAGAAATATTTTCGTGTAGATGCGCACCTGCATCTATGGGAATGATGCGAGCGTTGTGAATCATTTCGCTATGGATAACGACGTAGCCAGGCGCCTGAACAATGAGTTTGCCGTTGTTGTAGGCGGTAGGCATCATCATGCCGAACACACCACGAGAGAGACAACGGTCACCAGATTCCACATTGCCCGCAGAATCGTGTTCATGTTCCACATTAAAAGCCACTATAGCTTTCGCTTCCTCTGTTAGGGCAGGACGACGACCGTTTCGCGGCTCCACAATCAATGCAGGCGCATCGGCAACCGCATCGGACCAATACCAATCGAACCAGTAATTTTCGTAGGCACCTACACCGCTGCTATTTTCGAAACCCGTCCAAGTATCTGACTTTCTGGCTTCGTCTCTTGTTCTTATAAGCTCTACAATTTCTTCCTGACTTGGCTCGCGCCCTTGAAATTGTTCCGGCAGCTCCAGGGGCGTTGCCGTAGCCCCGACGTTATTCCACATACCACCGATATCAGGTTGCCCATCGGCGAGAATATTGGGTGTCCAATCAGACTGAGCAACAGCAGAACTGCAACAAGCCACTGCGAAAACTAGCTGGCTTAGAATCTTTGTTGGAGTCAGTTTGAGCTGAATTAAATTAATCATCATAGCTCCTACCTCCTTA
>Ga0115000_10001980_pt1 | contig 17857 bp, 19 predicted proteins | sample ArcticOcean_MG_C_6_FD_89690 | JGI IMG/M metagenome (GOLD analysis project Ga0115000, IMG submission 89690) | Marine microbial communities from western Arctic Ocean - ArcticOcean_MG_CB8_128 | ecosystem: Environmental > Aquatic > Marine > Oceanic | place: Arctic Ocean: Canada Basin | collected...
CCATTAATTTTTGAATAAATTTTTTTTGATTGTTATGTAACTGTAATCCAATCAATAAACCAACACCCCTCACTTCTTTAATTACCTTTGGAAAATCCTGCTTTAACTTGTTCAGCTCAGAATGAAAATGTTTTGATAATTTTTTAACATTAGCAAGAAATCCCTTTTTCAATATTTGGTCTAAAACAGCATTTCCAACTGACATTGCTAAAGGATTACCACCAAATGTTGAGCCATGAGTTCCTGCAACCATGCCTGATGCAACTTTCTTATTCATCAAAACAGCCCCAAGTGGGAAGCCTCCACCTATACCTTTTGCTATTGGCACAATATCTGGTTTAATGTTTGCGGTTTCAAAAGCAAAAAAATTTCCAGACCTACCTACACCACATTGAACTTCATCCAAAATTAATAAAATTTTTTTTTCATTACATATTTTTCTTAATCCCTTTAAGCACCAATCTGGAATAACCTTAATTCCACCCTCACCCATAACAGTTTCAACCATAATCGCAGCAGTTCTATTCGTTATAGATTTTTTTAATGATTTATGATTTCCGAATTCAAAATGGTCAAATCCATCAACTTTTGGTCCAAACCCCTCTGTCATTTTTTTTGATCCACTAGCATAAATCGTTGCTAATGTTCTTCCATGAAATGAGTTTTTAACACAAAGAATTCTATTTTTTTTCGGCTTTCCTATTGAATAAAAATATCTTCTTGCAGCTTTAATTGCTGCTTCTGTTGCTTCTGCACCACTATTTTGAAAGATAATAAAATTAGCAAAAGTTTTTTTAGCCAATCTTTTAGCTAACTTTTCACCTTCTGGAATTATAAACGCATTAGACACATGCCAAAGTTTTTTTGATTGATTATTAATTGCTTTTATTAAGTACGGATTAGCGTGTCCTAAAGAATTAACTGCAATCCCTTGAACAAAATCCAGATATTTTTTTCCATTAGTTGAATAAAGAAAGCTTCCTTTTCCACTTTTAAATGAAATTTTTTTTCTATTATAATTATTTGCTAAAGCACTCATAAATTATGATTTAATTTTGTAACCTTTTTTATAAAGACAAAATGCTAAATACCACATTGTAAAACTTAACAATGTTAAATATATTAAACCAGTACTTATTGAGCCATCAGACTTTCCTAAAAAACCATATCTAAAACCATCAATCATATAAAAAAATGGATTCATGTAACTTATATTTTGAAAAAACATTGGCAATTTATCTATTGAGTAAAATACACCAGATAAAAAACTTAATGGTGTAATGATAAAATTAGTAACTGTAGCTGTATGATCAAATTTTTCAGCCCAAAGACCAGTAATAAATCCCAGACTACCCAAAATAAATGCGCTTAAAAATCCAAAAATAAAGATATGAAAAATACTGTTTATATGTATTTCTACTATTAAGGAAAAAATACCAATTGAAATCAGTGCAATTAAAAAACTTCTTGTAAGAGCTGCTAATATAATCGCCATTGAAACCTCAAGTGCTGATAAAGGTGCGTACAGCATATCAACAATATTTCCCTGAATTTTTCCAATCATCAACGAAGACACTGAATGACTAAAAGCTTGAGTTAGTATACTCATTGCAATTAGACCTGGTGCTAAAAAACTTATAAAAGAATAACCAAACACATCTCCTCTATTATTTCCCAATGCTAGAGATAAGACAGACAAAAATAATAAACTTGATACAAGTGGAGATAGTAAGGTTTGCTGCCAAACCGCCATAAATCTGTTACACTCTTTAAGCCATAAGCTCTTGAAACCAATCCAGTTTATAAAACCAAATTTTTTAACTCTCATTTGATATTTTTTATCTAATTCAACCATAAGTAATCATTTATAAATTTTTAATTAATTGTGTACAAAACAAAATTATCTATTGTTTTTTTTTTAAACCCATGTGAACTGTATATAGTTATAAAAATTAATTAACATACTAAATATAGATTATGAGTTGGAACGAAGAGAAAGTAAATAAACTGATAGAACTTTGGGGTAAAGGAAATACTGCAAGTCAAATTGCAGAAATTATTGGTGGGCTGAGTAGAAATGCAATTATTGGTAAGGCTCACAGATTAAATTTATCTTCTAAAATTAAAGCAAGAAATACAAATTCAAGTCAGAGCTATCAAAATAACACTGAAGACAAAAACTCAAAAGAAAGAAAAGAAAGAAAAAATAAATTTAAATCCCTAATTATTGAAAAAGATTTTGAGCCTGAGAATCCAAAGAAATTAGAAGAGTTAGATGAAAGTTCTTGTAAATGGCCTGTCGGACATCCAGAAGAGGAGACATTTTATTTTTGTGGGAGATCTTCTTTGAAAGACTTTTCGTATTGCAAGCTTCATTTACTTTATGCCTATCAGCCAAAAGGGAAAAGAGAAGAATCTACTAATAATGCTGAAGAAGTTCCTCAATACATAAATAAGAAAGTTAATACTGGTTAACAATATTTAGTTCAAGAGTATTTTTTTAATATCTGTGACGATAGAGTTGATAATTCAATATTCAAAATATTGCACTATGTATAATAATTACCACCATAAAATAAATTAGGTAACTTCAATTTTTTATTTCTACTAAGAATTGTCAGAATTATATTTTTCTGTTGAAAACTTTCCACCCACTCGCCACATATAGCAATACTTTTCGACCTCTTGTTCAAACATTCTCGTACTAGGAATTCCTACTTCAGAGTTAGTTTGGTATTTTTTTGATGGAACATTATCATATTTTAGAAGTTTAAGTTGATCTAATGTCAGTAATGGTTTTGGAAATAGTTGAAATAATTTTGCCGATATCTTTGCTACAAAAAAGGGAAGAGGAATTAAAACTCTACTCTTACTAATAAGCTTGAGTAATATTTTTAAAATTTCTTTTAAAGAAATAATTTCAGGTCCAACACATTCAATTATTTTGGAGTGTGTGTTCTTTAAAATGACGTAATAAATAACATCTGTTAAATCAGAACAGTGGATTGGAGTAAATTTTGTATCTCCACGATAATAAAGAGGAAATAATGGAAGTCTACTTAACAAGGTCATAAAATTTGTAGTGAAGCTGTCATCTACAGAATAAACTACTGATGGTCTTAATATGGTGGCTAAAGGAAAATTTTTTTGAATATTATTTTCCCCTTCTAATTTACTTTTTGCGTACTCTGAATCTATTGCATCATTAATACCTAGTGCAGATATATGAATAAACTGTTTAACTTTATACTCCTTACAAAGTTTTGCTAAAATAGATGGAAAAATAGAATGAATATTTTTAAAAGTACTACCTTTTCCAGTTTCGTACAAAATACCAATTAAATTAATACAGATATCAGTTTTAGTAAAAAGTTTTCTAATCTTAACCTCATCAAAAATATTACACTCCACAATATCAATGTAACCTGCATTGGCTTGTGTTTTTATTACATAGCCTTTTTGATGAAGATTTCTTGTCACTACAGTAACTTGATAATTGTTTTTAGTAAGCTTTCTAAGTAAATGTCGACCAATTTGGCCACTGCCTCCAAAAATTAGACAATTTTTTGCTTTCATATATATATAATTAAAAATGAATATTGATATTAAACTACACAAGAATGATCTACCAGAAGATTTAGACTTAGGCAATATTATAGCTGTTGATGGAGAATTCATGGGTCTTAATGTCAAACGCGATCCATTGTGTCTTATTCAAATATCTAGCGGTAAATCAGACGCACATATCATTCAACTCGATAGGTCTACTTACAATGCCCCAATTTTAAATAAACTTCTTTCAAATGAAAAAGTAACAAAAATATTTCATTATGGCAGAGCTGATATGGCTCATATCCAGCACTATCTAAAAATAAAAACAAAAAATATCTTAGACACAAAAATTGCCTCAAAGTTAGCAAGATCTTATTCTGACAGTCATTCACTTAAAACTTTGATAAAAGAATTTATCAATATAGATGTAAGCAAACAATTTCAAAGTTCAGACTTTGGTGGAGAACTGTCACCTGCGCAACTAAAATATTGTGCCAATGATGTTATTTATTTACACAAAATACATGAAAAGTTAAACAATATACTCATAAGAGAAAAAAGAATTGATTTGTACACTAATTGTCTAAAATTTTTAAAAACCAGAGTCGATCTTGATTTGGCTTTATTTAAAGATGATATATGGGCTCATTAAATGAAAAAAAAAGATTATAAGAAAATTGCAAAAAACGTAATTGATTTAGAAATAAAAGCCTTAACACAATTAAAAAATTCTATAGGTAGCTCTTTTAATGAGGCTGTTGAAGCAATTACAAAATGTCAATCAAAAGTAATCTTAAGTGGAGTTGGAAAAAGTGGTCTTATAGCTGCTAAAATTTCTGCAACTTTGTCTTCTGTTGGAACGCCATCATTTTGTCTTTCAGCCAATGATTGTTCTCATGGAGACCTTGGTAGCATTTCAAAAAAAGATATTTTAATATTAATAAGCTATTCTGGATCAACAGAAGAATTAAAAAATATTATCAAGTATGCCAATAGAAATAAAGTTTTGCTAATTGGTATAATGTCAAAAAAAAAATCTATTTTATATAAAGCTTCCGACATCAAATTATTAATTCCTGAGGTAACAGAGGCAGGCCTTGGAATTGTACCGACTTCAAGCACCATTAGTCAATTAAGTATTGGAGACGCGTTAGCTGTAGCCACAATAAAAAAAAGAAATATCAATAAAAGTGATTTTAAGAATTTTCACCCCTCTGGCAACCTTGGGGCAAGACTAAGAACTGTTGATGAGTTAATGATTGTGGGTAATAAGATTCCATTTGTTAGTGAAACTATTAAAATGAAAAGAGCCCTTAAAATTATTTCAAATAAAAAACTTGGAGTTTTGATTGTAAAAAATGATAAAAAAATCACAACGGGTATAATTACAGATGGCCAAATAAGAAGGTTTAACATTACAAATGATGACTTTCTGGATTTAACTGTTAAGAAAGTGATGACAAGAAATCCAATCAGTATTGATCGGGATACGCTAGCCGAAAAAGCTTTAGCTGTCATGAATTCAAAAAAAATTACCTCCTTATGTGTTCATAGTCCAAAGAACAAAAAAAAAACTATTGGTATTTTGCACATACACAACATATTGCACTCAAATATTCAATAAATGGGAAAAAAAACAATAGTTCAAATTGCACTTCTTTTTATTTTATTAATTATAATCTTTTTTTTTTATTATAAGTATTTTTTTTTTAAAGAAGAAATAGTGAATTTAACCTATCAAAATAATGAGGTTGTTAGTTCTGATAATAATTTAATAAAAAACCTTGAATATTTATCAACAGACAAAAATGGTAATAAATATTTAATTAATGCTGAATATGGCGATATTAGTTTTGCTGGTGCAGAAGAAAATATTATTCTAATGACAAATGTTAATGCTCAAATTGACTTGTTTGAAAAAGACACAGTTTATCTAACCTCAAATTTTGCCAAATACAACACCTTAAACCTTGAAACAAACTTTTATAAAAATGTCGTTTTACAATATACCCAGCATGAAATCAGTTCAGACAATATAGATTTATCTTTTGAGAAAAATTTTGCTTGGGTCTATAATAATATTGTCTATAACAGTTCTACTAATAAATTTTTTGCTGACAAACTAGAGATTGATTTACTAACAAAAGATTCTAAAATATATATGTATAATAATAAAAAGATCAAAATTATTAAAAAATAAATATGGCAATAATAAAGAAATTTAGAATTAAATCCTTCAAAAAAAATAAACCATTAATCAAACTAGAAAAAATATCTTTGTCATTTGGTAAAAGACAAATTTTAGAAAATATTAATTTTAATATTAACAAAGGAGAAATTTTGGGTATGCTTGGTCCTAATGGAGTTGGTAAATCAACAATTTTTAATTTAATCACAGGCTTAATAAAACCAAACTTCGGTTCAATAATTATAGATGGTGAAAATGTTTTAGACTACCCAATTTCAGAAAGAACAATAAAATTTAAGATAGGTTATGTTCCTCAGTATGGTGGGTATTTTCATGATTTAACTTTAATGGAAAACTTAAAAGCTGTTAGTGAAATTTTAATTAAAAATAAAAATGATAGAAATTTTAAGATTGAAGAGCTTATTTCTAGATTTGAACTGGACCATATATTGAATGTGCAAGCAAAATTCTTATCTGGTGGACAAAAAAAAAAATTGGTAATTGCATTGGCGTTAATGGGAAACCCTAAGGTTTTACTGTTAGATGAATGTTTTGCAGCCTTAGACGTACTGACAATTAAAATGTTGCAAGAGTTAATTGTTAATCTGCAAACTGAAAAAAATATTAGTATTTGTATTTGCGATCACCAAGCGAGAGACCTTCTGTCTTGTGTTGACGTTGCCATAATTTTATCAAATTGCAAAATTATTGCAAAAGGAACACCATCTGAATTAATTAATGATACAAATGCAAAAAAAGCTTACTTTGGGGACTCTTTTAAATTTAATTAATAGATGTCTGCCCCCCTACTCATTAAAAATAAGATAAAAAAATTTAATAAAAAGATTAATGTTACTGGGGATAAAAGCTTAAGTATTAGGTGGGTGTTACTAGCATCTCTGGCAACTGGAAAATCTAAAGCTCACAATCTTTTAATGTCTGAAGATGTGCTTGCTGCAATAGATTCTATGAAAAAATTAGGAATAAAGGTTTTAGTGTATAAAAATTACTGTGAAATTGTTGGAAATGGAATTAATGGATTTAATTTCAAAAAAAACTTAAAAATAGATGCTAAGAATTCTGGAACATTTGGAAGGTTAGTACTGGGTCTATTAATTAAATCACCTGAAAAAATAAAATTGTTTGGAGACAAGAGCTTGTCTAAAAGAGATTTTTCAAGAGTAGCTGAGCCATTGCAAAAATTTGGAGCTAAATTTTATTTTAAAAAAAAAAATAGATTACCTCTAACAATCTTGGGTTCAAATTCCGTGAAAGGGATTAATTATTTAGAAAATAGAGGTTCGGCTCAATGTAAAAGTAGCGTTATGCTTGCTGCTTTAAACGCACCAGGAACAACATCAATTAAAGCCAAAAAATCAAGAAACCATACAGAATTACTCTTTAAATATCTAAAGATAGACATAAAAGTAAAAAAAACTAAAAAATATGATTTTATAAAAGTTAAACGGACTAAAAAAATTCCAGCATTTAATTATCAAATTCCTGGAGATATAAGTTCAAGTGCTTTCTTTATTGTTTTAACAACTTTGGCCAATGATTCAAGTTTGCTAATTAAAGATGTAAATATTAACCCATCAAGAATAGGTATTATTACTATTCTAAAAAAAATGGGAGCTAAGATAATACTAAAAAATCAAAAAAGTTATCGTGGTGAAAGAGTTTCAGATATTTTTGTAAAAAGCTCCAAAAACCTTAGGGCTATTAATTGTTCCTCAGAACTAAACAGTAGTGCTATAGACGAGTTCTTAATCATTTTTTTAGTGGCAGCAAAAGCAAAGGGAGTTTCTTACTTCAAGGACATTGCTGAGCTTAACCAAAAAGAGAGTCCAAGATTAGATTGGGGTTCTAAGATTTTAAACATGATGGGTGTTAGAACAGAATTAACTAAAGACTCAATTAAAATTTATGGACAACGAAATTTAGATGTAAAAAAAATAATTACAATCAAAAATTATTTAAAAGATCATAGAGTTTTTATGATGAGTACAATTGCAGCTTTAACGTGTGGTGGAATTTGGAAAATTCATGATAAAGATTCTATAAATACTTCCTTTCCAACCTTTCTTAAAATAATTAAAAAAATAAGTAATAAATAATTATGAAATTAACTAATAAAATTAAAGTAGCAATAGACTCTCCTGCTGCAGCAGGTGCTGCTACTCAAGCTAAATTAATCTCTAATCACTTTAATTTGTTATATTTAGATACCGGCAAAATCTATAGATTAATTGCAAACATCAAACTCACTCAGCCCAAGAAATATAGCCACTCTTTGATCAAAAATAAAATGAATAAGTTAAGCATGAAGGATTTACAAAATAAAAAATTGTTATCTGATGAAGTTGGTACAATGGCTTCTATAATAGCAAAAGATAAAAAAATTAGAAAACTTGTTCATGCCTTTCAAATTAAAAGTGCTTACTACCCACCTAAAAAATACAATGGTTCTTGTTTAGATGGACGAGACATAACTTACAAAATAATTCCTGATGCTGACTTTAAATTTTTTATAACCGCCAATGTTAAAACTAGAGCTATGAGGAGGTATAAAGAGTTAAAAGGATTAAGTGACAAAATATCTTTAAAAGATGTCTTAAAAAGCATTAAAAAACGTGATAAAACTGATTATAATAGGAAAATTTCTCCTTTAGTAAGAACTCCAGATTCGATCTTGATTAATACAACAAATTTAACTAAAAGGTCTTGTTTTTTAAAAATTAAACTAATTATGAATAGGAAACTAAAAACTTAATGGAAATCTACAAAGACCTTTCAAACCCCGCTTCTAAAGAATTTGAGCAATTACTAAATTCACAATTTACAAAAACAGCTAACCTTGAAGAAGGAAAAGTTATTACAGGTGTTGTGAATAAAGTGACAGATAACTTTGTGTTCTTAGAAGTACCAGGCCTAAAATCTGAACCTATTCTAGATATTAATGAATTAAAAAGTATGGGAATGCTTGATAAAGCAAAAGTGGGTGAAAAAATTTCCGTTCTACTTGAAAGACTAGAAGATAAAAAAGGTGAGGTACTAGTATCCGCTTCCAAGGCTCAAAAAATTCAAGGATGGGATAAACTAGTTGAGGCTTATGAAAAAAATGAGCCTATTATGGGCAAAATTACTGGTCGTGTTAAGGGTGGATGTATTGTAGAGCATATCGATACAGGGTCATTAATGTTTTTACCAGGATCTCAAATTTCAGATAAACCCTTAAAAGACATAACTCATTTAATGAACGAACCCCAAAAATTTGCTCTTATTAAATTAGACAAAGTTAGAGGAAATGCTTGTGTTTCTAGAAGAGAGATTATTTCATCATTCAAAAAAGAGGACAAAATTAAAATTGTAGAGAAATTTAAAGTTGGAGATGTGATTAAAGGAGCTGAAGTTAAAGGTTACAGTTCGTTTGGCTGCTTCTTTAGTGTTAACGGTGAACTTGATGTTTTAGTGCATTTACAAGAAATATCTTACTCAAGAGTTAATCACCCAGATGAAGTTTTTACAATCGGAGAAAAACATGATCTTTTAGTTATTACAGTTGACAAAGAAAAACTACAGGTTGGCTGCTCGGTTAAACAACTTTCTCCAGATCCCTTTGAAAATATCACAAACTATGAATTAAATAAAGTTTATAAGGTTAAAGTAGTTAAATTAATGGATTTTGGTGCTTTTTGTGAACTAGAAAAAGGATTATCAACATTACTTCACTCAAGTGAATTAAGCTGGACTAAGAAAAATGTTTCATCTAAAAAAATGTTTACTATAGGAGATGAAATTGATTGTGTAATTACAGAAATTGATAAGGAAAAAAGAAGAGTAGCAATTTCTCACCGTCTAACAACAGAAAATCCATTTGAAACTTTTAAAAAAAAGTATCCAATTGGAGCAGAAGTTGAGGGTGAGGTAGTTAGTAAAAATGAATACTCTCTTTTCTTAAAAATTGAAGATATAGATATTGATGCTTTCTTACACTGTAACGATCTTACTTATCTTACCAATGCTGAAGAAGAGTTAGCTAAATACAAAATTGGTGATAAGTTTAAAGTTAAACTTTTAGAAATTAAAGCTGATGAACAAAAAGTGAGGGTTGGTTTACGCCAAACTCAACCAGATCCATTTGATTGGTTCAGTAATAAAAAAATTAAAGAAACGATAACAGTTAAAATTATTTCAACTGATAACAAAGGTTTAGTTGTTAGGCCCGAAGGTTGTGAAATGGACTTTTTTATCAAAAAATCTGCAATCGCTATTAATGCAGCTGATGCTAGACCTGCAAGATTTACAGGTGGTGAGAGAATAGATTGTGCAATTGCTGAAATAGATCTAGCTAAAAGAAAGGTTACTCTGAGTATTAAATTATTAGAAGAAATGGATAAAAAAGAAGCCTTAGATAAATATGGATCAGAGGGCTCTGGGAAAAATTTACCTTTTTCTTCTTTATCGCAAGATCTAGAAAAAAAGAAAAAAAAAGACGAATAAAAATTGGCAATTGTTAAATCAAAACTTCTAAAACAATTAGCCAATAACTATCCAAATTTTTTAAAAAAAGACCTTGAGAAAGTTACTGATATTATCTTGACAGAGATCAAACAGGCTCTCAGACGTGGAGATCGTGTGGAATTAAGAGGTTTTGGTATTTTTTCAACTAACACTCAAAAAGCTAGAATATCCCGAAATCCTAAAACTGGTGAAAAAGTAGATACACTGCAAAAAAAAACAATTCACTTTAAGATGGCAAAAGAAATGTTTAAAAAACTAAATAACAATGAATAAAAATATTTTCATAGCCTGTGATGTTTCAAGCCAAAAAGAAATATTAAATTTGCTAGAGTTAATCCATGAAGATATTTCTGGTATTAAAATTGGCTTACAATACATAACCCAAAGAAGTCCAGAAGAAATAAGAGAGCTTTCAAAATTTAAAAAACCTATTTTTTATGATGGAAAGTTTTTTGATATTAAAAATACATTGGTTGAGTCAGTAAAATCACTTAAAAATTTAAAAGTAGACTTTGCAACAGTTCATATACTTAATGGTTTAGATGCTCTTAAAATGGCCAACAAAGCAGCAGAAGAAATTAATCTAAAATTATTAGGGGTTTCAATTTTAACAAGTTTTAATGATGACGATTTAAAAAACTTAGGATTTAACAATAAAGTTGAGGAACAAGTCAAAAAACTAATTAAGATTGCAGTGGATGCAAATCTATACGGCGTTATCTGTAGTCCATTAGAGGTTAAAATGATCAAAGAGATTGCACCAAATCTTAAATGTTTTACACCAGGTATAAGAATGGAAGGTGCTAAAGACGATCAAAGAAGAACTATGAGTGCCAATGAAGCAATTAAAGAAGGCAGCGATTATTTAGTAATTGGTCGACCTATCACTAAAGGTGATCCAAAAAAAAATATAAAACTAATACTTTCATCTATAGAGTAAATGAAAGTAAAAATTTGTGGAATATCCGATTCTAAAACATTACAATTTTTGATAACACACTCCTGTCCTCCAGAATATATTGGCTTTATTGTTAATTATCCGAAATCAAAAAGGTTTGTTAAGTTAGATAAGCTTAAAGACCTTTTAAAAATTGATAAAAAAAACTCTAAGTATGTTGCTGTGCTTGTTAATCCCAATGAAGACATCTTAGAAAAAATAAAATACTTACCTTTTGATTATTATCAAATTTACGACTGCTCTTCGAGTTATATAAAATTTATTAAAGAAAAATATAAAAAAAAAATTATTGTAGCTATCACTGTTAAAAATCAAAATGATGTCTTACAATTTATAGAATACAATGAGCTTGCTGATATGATATTATTTGACAGTATGGGTTACGAAAAAAGCTTATCTTTCGATCATCAGTTAATCAAAAATCTTAAAATGGATAAAGAATTGATGTTGGCTGGGAATATTCGTATAGAAGATAACCTTCAAAATTATAAAGAAATAGCAGACACTATAGATATTTCTGGAGGTCTAGAAACATCTGGATTAAAAGATATTTCTAAAATTGATATTTTTTTAAAAAAAATTAAACAAATTAATGATGAAACTTAAAAGAAGAGTTCCCTTAATTGATCAACATGACAAGAGTGGCTTTTGGGGTGGTAAGTTTGGTGGAAATTTTATTCCTGAAACTTTAAAAAAACCTATCGAAGATTTAACAGTTCTTTTTGAAAGGCTAAGACATGATAAAAAATTCTTAAAACAAAGAGATTTTTACTTTAAGAATTACATTGGTTCTCCTACTTCATTTACAAAGCTTCAAAATCTATCTCAACACCTTAGTGGAGCTCAAATATATGCCAAAATGGTTTCTGAGGCGAACGGAGGTGCTCATAAAATTTACAATGCAACAGTACACTGCCTTATTGCAAAAAAAGCAGGTAAAAATTATGTTGTGGGAGATACTGGGGCTGGTTATGCAGGAAAGATGTTAAGTATGGCTGCTAAGAAATTTGGTCTTAAATGTAAAATATTCATGGGCGCAAAAGACATAAAGAGACAAAAACCCAATGTACTTGAAATGAAAAAAAATGGAGCTGAAGTTATTCCTGTTTATTCTGGTAGTCAAACACTGGTTGATGCTGTTAGTGAGTGTATGAGATACTGGGTTTCAAACTGTGATAACACACATATGTGTGTTGGCTCAACGGTTGGCCCTAATATTTTTATTAAAATTTGTGGTTGGAGTACTTCTCAAATTTCAAAAGAATTAAAACTACAACTTAAATCTGAATTTAAAAAATTTCCTAAGAAAATTAAGCTTATTAATTGTGTTGGTGGTGGAAGTTCTGCTTATGGGTTTTGGAGTGAATTTATTGATTATGATAAAAAACAAATTGAATTAATTGGTGTTGAGGCAGGAGGACCTAAAAACTCTAAACTACATGCTGCGCCTTTAACAAATAATGCTAAACTTGGAATTTTACATGGGGCAGCTGCTTACGTATGTCAAAATAATGAAGGACAAATTAGTGACACTGAATCGATTTCAGCTGGGCTGGATTATCCTGGTGTATCTCCTATTCATTGTTTCTTAAAGGATACTAAAAGAGCAAGATATACATCTGCAACAGATGAGGCTGCATTAAATGCTTATAAACTTGTTACAAAACTTGAGAAAATAAACCCAAGTTTAGAGCCAAGTCATGCTTTTGCAGAGGCTATTAAAATTGCACCCAAATTAAGTAAGAATACGATTATTATTGTAAATTCTTGTGGTGATGCAAAAAAAGATAGAGATATTTTAAAAGCAAGATTGGGGAAAATTAATTAATATGTCTTTAATTAACTTGGCTTTTAAAAAAACTAAGAATGAAAAGAGACCTGCTTTACTAACTTACACTGTTGCAGGTGATAATAGCAAAAAAAAATCATTAGAAATATTAAAGTCTATCGCTAACTATGCTGATATTTGTGAAATAGGTTTTCCTCATAATACACCCATCGCAGATGGTGGCCAAATTCAGTCAAGTGCATACAGAGCTTTAAAAAATGGTATTAAAATTAAAGATGTCTTTTCTATCGTAAAAGATTTTAAAAAATCAAAACAAGCAAAGCCAGTAATTTTAATGGGATATTATAATATGGTTTATCAGTATGGAAATGATAATTTTATTAAAATCTGTAGAAAAGTTGGTGTAGATGGTTTGATTGTTGTTGATTTACCTTATCCTGAAAACAAAACATTTGCTAATAAATGTAAAAAAAATAATATTAATTTTATTCAATTAGTGTCCCCCACTACATCTCTAAAAAGAATGAAAAATATCATTAAAGATTCTCATGATATGGTTTATTACATATCAATGCTATCAACAACAGGGGGTAAACTAAAAGTTTTACCTAAAAAAATTCTTGAACGATATGATAGGGTTAAAAATCTAAACAAAAATAAAAATATTGTTATTGGTTTTGGTATTACAGAAAAGACAATATCTTCATTAAAAAAAGCTGATGGATTGGTGGTAGGTAGCGTTTTATGTAAAGAAATCTCTAAATCTGTCAAAAAAAGACAAAATCCTGTCACAAATGTAACTAATATTGTAAAAAGACTTAGAAAAAAAATTTCATGAATTGGATAAAAAAAACATTACGCTTTGGTGAAAAAATAAAAAAAATCATTAGAACAAGAGCGACTAAAATTGATATTGCAAGTAGTGACTGGACATCTTGCTGCAAAGGCCCCATTCTTAAAAAAGATTTAGAAGAAAATTTATGGGTTTGTCCATCTTGTAACAAACATCATAGAATAAACCCACGTCAAAGATTTGATATTATTTTTGGAAAAAATAATTATGAAGTTTTAAAAACACCCATACCTCAGGATGATCCTTTAAATTGGAATGATTCAAAGCCTTACAAAAATAGATTAAAAGTTGCACGCAAAAAAACAGGCATGAATTGTGGAATGATGGTAGTTGATACAAATATTAAAAATGTAAAACTCACTGCTATTGCATCAGACTTTGACTTTATAGGTGGCTCAATTGGTGCTGCTGAGGGTGAGGCCTTCTTATGTGGAATTCAACATGCTATTGAAAACACACAACCTTTTGTGGTCTTCACCTCAGGTGGTGGAATGAGAATGATGGAGTCGCTAATCTCACTTTCACAGATGACTAGGACAACTTTAGCAGTTAACGAGCTTAAAAAGAATAACCTTCCTTACCTTGTTGTATTAACAGACCCAACAGCTGGAGGTATCACGGCGTCATACGCGATGTTAGGTGACCTTCATTTGGCAGAACCTGGGGCACTTATAGCCTTTGCTGGGGCAAGGGTTATCCAAGGAACCGTTAGAGAAGAGTTACCTGAAGGATTTCAAAGAAGTGAATATGTTGAAAAAACTGGCTTTGTGGATTTAATTGTTGAGAGAAAAGACTTAAGAGAAAAAATTGGCACACTATTATCAATATTACTAAAGAAAAATTCTGCTATAAATTCATCAGAAAATGAAACTTCAGAAGATAGTAGAACGCTTACAAAAGCTGCATCCTAAAGAGATTGATTTAAGCCTAGATCGAACTAGGAATCTTTGTCAGAAATTAGGAAATCCTCAAGATCAACTTAATTGTATTTCTGTAGTTGGAACCAATGGAAAATATTCAACTATTCAAGCGCTCTATGCAATTTTAAAAGAGGCTGATTATAAATGTAATATCTACACTAGTCCTCACATACAAAAAATTAATGAAAGATTTTTTTATAACAACAAACCTTTAACTGACGATGAGTTAGCTAATTTATTATCTGTAATAGAGGAAGCTAATAGTGGGATGCAAATTACTTTCTTTGAAATATTAACTGTTGCTTATTTTCATCATGCTCAAAAATACCCTAAAAACATTAACTTAATTGAGTCAGGATTATTTCATAGATTTGATGCAACAAATATCTTAAAAAAAAATTTAGCAAGTATTGTGACATCTATTGGTCTGGATCATTTAGACTGGTTACCCGAAGAAGAACAAACAGTTGAAAAAATTGTATTCGAAAAAACTTCAAATTTATTAAATTCAAAGATTATTATTGCTAAACAAAGTTCAGATCAAATCAGCAATCATATCCAAAATACTATAAAGAATAATTTATCAAAGAAAATATTCTTTAATAAACACTATAATTTTTCTTTTAAAGAAAATGATTTTTTTTATTTTGAAGATGAATTAGGTGGTATAAAACTTCCAAGACCTAATTTACTTGGTAAATTTCAATTAGAAAATATTTCAACTGCTATTGCAACAGCAAGACAATTAACAGATTACCCAATAACTGATGAGAATATAAAAAATAGTATTACTAAAATTGAAAGTATAGCTCGTCTCCAAGAAATTAAATCAGGGAAACTAAAAAATTTAGTAAAAAATAATAAATTATTTATAGATGGAACACACAATCCACTTGGTGCAAAAGCTCTGAACCAATATCTTCAAAGTTTAAATTGCAGAAAACATGTCATTTTGGGAATGATGTCTAATAAAGATCATAACAAATATATTGATTATTTTAAGGATATTGAAACATTAATAACAATCGATATTCCAAATCAACCTAATGCCATTAAAGGAAGTGAACTTAAAGAGAAAATCAAAAACTTTTCTAATGTTGAATATAAAACATCAGTAGAAAAAGCCATTTCCTCAATCAAAATTCTAGAAAATGATATTATTCTAATTACGGGATCTTTGTATCTTGCTGGAGAAATTTTAAACTCAAATTAGATATTTTCTTTAATCCATGAAACAATATCTGACTTGGGCGTTGAACCAACTTTAGTTGATTTAAGCTCACCATCTTTAAACAATAACATCGTAGGAATTCCCCTAACTCCATATTTCGTTGGAGTGTTCGGTTCATTATCAATGTTGTGTTTTGCTATTATAACTTGATCTGCCATTTCATCAGAAATCTCTTCTAACGTTGGCCCTATTTGCTTGCATGGTCCACACCACTCAGCCCAAAAATCAACTACAATTGGTTTTGATGATTTTAATACTTCTTTATCGAAATTATCGTCTGTTACACTTACTGTTGCCATAATAGATCCTATATATTTGATTCAACTAATTATTCAATAGATAAAAAAAATTAATTAATTAAAAAGTATTTAAGCTTGTTCGTATTTTTTCTGAATTCCTTCAACAAACTCATTAATTTCATCTAAAAACTTAAGTTTTTTTTCATCTTTTTCATCAGTGTATCTGCTTCTTAAATTGTCACACTCAAAGTAAAACTCCTTACATGTCCACCATTTTTCTTTTTCATCACTCAATATTCTTTCAGCTATTCCACGCTTAATAGTCTTAAACATGTCTGCAGGCAATGTTTCAGGTGATTCTTGATAAATTATTTTCTTCCCAAAACTTACCATTCTTTCGTCTTCAAATTTATCTAGTAAGATTAGTTTATCCTTCCAAGAAGCTGCATGCCATTTTGGAAATAAAGCTGTGTCTTTTTGAGGGGTAAATTTTTTATAGATCGTTTCTTCTGCGAGTAGATCTACCTGTGAATCAAATTGTGCTTTTTCTTCTGCAGTTTCTCTTAAAGCTGTTAAAACGTTTTGAGAAAATTTTTCATTACTATTTACTAATTTTGCACGCTCTTTAATTAAATTAGGATCAAGATTGCTATATGGCTCAACTTGTAATCCATAGCTTGCATCTAAAATTATTGGAGCTTTGTTTGACCGTATAGTTCTTAAAAACTTTAATTTTTTAACAGCACTTTTAAGTTCTGAAATTGACATATCAAATAATGGAATTGGATCAATTTTAAGATCAAACGCTTGACCCCACTGATAAATTGGATGAATACAATATTTCGGATGAAGGGGTGCAACTACAAATCTATAGTTTTTACCAAAATGATATTCAGCCAAGGTAAACATTTTTTCTGTTTTAACGATTGTTTCAGTGTCGCTTTTATTTGCTGTTCTTAAAAATGTATCCCAAGTTTGAGGTTGATTTTTTTTAATTAAACCTAAAACTTTAACAGTTAGTTCTGCATCGAATAAAGCTGAGTGCGCACCACTAGATTCGAAACCATTCATTCTAGCTAATGATTCTAGTTTCATTACCGCATTTCCTTTTGCATTTATTTCTGTTTTTACAACATTCTCATCAACAGCATGAGCACCTCTTGCTATGTTTAATCCATCATGTCTTTTATTTGGAGTAGCATTTGTAATGTATGGATATCTAATTCCTCTAAAAAATTCATTTCTTATCATTTCGTCATCAAAGCCAATATTCGACCAACCCATGAATATTGCAGGGCTCCATTTTTTAAATACCACTTCCAGTTGAGATAACATTTGATAATGACTTAAGTTTCCTTTGGTTAATAAATCTACGCTAGTTTTATTAACTATTAAGGCCATTGCCTGAGGTACTTCACCTTCAGGTAATCTGCATCTAAAATTGAATCTGTCTAATTCTTTAAAATTTGCATCAACTAAAACACCACCCACCTCAATAATACTTCCCCATGAAGTATTTGCACTGCTAGATTCTATATCCCATATTGCTAAATTCATATTAATTCATATTCCTTTGGTGATAAAATTGTTCAACTTTTTCTAA